>SDBS01007725.1_pt1 | contig 10425 bp, 5 predicted proteins | sample 2277091 | NCBI WGS metagenome assembly SDBS01 (sample SAMN10404972, study PRJNA504765) | marine sediment metagenome | isolation source: marine sediment core GS10_PC15, 163 cmbsf | place: Arctic Ocean: Southern Knipovich Ridge | collected 2010 | reverse complement strand
GACTCACCCCCGCTCTCGGGGGCAAAAGCCTTGGCAAGCCCGTGCCCGAATAAGGGCAGTAATGTAAACTTTTCGATCACGGTTGCACTTGCCCCATTCTCTCGTGCCATGGGCGGCGTCTCAACGGTTTGCATTAGGGGCGTGGGCGTGGTAGCGTAATGCAACAGAACAAGGGAGAACCACATGGCAACCCATGACAAGATGCCTCAGCATCACGAGCCCATGGACCCATTGCTACGCGCTTTACGATCTCCCCTAAGGACTGGAAAGAGGATCTACGATGCATACTTCTCATAACGCCGGGTTCGCGGCCTCGCTTGTCGCGAGGTTCGTGGGCTGGCCGCTCAAAGTACTCGTTCTTGCCCTGAGCCTCGTCGAAGGGCTTGCCCTGACCTCCGCCGGTGCGATATCATCTGCCGCCGTGCCGCCGACGAAAGGGCTGGAAGAAGTGACTCACGAGCGGGTGGAGCTGCGCGGCGGGTTCTGGGGCTCACGTCTCAAGACCCACCACGAGGTGACGGTTCCCCACGCGCTGAACTACCTGGAGAAGGGGGGGCACGTCACCAATTTCGATAAGGCGGCGGGAGTATTCGACGGCCCGCTCCGCGGCCACCATGCCTTCGACTCGGATATCCACAAGGCCCTGGAAGGCGCGCTTTACTCCCTTCAGCATCGCGACGACCCCAAGCTGCGCAAACGCGTGGAAGGCATTATCGATCGCATCCTGGCCGCTCAACAGAAAGACGGTTTCCTGATCTCGTGCTTCATCGTTCAGGACTCCGACAGGCGGTGGGACGAGATGCGTTTTGAGCACCAGTTGTACAACGCGGGCCACTTTTTCGAGATGGCCGTCGAGCATCATCGGCTGACCGGGAAGCCCAAGGTGCTCAACGCGGCGAAGCGGTTCGCCGACCACATCGACGGCATCTTCGGGCCCGGCAAGCGGTACGACGTGGGGGGGCACGAGGAGGTGGAACTGGCCCTGGTCAAGCTTTACCGCGCCACGGGCGAGCGGCGATACCTGAAGTTGTCGCGGTTCTTCCTTGATGAGCGAGGTTACGCTCATGGAACTGAGCGCAAACCCTTCGATCCCAAGGCCCCGGTCGTGCATCCAAAGCCCAACCCCAGGTTGCCCGAAAGAGCTGTGCGCCGGCGGGCAAGAATGCGGGTGCGCAACGGCAGGATGCAGGACCACAAGCCGCTGGTGGAGCAGGACGCCATCGGCCACGCCGTGCGGGCCGGATACGTCTATTCGGGGATGACTGATATCGCCCGTTTCATGGACGCCCCCAAGTACGAGCGGGCGGTGGAGCGGATCTGGCAGGACGTGGTGTCACGCAAGATGTACATCACGGGGAGCGTCGGCACGGCCCAGTACCATGACGAGGGGTTCGGCGACCCGTACCTGCTGCCCAACCGGACCTATTGCGAATCGTGCGCGGGCATCGCCCACGTGCTGTGGCAGCACCGGATGGCCATGCTGAAGGGCCAGGCCAAGTACGCCGACGTGATGGAGCTGGCGCTCTACAACGGCGCGATCTCGGGGATTGCGCTGTCGGGCGACGCGTTCTTCTACCAGAACCCGCTGGCCAGCAGGGGCGGGCGCCGGTCGACGTGGATCGGCCTGGCCTGCTGCCCGACAAACCTCACGCGGATCATCCCCCAGGTTGGCGGGCTGGCCTACGCACTTGGCAAGCAGAAGGTGTACGTCAACCTCTACGCCGCGGGCGAGGCCTCGTTCAAGATAGACGCCCGCGTGACGGTCAAGCTGGCGCAGAAGACCGACTACCCGTGGGACGGCCGCGTGCGATTGACGGTCACGCCGGATCAGGCGGCCGAGTTCACCCTGTGCCTGCGGATTCCGGGCTGGGCGCTTGGCCGGCCCGTTCCCAGCGACCTGTACCGCTTCGCCAAGGCGAAGGTCGCACCGGTCGCCCTGAAGCTCAACGGCAAGACGGCTGATGCCTCGCCGAAGGCCGACGGTTACGTGCACCTGAAACGTCGTTGGAAGGCGGGGGACGTGGTGGAACTGGACCTGCCCATGCCGATCCACCGCGTCTACGCGCACGAGAAAGTCAAGGCCGACCAGGGTAAAGTGGCGTTGATGCGCGGCCCAATCGTCTATTGCCTTGAGGCGGTGGACCACGCCGGAGCGGACGTGTCCAAGGTCTCGCTGCCGCGCGATGCGAAACTCTCTGCCGAGCATCGGGCCGACCTGCTGGGCGGCGTGACCGTCCTGAAGGGCAAAGCCCTTGCCGACGGCAAACGCCCGGTCACACTGACGGCCGTGCCGTACTACGCCTGGGCAAACAGGGAAAAGGGCCCGATGACGGTGTGGCTCGACGAGGCACCCGCGGCGTCCCGCTAGACGTACTCCCAGTCCTTGAGCCACTGGTAGTCGTGTGGGAGGGAGGCCCACGCGCGGTTCATGGCGGCGTCGAGGTCGGCGCGTTCCTTTAGGTTGAGTTGGCGGCGCTCTTTGACGGCCTGGGCGACGTTGTCGACCTGCTGTTGGCTGATGAGGCCGGGCATGGGAGCGGTGATGGCGGGGTTGCGGAGAATGTAGCGGATCGCAAGTCTCGCCATGCGGTTATCGGCCTCGAAGTGGGGGCTTGCCGGGGAGCTGTCGCCTTTGAAGATGGAGTTGCTCGCGAAGGGCTTGATGCCGAACCACCCGATGTTGTGCTTGCGGATGGCGGCCCAGAGGCCGGCTTCATCCTTGACCACCTTCGTCTTGGCGGTGTAGGGGGTGAGGATCACCTCGATCGTCTTGCCGTAGGTCTCGATGAGCTTCTTGAGGTGCGGGCGGTCGTGGGACGAGAAGCCCACGAAACGCGCCCGGCCGGACTTCTTGGCCCACTGCAGCGCTTTGACGGCCTCTTCGATCTCGCCCTTGGTGTGGAGGCTGCTGTTGACCTTCAGGCTGATTCGCCACAGGTCCACGTATTTCAGGCCGGCTTCCTTCATCCCCTTCTCGAGGCCTTCCTGGAGCTTCTTGGCCGACCGCCACTCCTTGAAGCGGCTTTCCCAGATGTGCCACGAGTAGCCGAAGTACATCTTGTCGCGCCGGCCCTTGAGGGCCCGGGCGTAGGCGAGGATCTCCTCGCGGCAGCATGCATCGACATAGTTGAACCCGCGCTCGATACACCGGCTCAGCACGTCATGGCGGTTCTTCTGGAACTTCTTGTTGTCGATCGCCATCGACATCCAGCCGCGTGGCTCGTCGCCGCCGATAATCTTCACCACCCGCTTCCAGTGCCCTCCCAGCACCACCGCCGAGATCATCAGGCCCGTCTTGCCCAGGCGGCGGTACTCCATGTCGGAGTTGTAGTTGAGGATCTTGCTGGTGTCCTGCTTCGGCGCCTTGCCCGCGCTGACGGTATCGGCCAGGCCACCGGCCGCGGCCGCCGCCGCAACCGCCGCCGCCCCTCGCTGCACGAACTCACGACGTGTCAGATCATCGGCCATGTCTGTGTCTCCTTCATTGCCTGCGTCAAGGTCCGCCGCGGCGATCGAACCACACGATCATAGACTTCTCGCCCCGGTTGTTCCAGGCATAGTAGGGGACGAGCTTGACGGTCGCATCCCGCAGTCCTGCCGCCAGACGCTCCTTCGCGGGGATATCGACCCTCACCACGCCCTTGAGGACGCCGTCGTTTATCACGGCGGTCTTGCACCGCGACGGCTCGGGGGCCTGGGGAACGCGGAACCGCTGCACCGCGCCGGCGTTGTCCACCTCTTCGGCGCAGTAGACGAGCGGCCCGCGAGTAACGGCCACGCGTCCGACATTCGCCTTCACCTTCTTGTCGCAGACGTTGAACCGCACGGGCATGGGCAGGTTCAGCTCGACCTTGTCTCCGGCTGTCCAACGGCGTTTGACCGTGGCGAAGCCCTTTATCACCGCGGCCTTGACTGCGCGGCCGTTCACCTTGACCGTCCAGCCTTCAGGAACCTTCCTGACGTAGCTGTAGAGCGCGCCGGGCACGAACTTCCGGCGGGCCCAGGTGGGAATCCGCAGCTTCACCGCCAGCGTCCGGCTCTTGGCCGGCGTGATCGTCAGGATGACCTTCCCGTCGAAGGGGTAGTTCGACACCTGCTTCAGCTTGACGCCGCCACCGGCCAACGGAACCTCCGTCTCGTTGCTGCCGTACAGCGTGACGTAAATCGCATCGGCCGTGTGGGCGTACATGTAGCCCGATACCTGCGGGATCAGCCGTGCGATGTTCGACGGGCAGCACGCACAGCCGAACCACGGCGAGCGTCCGGCTGAGCCGTGATTGAACTTCTTCTTGCCGTCCGCCTCAAGGGGATTGACGTAGAAGAACCGGTCACCGCTGTAGCTCACGCCGGCAAGTGAGTTGTTCAGCAGCGCCACCTCCGCTACGTCGAAGTACTTGGCGTCCTGATGCAGCAGGAACATACGGAAGTTGAAGAAGACGTTCGCGACGGCTGCACACGTTTCGTTGTAGGCGTCCTTGTTCGGCAGGACATAGTCCGGCCCGAAGCCCTCGATGCCGTGCACCGCGCCCAGCCCGCCGGTAATGTGCATCTTCGTATCGACGATGTTGTGCCAGATCTTGTCGAGGGCTTTGGCGTAGGACATATCACCGGTCAGTGCGCTCACGTCGGCCATGCCGGAATACATGTAGGCGGCGCGCACCGCATGCCCGACCGCCCGCTCCTGTTGCACGACCGGCCTATGCTGCTGGGCATAGGTGGGCGCCATCACGCCCTTGCCGTCCGGCCGGTACGTCACGCCGCGTATGTCCATGAACTTCCTGGCCATGTCCAGGTAGAGCTTCTTGCCGGTGACCCGGTAGAGTTTGCACAGGGCCAGCTCGAGCTCCTGGTGGCCGGGCGCCTGGTTGATGGGTTTGCCGCCGCCGTAGTTGGCGTCGCCCTTGAAGATCACCTTGTTGAAATGGCGAGCGCTTTTCTCTGCGACCTTCAGCCACGCATCCTTGCCGGTCGCGCGGTAGTAGGCGATGGCGCCTTCGTACATGTGTCCCATGTTGTACAGCTCGTGGCTGTGCACGACCCAGGAATACGGCGTCTTGCCCATCTCCCGCGGATTGGCAATGCCGCATATGTGTGAGACGTAGAGGTACCCGTCGTCCTTCTGGGCGCGGGCGATGATCGAGATAATCTCGTCCATCTTCTTCTCGAGCGCCGGATCGCGATCGATCATCAGCAGGTAAGCCGCGCCTTCCATCACCTTGTAGAGGTCCGACGAGATGAAGCGGTGCGTGAAAGGCTTGGGCCCGCCGCGCCCGTGCAGGAAGTTGCCGCACCGGCGCAGGTTCTCGACCGCCCGTTCGGTCTGTTTCAAAGCGTGCGGAACAGTTACCTTGATCTGCGTCTTCAGCCGCGGCAGCCAGAAGTCATCCGCGAGCTTCACCTTGTTGAACGGCATCGGTGCGAGCGGGTAGTCCTTCATTTCGCCGGCTGCGCCGCGCCCGCTCACAGCCGGCACGATCAGCATTAACGCTGCCGCCACTGTCGCTTGTCCAGCCGGGCTCATATCGCCGCCTTCCTCTCGTGAATAACGCCTCGCGGCCACCTTCACCGCCATCATCCTACCACATTTGCCCGCGCGCGTTGCACCCTCCGCTTAATTCCCGGTTACAAACTGACGTATGGGTCGTAGAATTCGTTGACGAGCAGGAGACAATAACATGAAAGAACCAGTCGAGAAGACGATCTCACGTCGGACTTTTGTGGGCGCTACGGCCTCGACGGCTGTTGCCTTCTCAATTATTCCCAGCAAGGTCCTGGGCAAGGACGCACCCAGCAATAAGCTGAATATCGCCGGCATCGGCGTCGGTCACCAGGGCTGGAGTGACCTGCGCAACGTGGCAAGCGAGAACGTTGTTGCTCTTTGCGACGTCGATCTGGAGCGGGGCAAGCGCGCTATCAAGAGCCTTCCGAGGGCCAAAGTCTATCGCGATTTTCGCGTGATGTTCGACAAGATGGCCAAGGATATCGATGCCGTCATCGTCGCGACGCCGGACCATACCCATTATGTAGCGGCCATGGCGGCCATCGAAGCCGGCAAACATGTCTATTGCGAGAAACCTCTGGCCCATTCGATCTACGAAGTTCGCCGCCTGACCGAAGCGGCCCGTAAACACAAAGTGGCCACACAAATGGGCAACCAGGGCCACTCTTCAGAGCACATTCGCCTGTGCTGCGAGTGGATCTGGGACGGCGCCATCGGCGATGTCCGGCAAGTCCACGCGTGGAGCAATCGTCCGATGGGTGGATATGCCTTTCCTTCGGGATTGCCCCGCCCCAAAGACACCCCCCCGGTGCCGGATACCCTCAAGTGGGACCTATGGCTTGGCCCGGCGGAATATCGCGCGTATCATCCGGTTTATGCACCGATATACTGGCGAGGCTGGCTCGATTTCGGTACCGGCGCCCTGGGCGACATGGGCTGCCACATCCTGGACCCCGCATTCTGGGCGTTGAAATTGGGCAGCCCTGTAAGCGTGGAAGCGAATACGTCGTACAACCCAAATCCGGAATTCTGGGCGTCGTGTTTCCGCGATTCCAAGAACCCCAAAGCCGAGATCCCCGAGTACCTCGATAAGCTCAGACAAGAGACGTATCCGGTCGCCTCGATTGTGCGCTATGAGTTTCCCGTCCGCGGCGACATGCCGCCGGTCGAGCTTACCTGGTTTGACGGGGGAATGCTGCCCGGCCGCCCGGAGGGGCACTTGGCCCATAAGGGCCTCGGCGGTAATGGCGCCTTTATCATCGGCGACAAGGGTGTGATCAGGCATGGCTCCCACGGCGCCACCGGCGGGCGGATCATCCCGGAATCCAAAATGAAAGCCTATACGCGCCCGGCCAAGACCATCGAACGGGTCAAGGACCATCACCAGGACTGGATCGACGCCTGCAAGGGGGGCAAACCCGCCAGCTCCAACTTCGACTACGGCGGCCCGCTCACCGAAATGGTCCTGCTGGGCATCATCGCCATCAGGGTCAAAGACAAGAAACTGCTCTGGGACGCCGAGAAAATGCAGTTTACCAACAGCAAAGAAGCCAACAAACTCATCAAGCCGGTCTACCGCGAAGGCTGGAAACTGTAGCGCGGGACGCGACGCGCCTGGGTATCACCTGTGAGCCCTTCTGGGCATATCAGCCACGCAAGTTTATCTTCCCCCCCCAAGGCATCGGTATTGGCTGCATGACGGGGGCAGCCGCGGTGCCGCCAAGCTGCTCGATTATGTCCTCGATGCCCTGGCGAACCTGTGGGTCACCATTGCGAACGTACTTCTTGAGCAGGGGGATGATGCCCTTTCCCAACTTTATAAGGGCCTTCTTTGCGGCTTCGCGATCCTTGTAGCTCTCTGCCCCGAGTTGGGCTACGTACTTCTCAACGCTGGTGAGCACCTTCGAAGGCGGCAATGCCTGGGGGCGAATGATGCCGGCCAACTGCCCGATGTAAACATTGAGCGTCGGTCCCGGCATCATCTGGACCGCAAGGTGTTTCCTCTGCAATTGCCCGCGGTAGGTGGAGCTGTCCCATAACTGGACGACGACCCAACCGAGGCGGCTCCTGCTGAAGACCATCGTCTTGATATTCTCCGGCTTGACCTCGAGCATGCCGGAGCCCGTCTTGATCTTCATCAAGGCAACGTTGAGCTTGCCGAGCAGTTCATCCTCGTTTGTGAGGATCACGCGGGTGAGCAGATTGTTCTCTTTCTCTTCGGTGGCGAAGAGCATCTGGACGATCATGTTGCGGGGGATCTCCAGCGTGGTGCCGATCTTGAGGGGCAGCTGAAGCTTATCCGGTTCCAGGAACCCGCCGAGGAACGAACCGTTGGGGAATGTTGCTCGGTGAATGGCGTTGCCGGTGTTGTCCATGTTGATGCTCATAAGGTCCCCGGCGGCAAGGTCGACCACGCCGTGCCGCGTGCGGAACTTCAGCTTCAGCTTCTCAGCCTTGAAGGCCAGACGGTCGCCCGTGCGCAAGATGGCCACCGGACCGACGAACGGCACATCCTCCGGCCGCTCCTTGGAGATACGGAACGACCACTGGCGCACGCGGCCCAGTGGAATCTGCAGCACCGACGTGCCGGTGGAAGGCTTGAACAGCAGTTTGGTCTGGCCCACCTTTCCGCAGACAATCTGGCCGTTGGTCATCGCAACGCGAACGCGCCGGCCGGCGCCTTTCTCGCAGACCATGCCGATCACCTGGCTCGCCGGGAGCTTCAACTGGCCAAAAACCGTCTGAATCTCGAAAGACTTGTTGGTTACCGTGCCGAACTTGTTGTCTCCGTTTGTCTCGGTGACGGCGTCGGCGTTCTCGGTGCGGTCAAGGTCAACGCCGTCGAGCCCGCCCGCGGAGGCCCAGTTGACGATGAGCTTCCTGACCGACATGCCCAGGTCCTTCAGCGCCCTGCTGATACGGAAAGTCTTCATCATCTTGACATGGTCTTCGAACGAGTTGCTCTGCGACTCGAAGTAGCACAGCACGGCCGTCTTGCCCGCGGGGATCGTCAGGTTGTACCGGACATAGAACCGAGAATTGCTCTGGATCTGTACGGTGGGGCGAAGCTTGGAGCGCTTGCCGCATACCAGGTGCAGCAGCGCCGGCGCCTGGGCATTGCTGGTTTTGGTCACAAACGCCCAGTCCTTCTGGCCGAAAGCGCCGCCTCCCGTGCTGGTGACCGTCCGGCTGATGGTGTAGTTCATGCGGGTGTAAATGGCAATGGGCAGTGTTACGGCGGCGGAGCTGGAGTTTTCGAAGATGTCCAGCCAGCGTGCCAGGCCGCGGTCCTTGAATATCTTGACGCGGCGATAGCACTTCACGTTGTTGCGAGCGTATGGGCCTATTTCGATCTCGTCCCCGGCGGCATTTATCCATCCGATGCCGTTGCCCGTTACGGTGCTTCCGGAGACCTGGCAGTAGAGCCCGCGGTTGTAGGCGTAGTTGGTTCCCTGCTGGATAGTGCCGTAGTACTGGACGTCCCACTTAAAGCCCGCACCGTCGTTCACCAGCCAGGTGAAATTCGCCCGCTTGGTGCGCGGGATGTGAAGGCCTCGCTTACCGGTTGTGCCCGCCGGCGCGGTGCCGCTGGCTGCCACCCCTCCCGGACGGGTCACCGCCCAGTCCGTCGGCCCATTCCTGCCCATCAGGATTGCAGGCCAGAGCAGCACCAGGCACGCTATCCACATACAACCTCTGCGAAGCTTGAGAGCTTCCATGCTAATGCTCCCGAATATAGTCATAAAACATACGTCTTCAGGGGTCGGCGCAGACCCGCCACTATCATCTACGACGCTTTTGCGAGCTATCGGTTCCTACCCTGGAAATAATCCTCCCGCTGCAACGAACACACTGTCGCATGACGCCTTGCCGCCGGCCTTTTCCAAGGAGAATCTTGGCCATGACCACGCCCACGTAACGGACTCGATAGGTGAAGGATACCATATTCCAGCGGGAATGTCGAATCCCGCCGGACAAGTCGGCTTTGGCCCGGGTGAAAAGTCGTGTATCATGTCCGGCGAATTCCGCCCGAATTCAGATTGGAGATTACGATGAGAAAGCGCATTCCTTGTCTGGTGGTGTGTATGCTGCTTGTGTACGGATTGGCCGGGGCCGCGCCGCAGGAGCGGTCCTTCGGCGCAGCTCAGGACAAGCAGGGCCCCGGGGGCAGGTGGGCTGTCATTGGCGAGATCCTCAGGAAGTACAAGGCTGATGATCCCCAGGCCCACGGGGAGCTGATGAAGCTCCGGACGACCGACCGGGCCGCCTTCCGCAGCAAGGTCGGCAAGCTCGTTAAGGCGGCAGCCGATAAGGACCCCGAACTGAAGAAGAAACTCGCCCGCGCCCGCCCCCGCACCACGGCCGGCTTCAAGCCGCCCGATTCGGTGAAGGTCGTGCGGGATATCGTCTACGCCACGTACGGCGACCGCAAGGTGATGCTCGACCTGTACCTGCCGAAGAGTCCGCCGGCCGGCAAGATGCCCTGCATCATGACCGTTCACGGAGGCGGCTGGCGAAGCGGCGACAAGAACAGGTTCGCACGGTTCGCCTCGACGTTCGCCGAGAAGGGCTTCGCGGCCGCCTGCATCAGCTACCGCCTCCGCCCGGAGGTGGAAGTCCGCCAGTGCGTCGAGGACGCCAAGGCGTCGGTCCGCTGGGTGCGGGCCAACGCCGACAAGTACGCCATCGACGTGGATCGAATCGGCGCGTTCGGCGGATCGGCCGGGGCCCACCTTGTGGCCATGCTCGGCACGAGCTTCAAGACCGCCAAGCTCGAGGGCAAGGGCGGCAACGAGGGCGTCTCCAGCCGCGTGCACGCGGTGGTGGCTTTGGCCACGCCGGCCGACCTGACGACGTTCGGCCGCCTCATGGCCAGCGCCGAAGCCGCCAAGCTGATCTCGCCGGCGACCTACGTCGATTCCCAC
>SDBS01007724.1_pt1 | contig 10426 bp, 15 predicted proteins | sample 2277091 | NCBI WGS metagenome assembly SDBS01 (sample SAMN10404972, study PRJNA504765) | marine sediment metagenome | isolation source: marine sediment core GS10_PC15, 163 cmbsf | place: Arctic Ocean: Southern Knipovich Ridge | collected 2010 | reverse complement strand
CTGTTGCCGTCCTTGCCTTTGTTTTTGGGCAAGATGCCATATTTTATGCTCTCACCGGTGGTCTCATGCTGGGGGCTTTCTTTATGGCCACAGACTATGTAACCTCTCCGCTGACTCACAAAGGGAGGATAATATTCGGCATCGGTGTCGGCATATTAACCGTAATTATAAGGCGCTTTGGCGGCTTGCCAGAGGGGGTTGCTTTCTCAATACTTTTGATGAATGCCATCACTCCGCTTATTGACAGATATGTTAAAGTCAGACCATACGGACTGGTAAAGAAGGTAAGAAGTGAAGGCTGATACTTTGAAGAAAATTTACCCGCTAATCTCCGTTACGGTAGTCGTTTTCTTAGCGGTCATTTTGCTTAGCTTTACAGATAACGCGGTCAGGCCTATGATTGAATGGCAGAAAGAACAGAAGATACAGCGCATGCTCTATGAAATATTCCCAAATATGACCGAACACGCTCTTGCAGATGATATATACATGATATACTCTAATGAAGTTGAGATTGGGTTTGCACTGCTTGTTGTAGGTAAGGGGTATGGAGGGAATATCGATATCCTGATCGGGCTCGAAGATGAGACGACTATAAAAGGAGTAACCATCGTCTCACACCTTGAAACCCCGGGGTTGGGGGCCAGGATAATTGAGAGTTCATTCAGGGATCAATTTGCCGGGTTAAATATTGGTGCCGTTGCTCTGAAGCAAGATGATGGACCGATAGATGCGATAACGGGGGCATCGATAAGCTCCGGAGCGGTTGTTGAGGCGATTAAAACCACGGCGATGGAAAAGATTAAATCTCTGGAGAAGAAATAGTAAAGATGGATAAATTCCGGAAACAGTTTATGGCGGGACTAATTGTCGCTAACCCGATATTTGTTCTTGCCCTGGGATTATGCCCCACGCTAGCGGTGAGTGTAACAATTGACAATGGGATAGTGATGAGCGGAGCTGTCATCTTCGTTATTGTGGCGTCGAGCATAGTAATATCCTCTATCAGGAAGTTTGTCCCGGATATGGTGAGGATGCCCATATTTATCGTTGTAATCGCCACCTTCGTTACCATTATTGGTCTGACATTAGAAGCATATCTTCCGGCGGCGCATGCATCATTAGGTCTATTCCTTCCATTAATTGTAGTGAACTGTATAATTATGGGAAGGGCGGAGGCTTTTGCCTCCAAGAATCCGGTGATCAACTCTATCGCTGATGCCTTGGGTGCTGGCGTCGGATTCACGCTGGCGCTGGTTACCATCTCCTTTTTCAGAGAACTACTCGGGACAGGTAGCCTTTCGGTGTTTGGTGTTAGCCTGTTCACGCTACCGCTTCTGGGGGAGCATCCCATAGCCCTATTCGTACTTCCCCCCGGGGCGTTCTTAGTCATAGGGCTCTTGCTGGCGCTGTTTAAACGGACGGGGGTGATAACAGAATGAGTGAATTCTTCGTAATATTCATCGGTATGGCTCTCATCAACAACATCGTCCTGGTCAGATACCTGGGTCTTTGCCCCTTCTTCGGCGTTTCAAAGAAGCTGGGTCCGGCCTTGAGCATGGGGATGGCGACCACATTCGTAATGTTCATTGCCTCGGTTGTAACCTGGCCCATCAACCAGTATGTTCTTATTCCGTTCGATGTTAAATATATGGAAATCATCATTTTTATACTGGTGATTGCGTCACTGGTCCAGATGATAGAGCTATTCATCAAGAGAACGAGTGCTACGCTTTATAATGCGTTAGGAATATATCTAGCGCTTATTACCACGAACTGTGCGGTGTTCTATCTTACTTTGTGGAACTCACTATATGAGTATTCATTTATTGAGAGTATAGCGTCTGCCCTGGGCGCCGGTGTTGGTTTTACCCTTGCCTTAGCTCTTATGTCAAGCATACGGGAGAGGTTAGATATGGCTGATTGCCCCAAGTCGATGAAGGGGTTACCTATAGCCTTCATAACGGCAATGATGCTGAGTCTGGCACTCCTTGGATTTGGAGGGATGATTTAGTATGCTTGGTGTAATTATACTCATCGGAATAGTGTTTGTCTGCGTGGTCATAATATACCTCGTAAACGTGATGATGCCGCGTAAGGTACAAAACCTCGAAGAAACAAAGGGGATTGCCGGTATCCCGTCGGAGGGAAATTGTGGTGCCTGTAGTATGAAATCAGGCTGTTTTGCCTATACCCAGGCGCTGACAAAGGACGCAGGCGAGATAACTAAACAGCAATGATGCTGAGTCTTACGCTCTTTGGGTTTGGGGGATGATATAATGCTTGTTGTAATTATACTTACCGGGATAGGGCTTATCTGTGCGGTAGTAATATACCTCGTAACCGTTTTGGTGCCGCGTAAGGTGCAAGGCCTCGAAAAAACAGAAGAGATTGCCGGTATCCTGCCGGGGATAAATTGTGGTGCCTGTGGTAGGCCAGGTTGTTTTGCCTATGCCCAGGCGCTGACAAAGGATGCCAGTGAGATAACTAAGTCCCCATGCGTTTTTGTGCTGCAGGACAATGAGAAACTGGAGCAACTGGAGAAGGCTCTTGGCGTGACCATAGATGCCTCGGAGATGAACAAAAAGGCGCTCATTCACTGTAATGGGAACCCGGAAGTTTTTTACAATTACTCTGGAGTCGGGACATGTAAAGGGGCAGCCCAGCTGCTCAGCGGGTACAAGAAGTGCCCATACGCCTGCCTGGGGCTCGGAGACTGTTTGGTGGCGTGCCCTCAAGGTGCGATATCCATAAAACCGGAGAACGGGATGGCTGTCGTAGATCCGGAGAAGTGTACCGGGTGCGGCCTTTGTCTGGCCGAATGCCCACAGAACCTCATTGAGCTGGTTCCGGCGGGAACAAAGATTGCCTTTCTTTGCAACTATGCGCCATTAAGGGATATTCCCGGTAGAGGGAAGTGTGATGCCGGTTGTATACACTGCCGGAAGTGTTTTAATGTTTGTGAAGACGGGGCGATAGTGTGGAATAAAGAGAAAGGTGTACCTGAGTTTGATATTGAGAAGTGTACCCTTTGCCATAAATGCATTGAGGTTTGCCCTAACCACACGTTAGCAGACTTCACCGGGGTAAAAGCAACAGAGAAAGCTGACTCAGCAGTCGCGGTGAAATAGCAAGAATCAAGACTGGGTGTAGTAAAGACTGGCCAAACGGTAACGCCAGGCTAGTTGACGCAAGGTAAGCTCTAACTGTATTATGGTAGTAACAAAAGGAATACAGGCGAGATTTAAACAAAAGATACCTTCATATTAAGAATGCGAGTTATTACCGGCAAAGCCAAAGGGCACCGACTTAAAGCACCGAAGGGGACAACTACTCGTCCAGCGACGGATTTAGTGCGCGGGGCGATTTTTTCTATTCTTGAAAATACCACTGATGACTGGGCACAAGTGCTTGATCTATTCTCCGGTAGTGGAGCTCTAGGTATTGAGGCTTTAAGCCGTGGTGCCGGCTGGGTTGACTTTATCGAACGTAAGCCACGCTGCTGTGGTATAATTAAGCAAAACTTAGAAAAGACAAAACTCACCGCCCAGGCTCATGTTTATTGTTGTAGTGTAGCCAAGGCGCTTTCCTTTCTTGATAAGGAGTATAGCATTATACTAATGGATCCACCCTATTCTAACCCGTTAATAAATAGCTTAATAACGCAACTGGCAACATCTAAACTGGTCGGGGCAAATTCAATAGTGATGGTAACGCATTCACCTCACTTTCCCTTGAACTCAACTTATGCCGCATTAAACCTCGTTAAAGAGTACCGCCACGGTGATAGTTGCATTGCAGTATACCGAAAGGGAGGTAAATCTTGACTATTGCCATCTACCCCGGTAGCTTTGACCCGATAACTAATGGACATCTCGATATTGCCACTAGAGCTGCTAAGCTTTTTGAGAAGCTAATCATCGGAGTCTATGATATCCCAGATAAGCATCTTCTATTTACTACGGAAGAGAGGGTAGAATTAGTAAGACAAGCGATAACTGACTTACCCAATGTTACTGTCGAATCCTTTAACGGCTTAGTTGTTGATTTTGCCAAGAGGGTAGGAGCACAGGCTATAATGCGCGGGCTGAGAATAGGTGCCGACTTTGAGCGTGAATTTGAGATGGCACTGATGAACAAGAAGCTGTGTCCTGAACTAGAGCTAGTCTGCCTAATGGCCAACCAGGAATATCAGTTCCTTAGCTCTAGCTTGCTTAAGGAAGTGACCAAGCTGGGCGGCGGCATTGATAGTTTTGTTTCCAAACATGTGGCTATAGCTCTAAGAAAGAAGACGCATAGCGAAATGTAGAGATTGTTTACAAACGGAGCCCAAAAATAGCCTAATTTTTTAAGCAATAAAACTAGGAGGTAATAGACTGATATGGCATATAAGATTACAGATGAGTGTATTAGTTGTGGAGCTTGTGAAGCTGAATGCCCAAACAATGCAATCACTGAGGGTGACACAATCTATGTGATTGACGCCGATAAGTGCACCGAATGTGTTGGCTCCCACGAGTCTTCCAAGTGTGCTGAAATCTGTCCGGTAGACTGCTGCGTACCTGACCCAGACCATCCGGCTAGTTAATAATAACCGGGGAAAAGTGGCAGGGATTGTACCCGGGGAAAGCTCAGCAGTTACCTGGTATTACTAAGCTAAAAGTTAAACATGCTTCATTAGCTAGTTAATAATTAACTGCCTGGTGCTGTAGTTATATTAATCTTTAGCGCCAGGGATAAGCTTTGGTGTTTTTGGTTTATTTGCTCCAGACCCTACCAGTCCGAGGGAAATCAGTAACCGAGCCATTCCTGGAACTGGAACGTCAAGTTACTGAAAGAAGGAGTGTATTGCATCAAATTCACCGGGTAGCAAAGCTAGAATCAGCGGGAACTTATCAAGTAAAAAGACCGATACGACTGATTCATTAATAGTGCTGCCTACACCCAGCCATTTAGCCCAGGTGGCTAACAGGGCACCGCAGAATATAGTTCCCAGTGCTAAGCCGAAGACAGCACCCCCAAGGTGATTGACCCAGTTCAGCATTATTACCGAGGCAGCCCACTTTAACAAGCGGGCAAGGACAACGGCAATACTCATTATCCCAATTAGTATAATGGCAAAGGCAACAACTTTAGCCACATCAGTTTGCGGGATGAAGGATAGTTGCTCGGAAAGGGGAGCATAGAAACGTCCAGCTAAGATTACACCAATTATTAACCCGGCCAGAGACAAAACAGCTTTTATAATACCCATTCTCAAGCCGAGAAAGGCACCCACCGCCAGTATTACTACTAGTACTATATCAAGCCAGTTCATTTATGTTGTCCATAGTATCATCCGTAGTGTAAAGCGTCAATAGGGTTCAGGCGGGCGGCCCTCATTGCTGGATATATACCAGAAGTAAGGCCAATAATAACTGAGACTAATACTGCCACAAGGACGATGAGTGGAGAGACTGTAGCCTTGAGTTGAAATCCACCAAGGTCAATAAGAGAGATTCCCTGGGCTATCAGCCAGGCACCGACCAGTCCAATAGCACCTCCAACCAGGCTCAACATGGCGGCTTCCAGCAGAAATTGCATTAGAATATCCCTTCGCTTGGCTCCTATTGCCTTACGCAGGCCTATCTCCCGGGTGCGTTCAGTTACCGTAACCAGCATAATGTTCATGATACCGATACTCCCCACCAGCAGGGAGATACCGCCAATCAGTCCCAAGAACACGGTTAAGGCAAGGATTATGGTCTCAAATGTCCCCATTAACTGCTCCAGGCTGGTGACAATGAAATCGTCATCCTCATCGGCATCGATACGGTGGCGTCTTCTTAAAAGGGTTTCAATATCCTCGGTTACCTCGTCCATAAACTCAGTACTGGTTACCTGTACGACAATTGACTGAACGGCATCTTCTCCGCTGGGCGTCTGCTGGGAAAACAGCCGGGCCTGGAAGGTAGTTATCGGTGTTATCACCATCTCATCCCAGCTGAAACCGAAAGATGACATACCCCTGGGCTCCAGGACACCGATGACGGTAAACCGTTTATCCTTAATTTTGACGTGCTGTCCGACGGCGTCATCGCTGCCAAACAGGTCTTCAGCCGTTGTACTCCCCAGTACCACCACCATATCTCTCCTGGCCAGATTCACCTCGGAAATAAATTGCCCCGACGCTATCGTAAAATCATACAGCTGCTGAAATTCGGGAGAGGTGCCTTCTATCACGGAAGTTGTATCTTCGTTACCAGCTACTAACTTAACAAAGTTTTCGTTGGTCGGGACTACGCCTGTCACCGAGTGGATTTGCTTCATAGCCTCAGCATCATCCATAGTAATACTAGCAGGGGCAAACGCGGGTGAAAATGCAGCAAGTCCTGGCGCTTCCGGATTACTGGGCTGTACAAAGAGCAGATTGCTGCCCAGTTCTTCAAAAGTGGAGGTAATCATGTTCTGGAGACCGGTTCCCACGGACATGAGAACGATAACGGCTCCAACCCCGATTATCATACCCAGCATGGTTAGAGCCGAGCGCAACTTATTAGACAGTAGTGAGCTTAAGGCAATACGCAAGAACTCGATAATCTACATAATCTCCTCTACTGCAAGAATTAAGGAGGAGTTGTCCGGGTAACCTTCTCGTCACTGGTAACCTTACCGTCGTAGAGCCGAATGATGCGCTGAGTCTGTTCGGCAATATCCATTTCGTGGGTAACCAGCGCCACCGTGATGCCATCATGGTTGAGTTGCCGAAAGAGTGCAATAATCTGGGCAGTGGTAGTACTATCAAGGTTGCCGGTGGGCTCGTCAGCCAGAATTATGTCCGGGTTGTTTACCAATGCCCGGGCGATGGCTACCCGCTGCTGTTCACCGCCCGATAGCTCAGTTGGTCTATGATTAGCCCTACCCGCTAGCCCTACCCGCTCCAGTGCCTCTAAAGCCCGCTTACGCCTGTTACTACCATCTCCATAGACAAGAGGGAGCTCCACATTGGCTACAGCACTAACACGGGACAGGAGGTTATATTCCTGAAAGACGAAGCCGAGTTTCTTACTTCTTATCTCGGCTAACTTATTATCATTAAGCCGGTTGACATCAGACCCCTCTAATAGATATGTACCCGAAGTAGGTTTATCCAGACAGCCGATGATATTCATCAGGGTAGACTTGCCCGACCCTGAGGCGCCAATAATAGCAAGCATCTCTCCCCTCTCGATATTAAGGGTTATCCCCCGGAGAGCAGGAACCTGTACCTTACCCATCTGGTAAACCTTGGTTACATTTTCAAGTTCAATCATGTCATTAACCCTGGATACTAATACTATCCCACTTTATTACTTAAAAGAATCCCGAACCAGATTACTATTACCTGGCTTGTCTTTTTACTATCTCACCCTCTTCAAGCCCGTCCACAATCTCGGTTTGAAAATCGTCGCTTACTCCGAGAACTACCGCTCTTTCCTCAATTTCCTGATTAATCATCACCATTACTATTGGATTATCTTCATCGTCCTGGGTAATAGCCCGGTTTGGTACCAGTAACACATCACTCCGTTCATTGATGATAATATCGGCCGTAGCGCTCATACCCACCCTGAGGCCGGGAGCTTCAGCAATATCAAAACTAATGGTAATGTTATATATTACCAGGCCGGATTCTACGGTAGGCACTAAATCAATAGAAGTGACCTCACCCTCAAGCTCAAGGTCAGGTAATGCATCTATACTAATAATAGCTCTTTGCCCTGGCTTTACGGCTGCAATATCAATCTCATCAACCTCTGCCTCTAATTCTATACTGCTGAGGTCAATCAGGTGAATAATGGGTGTAGCTGTAGAGACGGTATCTCCTTCATCAACATCTACACTAACTACTGCCCCATCAAATGGAGCGGTAATAGTTATCCTGCCCAATTGCTTCTGTGCTTCCTCCAGGGCTTGCTCAGCCGCCTTAAGCTGTAAATCAGCCGCTTCAAGCTGCGGTTCAACTAACGTAAGCTGTGTCTCAGCTACCTCAAGCTCCAGTTCGGCTGTCTCAAGTTGTAACTCGGCTGCCGTGAGTTGTGTCTCAGCTACCTCAAATTCCAGTCCAGTTGTCTCAAATAGTACCTTAACGGCTTCCAGCTTAGAGTCACGCCTGTCCAGGAATCTCTTCAAACGGCTATAAAGATCTTCAGCATCCTCTAGATTATCCTCGGCCAGATTAAATGCTATCTGCGCTTGAGTCCGAGCCGCTTGTGTCTGAGTCAAAGTTGCCTGTGCCTGAGTTAGAGTTGCCTGTGCCGGGGCTTGAGCTATCTGGGCCTGAATCCGAGCTACCTCTGCTTGGGCCAGGGTTGCCTGTGCCTGGATTAAAGCCAACTCTAATGGGGCGTTATCAAGCTTGGCTAACACTTCTCCCTCAGCGACTTCATCACCCTCGTCAACAAATATCTTGTCTATCATACCACCAGTGCCAAAAACCACTCTAGCTTCATTAGAAACATCTATGTTGCCACTGCCACTAACACTAACCATTAAATCACCACGCACCACCTCGACTAGTTGCTGGCTAGTTTCTTCCTGGCTATCACCACCAAATGGGTTACAAGCTATCAAGCTTACTAAAACCAGGCATAGTAGTAAAACAGCTGCTACTCGCCATATTTTCACCTAATTAACCCCCCTTTCCACTGACCGCTTCCGGTGATTTATAGTCCTTCACCAGCTTCTCAAAGTCAGACAGCCGCTCACTGACCATATTCATCATTTGCTCAATGGCCTCAACTTTAAGTAATACCAGTCCCTGACCATGCGGGCCTCCGAAAACCAGAAGTGTGGTTCCGGTATCTATACCCATCTCCTTGCGAGCATTGATTGGTATCACCACTTGCCCTCTGGGACCAACAGTCGTGGAGCCAAAGACCTTGGGACTATGCAGAGTATCTTTGCCTTTCATAATGTCCCCCTTATTCTCAATAATAAGAAATAACTAACTATTCCTAATCGTATTACTTTTATGAAAAAATTGTCAAATAACCAGCGGTTTGGAAAGCTGAGGCTGACTTGTTTTTACTAAGGTAGTAACAATCATGGTAACAAGAGTGGTAACAAGTGTTCAGTTAGCAGTAGAATCAGAATAATGGCTACCAGTGGAGATAAATCCAGTGGACCAAGACGGGGGATAAGACGACGCAGGGGTGCCAGAATCGGCTCAGTAAGCCGATGGATAGTATTAACCACTTTACTTGTTCGTTTCGGCGGGTACCAGGATACGATAACCCCGAGAAGAATTAATATTATAGCTAAATAACATATAAATCTGATGATGAGAAGTAAAATTACCACTGGTGCCTAACCCCCTAAGTCTTTAGCTTTATTATAAGCAGCGCTCACCGCCTGCTTAACTAGCTCAGAAAACCCCCCCTTTTCCAGCTCGAGCAGAGCCTCGGCAGTAGTGCCACCGGGGGAGGTAACCATTCTTCGCAATTCCGCAAGAGGTTTACCTGACCTCTGAACAAAGTGCCCTGACCCCAGTATTGTTTCAAGCACCAGTTCCTGTGCCATATCATGGGGGAGACCGATATGTACGGCAGCATCAACCAGCGACTCCATGAAAAGAAAAACGTAAGCCGGACCGCTACCGCTTACCGCGGTAGCCATATCAATATATTTCTCATCATCGACATAAATCTCCTTGCCCATCGCACCAAGAATAGAGCCTGCCCATCTCTTTTGCGGCTCAGTTACCTCAGGAGTAGCTGTCCACACACTTATGCCCTCGCCAATCTGGGCCGGAGTATTAGGCATAGTCCGAACTATACAATTGTGGTTTAGCCCATGGCAGAGAGTATTAATTCTTGCCCCGGCGATGATAGATAATACCAGTTGCTTTTGTGTCAGCCGACCATTAAGCTCAGTCATTGCTTCAGCTAAATTCTGCGGTTTAATAGCCAGCACCACTATATCTACATTGCCTACGGCCTGCTGATTGCTGCTCATTACTGCCACGCCGTATTTCTGCTTAAGATGCTGGCGGCGAGCCTCGGCAATATCACTGACAGAGATAGCCTGTGGCGTACTCAGCCCTTTGTCCAAAATGGCTGATAACATTGCCTCTCCCATATTCCCACCACCAATAAAAGCTATCTTCACCCCTGCCTCCTTACTATCCTTATTCCACCACGAAATTGACCAGCCTGCCCGGGACATAGATTCTTTTTAAGATATTCTTACCCTCCAGGTAAACCTTCACCCGCCGCCTTTCCACTGCGAGCTGTTGGGCCTCAGCCTCGGTGATAGACGCTGGCACTATAATCCGGTCACGCAACTTGCCATTAACCTGAACTACCAGGGTAATCTCCTCATCCTTAGCCAGCTCCTTATCCCAGTGAGGCCAGCTCTGGTTATGGATGCTGTAGTCATTGCCGATCCTGTGCCATAGCTCCTCGGT
>SDBS01007722.1_pt1 | contig 10427 bp, 10 predicted proteins | sample 2277091 | NCBI WGS metagenome assembly SDBS01 (sample SAMN10404972, study PRJNA504765) | marine sediment metagenome | isolation source: marine sediment core GS10_PC15, 163 cmbsf | place: Arctic Ocean: Southern Knipovich Ridge | collected 2010 | reverse complement strand
AGGGAAGTGGGTTATTTCGTGGGAGGCGAAGTAACTCGCTTGCTGCTTGATGGTGAGAGTACCAAACTCTTCATGTTCTCCCGTCCTCCACCAATCCCGGAGAGGGAGATTTTCCAATTTGGTTAGGACCTTCTGGCGAGAATCATAATAGGTTTTGAAGATTTCCTCTGTTGTTGGAGGGCGTTCCTCCTCTCGGGCTGCCCATTCGAATACCGCTTTGGACTCAAGTTTTGGATTGTCTTGATCTATCATCAAATTGACACGGAATTCCATCACACCCTGAGCGTCTCGCAAGTGAGAGACTGCGTTTCGGATATTCCAGCCGCCATCCTCCGGAACTTGATTCATATCTTCCTCGGTCAACGCCTCCATTAATGCAGCGACATCTTGAGGTGTCTGGCGAAGTCTCTCCAATACATCAAACGGGTCGAGGGCATCTAACCAATAGACAGGGAGAAACCTTTTAAATGTTTGTGGTCTGGCATTGCATACCGGACAATTTACGGAAGGCTCTTTGAGTACCAAGTGGCCACAAGTGCGGCATACATAAGGATGTGGGGTTTCATTGATTAACGGCAACCGCGCTTCAACCATGGCATCTGCACCAAGTTTCAGGGCATCTGTAAGATCAGAGCTAACATCGAAATTGGAGATGACATCAATTGCTTTGTACAACTCATCAACCAACGTGGATTTGCCGGAAGGCAGTTTAATATTAAATGCGGCTCGACGGGAAATGGCTTCCGCAGCACTGCGCACAAGTTTGGCATTGTTGTATTGGCCTTCTCCCTCCAATCTCGCAGCGAGCGCGAATAGATTGGAGATTGTGTTACTGGATTCATCCTTTTGGTTTGCCATTGATCCTCCTCCATATGATTATAGGGCCAAAGGGTAATTTCTATGTCGCAAATATCACGATGAGATACATGCGTAATAATAGACCACAGGCTGCAGACCTGACGATCCCTGGTTGATTGAAAACCCTGGGCCTTTCTCTGGTCGTTGTCGGGCTCATGCCCTCCGGATCTTGGGTTCAAATCGAACGACGCTATCCTACAACGGTAATGGATCCTTTACAGGGAGAGATTCCAATACCATCAATTCTCGTATCCAAGCCAATTGCCCTCTAATGTCCCCTTCAGGGTTCCGAGAAAGTGTTTCCGATAATCGGAGTACTCAGGAGCATGTTAAGTAACCCCCAATAATCATAAAATTCCAGTAACTTCTGCGTAGATTCTGTCAACAAGATTTTCGAACAAGACCTTGAATCGGATTTCCACTGCATGCAATTCTTGGTGCTTCTGATTACGACAATTAGCGGAAGCCGCCTCCCACCCTGCCTACTGCATTGCCGAAAACCTGGTTTTCTGCCTTTGATAACAGGATAAACTCATTCGGTGACGCCGGCGAGGGGTCCAAAACCATGATCCTCGGCTTTGGAGCCAATTTCTCGCCCTCTCTCCATCAGTTCTTCGAGGCTGAGTCCTTTCTCCTTGAGGGCTTCTCCGATCTCGTCCAATGCTGCTGACACGACGATCTCGGCTGGCTTGATAACTACTCCGCCTTCCGTCTCAACAAAGGTGACGAGATCCCCTTTCTTGAGGTCTAGCTTCTCCCGGATCTCCTTAGGGATGGTTACCTGTCCCTTCTCCTGCACTCTAACGGCGGGAATTTGCATATTAGCTCTCCGATCATGAAGTCATACTATCATACTTTATGACCTTACTCTAACATGTTACAGCATTAAATGTCAATCTCGGAAAATGATTGTCTGGGAACCAGGGCGTGTACTCAGCTGACCCGGTTATCCCTTCACCGACCACCCTTATACAGCGGTTCCCTCATCAAGGCATTTCGCTCCATCGGCAGAAACCGAATGGAGAACCTCCTCTAATCCCACCCGATAATCTCTCACCCAAGTTCCATCTACACTTAGTCTCTTTCTTGGTCACACCGAAGAGGTCAATGGCTTCATCCGAAATTACGGAATGACATTTCTCACCACCACTACCTCTATTGGAAACCAGTATTCTGGCGCGGGCATGGGTTGTGGCTCTTCTGTATCAATCCCATATAGATCAAGCCTCAACTCATAGCGTCACCTGATCTCCCTACTAAGTACGCTGATAGATGCAATTTATACTCACATACAAATCGTTTGTTTCCGCTTACGCTAATAATCGGAAACTCTGATCACGGTCAACAAACAAGAGATGCGAGACTCATCGACCAGAGATCGCAATTCGTCCTAAAGACGGTCTACAACCCATATTAGTTTGGTTGGAAGAAGGCGGCATCTTGATAGTCCATTAGTGGTGTTGCGAAGCCATGCTCACAAATATATAATGAGACTGCCGCGTGTTTATTCTATGGATTTCGAAAGGGGGTATAAATGAGGATCCTCCGCATCGCATTTGCCAGTTGCCTTATTGGGTTGATTGCGGCTGCATGTAATGGCCCCGAAGTCCGCGAAGTCACGAGAGTTGTTGTCGTCACGGAGGAGCCAAGCCAAGCTCAAGCTCCGGCTGATCCAGCAACCCCTCCCCAAGCAAGATCAGCTTATGCCCTTTGCTCCCAAGAAAGTCCTGGCACCTATGTAACCTGCCAGATCACACGTGCATACTGCGATTTCCGCCCCGATATTAACGGTGAGCCGACATTCTGCAATGACGCCCCCTATCCTGGTCATTCCTTTACCCTTCTAGTCTGGGGGCAAAACTGGAGTGATCTCGATGGGCAATGTTTATTAGTGAAGGGCGAGATCACTAGATATCATGGACTTCCACAAATCGTCGCAACCAGCCGGTCTCAAATCCAATTCTGCCCATAATGTCCTCCCGCAGAAGAGAGCTGATAATAGGTGCAATTGTTGTTGTCGTGACATTAATCATTGCGGGCTACATGCACCTGAACTTCCGCGATGAAGCCGAGACCCATCTTGTTACGATGGTCATCGATGGTGACACAATTCTCCTAGAAAATGGAGAAAGCGTGCGATACCTCGGGGTCGACGCACCTGAAACTCACCATCCTTCCAGAGGACTTGAGTGCTACGGGCCTGAGGCCACGAACCGAAATGAGGAGTTAGTTGGGGGGAAGCGGGTAAGGCTAGAGGCGGATCAGACTGACCGAGATCATTACGGACGTCTATTGCGATACGTTTATGTTGGAGATGTTTTTATCAATGCAGTTTTGGTCGAAGAGGGATATGCGTATTCAAGCTTTTTCCCCCCCGACACAAAGCACTATGACGATTTGCTCGCCCTTGAGCTAGATGCGGAGGAAGCAGGCTGTGGACTCTGGTCTGCCTGCCGACCATAGATCAAGGAAGCAGGTGTTAACTCTCAAGACTAGCCCGCGAATGGACCTACGAAGGGGAATTTGATGTGGACCCACCACTTCAAGCATTGTGTCGCTAGGCTTGGTCTTCTCTCTCTAGCTCTGTTCTTATCCGGTTGCGCGCTATCAACTCCGTCTACTCCGAGGTCGAACCCTACTCGATCTTTCCATACTATGACATCGACGCCGATACTCAACACGCTGCCAACAAAATTTTCAACCCAGACGTCGCCAAGCAACTTGGTGGCTTGCGTTACAGCTCAGAGCCTATGGGTGCGATCGGGTCCTGGAATAGGCTTTGACAAATTAGGTTATCTGCGAAATGCTGAATGCGTAGATATCGACGCCCGCAACAATGTTGGCTCATGGGTCAGAATTACATCACTTTGGGTACAAAGGATGCATGGCTGGGTCTCGGTGTCTTACCTCGAAATCGATGGTGAGGTGTCAACTCTCCCGATCTCTGGCCCTGATCCAACTCCCACGCCATCGCGCACGCCAAGGCCAAGTCCGACAAGTACAAGATGGCCAACAACCACAAGGAAGCCTTCCAAGCCGCCCAGCTCAGGAGGTGGTAATTGCCACCCGTCTTACCAAGGTGCATGCCTTCTGGTAGGCATTAGTGACTATGACTGCGGTTGCGGGAGTGGAAATGGGCCGAACTACGTTTATATAAGGGTCAAGGTGGTTGGCTACGACGAATTCGGACTTGATAGGGATAGAGACGGTTGGGGGTGCGAATGCTACCCCTAAGTCATGGTTTCCATAACGAGAAATCCATCAGTACTCATCATTATAATAAACCAGTTTGTTTCTTCTACCCTCCCGTTGTAAATGTTCAAGGCAAGTTATCAGCCTTGGAAGAAGAACTGCTGATACATTTTGCTTCTCTTCCAGACACTCAGCAATACATCATACCGATAGTAATTACATCTCTTTCCGGTAGGTTAACAACCCGCCTTTTGGATATCCACAAAGGCAGCAATAGTCTCCAACCACTATCATCAATGGTAATGGAGAGAATGCTACAAGAATTAGGTTCCGATTTCAGGAAATATCGGTAGCTGAAAAATGTTAATCGGGAGGAATGGGATTAATTGGAATAGATTTCAAATTAGCTTTCCATATTCTTGGATACTTGTCTGGATTTCTACGAAACCGGAGATTTGTTTGAAGGATTCATCGATTGAGTAAAAACATTATGAGATTGGTGATTCTCAGATCACCCCTTCTCCTCATATCTCCGTTGGAAGTTTGGTTCGACCGACGGTACGCGCGTTATGGCAACGGTGGTATAAAATAATCACATCTATCCAATGTGTCTTATCAGAGTCCTTAGTATGGTGCGCCTCGATTTTGTCTGAATGATACTCGTCTAACGTTTCGTCTAAAGAGCATTTATCAGGTCGAACTAGCTTGCCGTATTCAATAGCCCTTCTTACAGCATTTCGGGGACGTACTCTTTCTCGTTGCCACTCTTTCCGATCTTCCCATACCGTTACCCAAGCAAGCGTTCAACTGCAAGATTTGCAGCTTGTACGATTAGGATTATCGCTTGAAATTAGCCTCGCATACGATCTACCACATGCCGTGACAGTCTTCCCCTTTTCGAGGTATTGAATCTTATTAATCTTCATAAACTATTTCTAGATGACACAAATGGCGGCTGCTTCGGCTCATTACCCACAAGTCCGATGCTGGTGGCCACCTCAATCGTATTCGTTATAGGATGGTAGCTCTAAAGACTAGCTGATCGCTCTAACGGCCTAAGAACCAGACAAAATGGATTCTCAAAAATTGACAGGGTATGAAACACTTCTTAGGAATACTCAGAATTGAGTTGCAGGATTAAATAAAAACATACAATTTCTTATAATTACGGATATGGTCTTGATGATTGATTGACAATAAGGAGAGAGAATTGTTATGATGAGGGACTGATATCAAATCGTCGTGATAATTATTCTTTATTCATAATTCCGCTTCAGTAAATGTTGGGAACCATCTATATAATTCCGAATAATATCCAATATCCTCTTCAGGTACTGGGATCTTTTCCATTTCCAATAAGTTTTCACGGGGGAGTTTTGTATCCAGGAATCTCTTTTCTCTTATTGTTAGGTTCGGTACATTAATGATGTAAGGATCTGTTCCAAATCGTAGGAAGGAGAGATTTTCTAAGGTGATATTTTCTACAGCCCCTAGCATTTCCTCATCGTATAAGAGACCACCAACAGAGAGCATATTCGTGCCGTCGCTATATAGAAAATAATACAATTGCTTATAAAATAGCTTGCTGCCTTCCGATAATCCACCATTCCTCGCCGTTATGATCTCTTTAATTTCGTTATGAATTACTCGTCTATATACCATTGCCGTTCCCCAATCGGGTAAATGTTTTTCCGCCACATCTCTCGGCAATTTATCTGTGCCCACGTTTTTCTTTAGCTGATTCAGTCTTTTCCCTGGTTCTTCGAGTTCATCGGGATTAGCGTCTACCGTAATTAATAAAACACTCCCAGCCGAGGCGCTTGTGCAGTAGAAACGTATATCGTTTAGTACTGACAAATCCAAAACTATATCGTAATCCAGCCAAGCTATCGTTTTTTCGTTCTTTTCCCATGAAAGTTGGGGGAGTATCTCATTAGAGTTGCCGAAATGAAGTTTTATACAATTATAAGGTTGATTAAATATAATTCTTTCCCGGTCTTCTTCTTCCTTCTCAATACCAATCATATTCGTCAAGCCAAGGGCTTTATGAAAGAGAATGAAATCGCTAAAGAAAGTTGATGGAAAACCGATATAACGATATGAGCTAATGTCACTAATGTTAGAAAGCCGATGAAACGTCTCTGCAAGCATTTTCCTCTCGATGTTTTTTGCAGGACGCAGATCATACCTGATTTTTTCATAACTACGAGCCATCAGTCCTTAGCCTCCAGATCATAATAATAATCAAAAGTTCGTTCTCCAACTTCTTTCTGCGTTTTTACGCGGAGCTGTTTCTTCACTTTTTCGATAAGGTCGCGAGGTTTGTTATAAACAATCCGACCCATTTTGGGACCCGGTTTTTCGTGTTTGGATTCGGGCCGCACAAACCTGTAGCTGGTTTCTACCTCATCAATAGCCTTCATAAATGCTGAGTCTACTGCAGACTCAAGAGGTCCAGGATCAGCTCCCTCACGCTCTGTACCATCCTTTTCATCTTTCAGATTATTAAGAAAGTCGATGACTGGCCGCATTAGTCTAATCATTTCCAACCGTGCTGCAGCGTAAATCGGCGAATCTGCCACTACATCAGTTTTTGCAGTATTCCAAGGCAACAATCCTGCATCGTCGGAATCAAAGAACACAAAACCCCTAAAATAATTGAATTGGCCATGAAATTTGGGAATTGGTTTCGGACGTCCCTCCCATCCTGTTGTTTTTGACTGATCCGCCTCGAGAATTAGCCTGCCATTACAAAAAATGTACCATCCAGCCAAATTCGGATCGGGCTCTCCAATTCCTGCATAGATGTTCACTGTCACTGGAGCCTGCTCCTTTTCTCGAACAACGAATTCTTTATATCCAGTTTTAAGTTTGTCAGAACTTTTAAGCTGAAGAAGATGAAGACTTGCCGGGATTTGATTCAAACTGATAGCCAAACCTCGATCGATGAACGTTAAATGTCTACTTTCTATCTTATCCCTGAGACTAATTATGAAATTTTCTAATTCGAATTGATTGATGACTTCATCATGTAATGGTGCGACTTCTATCGTCGTTCCGATTTCTTCTTGAGGAAATTCGCCGTCTTCCATAAATGACTCGAAATCGAATGTCCACGCATCCTTCCTCTTCCATTCACCCACATCCTCATCGACAACGAAATGAGTAGAATTAGTTGTTGATTCGACTCGAAATCTCTTTCCTAGTTTAAAAAATGCGCGCTTCATTCCGACGCCGAATTTTCCGATTGAATGAGGCTGTTGAATTAAATCCTCATCCCTGCCGAAGCGAAACGCATATTTACGGGCAACTTCGACGGTGATTCCACCGCAATTATCCGTGATTCTAAAGCGCTCACTCGTAGCTTCAATCCGAACTTCGAGACCTTCGAGGTTACCATTTGGATTCAATCTCATTGCGCCATCTACGGAATTATCGACGAGATCAATAATAGCATCACCCAATTTAACGTCTCTCACGAGGTAATCAATAAATAATTCTTTTGTTGGCCAAGCATCTATGGTCATATCGACTTCGTTTTTATGTGCCATTTCTTCAGTATTCCCCGAATCAGGTTTTAATCTTGGATCTCGATTATTGCTTTCATTATCGATTGTGCAACTGCGCGCGCTAAGCGTGGTGGGACAGAATTTCCTACTTGCCTGAAACCATTCCATTTTGTTGGATGAAAAATGAACCAGTCAGGAAAATAGTGTAGTCTTGCCGCTTCACGCACTGTAATACAACGAGGATAGATAGGATGAATAGGTCGAGGGGCAGTGTAGGAACCATGTTCCTTATCGGACCCAGACCGCAAGGTATTTGCTAAGTCTCGTTGCGGCAATCGATAGTATCGGCTAATTGGTTCGTACTTCCCTTGCCTCGTTGATTGAAATCGTTTGATCGTTATAGCAGAATGAGCAGTTCGTTTACAGCCCGTTAACCCCCCCAACTTGATATTCCTATTGATCGATAAGTCTTCAGGATCTGAAACCTCACAACGTAGGATCTTCGAGTATTCACTTGGAGGCCCTAACGCTCCAACGAAAATATCCGTGTGAATTAATTCTTCAAACTCATCCACATTTGGAAGGTCACCGATAGCTTCCCAAACAGTAGGATGTTGATCGTTTCCCCTGCTATTAAATTTGGGAACAGGATATTTGGGAGGTGAAAGCCCTCTTTCATATCCCAGAATGAAGACACGAGAGCGGCGTTGAGGAACTCCAAAGTCACTAGCATCGAGGGATTTAATAGGCAATACGACTGAATAACCTCCTATTCGAATCTCCTTCAAGAAATCGGCAACAACGTTTCGTGGTTCTCCTTGCAGGATTCCCTCAACATTTTCAACAACGAAATATCTCGGGCGTAGATCCATCACTAATCTGGCAAATTCAAGGAGCAAATCGTTTCGTGGATCATTTTTGCGTCTCCGGCCAATCGTTGAAAAACCTTGACAGGGAGGCCCGCCGAAGAGTACATCGATATCCTGATCGTTTGTATTGGAAATCTCTCGGATTTGATTCCCAGACAATATGGATACGTCTGCATTTAGCGTTACACAATTAGGGAAATTACGGGAATAAATCGCGGTATGAAGGGAATCGGAGTCGACTGCAAAGATAACATCAAATCCAGCTTGCTCGAAACCCAATGACATTCCGCCGGCACCGCAGAAGAGATCTATTCCAATAGGTCGTTTACAATCGTTCATGTTTTGCCGATCATTTCACAGTATGAACAATGATGTTCAATAATACAGAGATCGCAGGATGGTATCTTCGGACGACAAATGAGTCTTCCATGCAAAATGCAATTTATATGAAATGCATACCTTCTGTGTGGGGGGATCAAAGCTTCCAATTCCGCATGACATTGATCGGCACGTTTTCTCTCCGTCCACCCTAGCCTTCCTGTCACCCGAAAGACATGACTGTCGACAGGCAAAACATCCATATCAAGTGTATACATCATTACACATCTGGCAACCTTCTCCGAGACACCCGGCAAAGAGAGAAGATATTCAAGTATCTCCTCTTTGGCTCTGTCTTTCAATACATCAAGGCTGCAGGTACCAAAATCATCGTTGATCTTTTTAAGGGCAGATTTAATGTGTCGGGATTTCTTGTTCGAGAGCCCTCCAGGTTCCAAGATCAATGAAAGTGTTGATAATCTAACCTTCAGAAGTTCATTCCAATCCGGATATCTTTTCTTCACTCGCTCATATGTCCGAACAGCCATTTGAGGAGAAGTTTTATTCGACAGAATGATGTAGACGAGGTCGTCCAGAGGATCAACTGGATTTCCAAGACGTGGCACACCGTACGTTCGTTTCAGAGTTTCGCATACCCTACGAATGGTTTGAGCTCTCTGGCGAGCGGTCTTTTTCCATATTTGACCGGTAGGTTTGTGTTGCAACTTTAAATTCATACAATCAAATGTTCTCAGCTTTGAATGTTCCAATCAGGATTAAGGCCCACTCCTGATTCATCACTCCCAAATCGCGTCGCTCGCGGGGGTAGCTGCAGCGAACGTTGCAGCACCATCACAAGGAAAAACTCGACTTTTCATCGAAAAATGAGATGGAATATAAAGCTAGTCTCATGCGATTCTGACATTGGCCTAATATCTTCTCTTATCACATGTTAAAGCTTATTTGCCGTACATCAGGAACTCCAAGAACTACCTCTCCTTCAATAACTTCAGGTGCCTCAAGCCTCCTAGCTTGAACACCATTCACAATACAAATATCAGTTTCTGGATCGGACTCAAAATAGAGGATCTCTCCGATACGATTGTCTCTGACGTGACCAATTTTCATTATATATCCTCCCTTAGATGATAAGTAACAAGAGGTATTTATTCAAGCGAACTATCTAGCTGAGTCATTGATCTCTATCTACATTGCATTTTCGGTTAAGGGCAAATGGGGAAGCTCAAGGATTTAGATTTGAGCCTCCGATTACGAAGGTAATCACCGACTCCATCGACTCAAAGACAAAAGAAAGATCTTCGTTTCTGCTTTCCAAGCGACAGAACATGAGCGACATTCGGTTAAGGAGAGAGCCTGGATCATGGGATCCCCCAACTTAAGCAGCTACTTCATTAATATATAGGATGAAAGCGAACGGCGCTATCCTGCGCTGGTAAAAGATCCTTTATAGGGAGAGATTCCACTATCATCAATCCTCGTATCCCAGTCAATTATCCTCTAATGTCCCCATCAGAGCTCCAAGAAAGTGCTTCCGATAATGAGTATAAGCAGACACTCTTAGGATTGAGCTTCCGATTACGAAGGCAATCAAATGTAAAACTCATATTTCAAGATTGTGAAGCCTGAATCCTTTTTTGAACTCTTTTACCCCTCGATCCTG
>SDBS01007721.1_pt1 | contig 10428 bp, 5 predicted proteins | sample 2277091 | NCBI WGS metagenome assembly SDBS01 (sample SAMN10404972, study PRJNA504765) | marine sediment metagenome | isolation source: marine sediment core GS10_PC15, 163 cmbsf | place: Arctic Ocean: Southern Knipovich Ridge | collected 2010 | reverse complement strand
GAGGAGCAACGACCTCTGCCGTGGTGCCAGCGGTGTATGCCAGCCGTTCGTCTCCCTGTATTACTCTTGGTGTTCCCATGTGATTACTCCTTCTCGTCCTTTAGTCGATGAACTTAAGCCAGACGCAGCCTGACTGCTGGTCGCTTCCTACGGTGATGACGTTGCCTGTCGGGATCTGGTTGACGGAGGTCGCCGAGTCTGGAGCCCAGGCCGAGAGCGCGCCGTCGTCGTCAAGACTGGCCCCCGTGCTTTCGCCGATAAGAAGCACGGTGGCGCCATCAACCAAGACCTTGGTCGGGCCTGCGGTTGCGAGCCAGCCGTACTCGTTGATGGCGATCGCTCGCACAACAACGCCGGACAGAAGGTAGGTCGGGGGCGCCGGGTGAACGAAGACGTTTCGGTACGGGTTCTGGATGTAGGTGACGAACTCGCCGCTGGCGATAGCGTCGACCATGGCGCTCTCGAGTGTGAGGGTAGCGCCGGTGGATCCACCGGACGGGAACTCTCCTGACTTGAGGATCAGGTGTATGGGGTCAAGCTGCGCGACATCGGCCGATACAACGTAGCCTCTGTTGTACAGGTCCTCAGCCTGCGTGGCGCCTGACGAGATTACTGCTGTCAACTCAAGTGCGCCTGCGGCAATAGTGGCCACGTTTTCGCCCTTGGTAGCGACTACGGGAACGAGTCCCTGCATCATGCGTGCAGCGATTGCGGCGACGGCGCCGTTCTCACAGAAGCGGAAGGTTCGCCCATCCTCGACAACCATCTTCATGCCGACGGGGTTACGCTCTGTGGAGTAGGTTCGGTGAGCTTCGTCTTCCGAACCGTAAGTGTTCTTGGGAAATCCACCCATGGTCTTATCTTCCTTCCTCTTCCCGACACGAACTGTTCATAGCCGGGTTTCCGTCCCGCTTAGGTTGGCGGGGTTTATACTGTCCAGGGATCGAGGTCTTCGTCTGTTAGATGAATTATCGCATCAATCCCTGCCGATTGCAAATATTCATCTCGCTTGGCCTCACGTTCTTTATCCTTATGCCAGTACCAAAACTGACCATCAGCCTCAAACACGAGGTTTCTATCTGCCACGTACGCATCCACTACATATCGCCCGAATCGAACTTGTGCCTCAAAATTGAGACCTGCATCTTCAAGCAACATTTGCAGCGCATACTCTAGACTTGTCAGTTTTCGACTATAGTCTTTAGACATCCGTTTACCTGCAGCTTCAGCCAGTTTACGTTTATGCTCAGCACTATGCCGCTTACCTTTGAGGCCCTTACTTATATTAGCGCCCCATTGTAGCCGTTGTTTACTTGTTAATTCACGCGGTTTTCTATTTGGATATTTTCTATTGCGCTGATAAGTTCCGCCCCAATGCCCACAAAGTTTATTCTTGTGTTCATCACTGTTAGACTCGTAACTCATAAGAGCTTTAGCTGGTTGCCGGCCTCTTCGAGATCGGCTGCCTCAGTCTCCTGGTCTATTTCATTTTCAATCGGTACCTTAATGATACCAAGTTTGACGAGTTTGTCAATAACCGCATTCGCCACATCTTCTGTGGAGGCCCCGATCGTCGACTTGTCGATTTCGCCCTTCAATTTCTTAAATTCCGGAGTCTTGGTCTGTTTGGCCACCAGCGCATCCAAGGCGGCTTGTCTGTCCGCTGCCCCAGCTTCCCACTTAGCTTGGAGTTCAGCGGGGGCTATGCCTGGCATCCAACCTCTTTGAGCAAATCTCTGGAAGGCCCGAGGGTCCATGGGCAGGCGATCAAACTGTTTGCCGGTTTGCGTGTCATACCAGGGGCCAAACTGTTGGCCGGACCCCAAGTCTTCGTATCCGTCTACCGGTTCTTTAGCCATTTCGCCTGCCCTCCAAGCGCTATATTCGTTTTGTTATCTAGCTAGGATTAGCTAGTTACTGCGGTGGTGCTAAAGGTGCACGACGCGCCGTACGTGTCGTCCAACTCGAACACTCCGTAGTCCGACACCCACACGAGCTCGTTAGCCCTGAGGCTAGCATCTCGCTCGATCTCCTGCCGATACTCGATTGACTCTGCGTACGCCAGTGCACTTCGCGAGAAGACTGCACCAACTGCATCGTCAAGGGCATCAACGGTCAGGTTACCGTCGTGGAAAGCCGGAACTCCGCTCACCGAGAAGGAGTAGAAGTCCTTCATGATTGACTCACCGAGCTTAGTAGCTCCCATGAGACCACCCGCACTAGCGGCCGGAATGCCGCCTCTCGAGTCGCCGGCGAAGCCGTAGGTCGAGACTGCGAATGCTGTCAGGGCGCCCGGGTGATGGACTACCTGCCAGGGCTTCGGTGCACTAGCCGCCCGCATGAAGTTGATGAGGACGGAGTAGTTACCAACTTCCATGTCACGGCCAGCTGCGCCCAGGTCGGTGCCGCCGTTGAGCGAACCGAACAGAGCCGTCAGGTCGTTGTCTTTCTTGCGCGCCATGGCGTCGCCAGCCTGGCGGCCAACGATCTTCATGGTGTCTTCCTGCATCTGACGCACGAGCTTGTCGGTAAGAATGATCTTCATACCGACTTCACTAGTCGTCAGGGTGGTGATGGTCATGCCGATGTCCTGCTCATCCGTGATGTCGACGCCGTCGCCGACGGACTGTGCAGTGAACTGGCCAACCTTGGGGATGTCGATCTGCTTCACACCCTCAGCGAGCTTAAACTTCTCCACAAGCTGGAGCATGGGAGCGTTATGCTCGGCGGTGTATCGAGCCTGCTCGATGACGATCCGCTGTGCTGACGCGAGATTGCCTGTGCCTGCTGTCTGTACCATTTCTGTTGCCTACCTTCCCTGGTTATTTACCCTTTCATGCCGGAGCCACCTGTTTCCTTGTCGTGCTGAATCTGGAAGGGCTCCATTTCTTCCCATGAGGTCTCGCCTGCGTTGAACTTGTCCACCTCCGTTTCCCAGGTCTTGGGCTCTTCCGAACCCTCCTGGACCGGTGGTGTTCCTGACACTTTCTCTACAGGCCCGGTGGTTGCTACCTCCTCGTCCCGCTTAGCCAGGCCGGCCTCTGCGAGTCGAGCCTCGAACTTCTCATCAAGGGCCTTGGTCGCCTCTTCAACAGCACCCTTGGTAGCCATTTGAACGGCTCGTCGGGTTGCCTCGTCGGCGAAAGCCTTCTGCAGGCCTACGACGCCAGTGTTGGCGTCGGCCTGCTCCCTGATAATTCGATCCACCGTCTCCTCCCCAAGCTCCTGGGTGTACCGCTCAGTGGATTGCTGAGCGATAGCTGCCCCGGCTGTGGAGAGCGATTCCATCAAACGTTCGTTGGCCTCGGCCCGCTCAACCTCGTCGCGACCGATCTGGTCGAAGTTTTCATCTTCAACCAGCTTCCTTCGCTTGGAAGTTTCGACTTCGGCACGAGCATTGGCTGCGTTCTGCTTGACCTGTTGTGCAGCACGCGCTTCTGCTTTGTCCGTCGCCGACTGAGCACTCCGCGACGCTACGGTCTCGATGTGCTCCTTTAGGCCCGAGTGCTCAAGGAGTTGATCCAATGAGTAATCGGATAGGGACGGCTTGGCCGGTTCCGGCGTCGGCTCCTCTGCGGGCGGTGCCGCATCTGGATCTGGCGCTGGCGTGGCCTCCGGCTGCGGGGTTACGTCCGGCTCGTTCGCTACCGGTGCTGGAGTTGCTGTGGGGTCCGGCGGCGTACCCGTTTCGGCTGGTTGTTCCGCCGGTAGACCCTTCTCGGGATCTGCCATGGTGAAAGTACCTCCTCTGGCAAAAAGAAAAGCGCAGCGATAGCTTCTGCAGCCACCTTGCGCTCTCCGGTATTCTGCTTCTACTGCTATTATAAGCCTTGTAACCGACTACAGTCAAGTCCCGATTAGACCGCGGTAAGGCCTTCTCGTTCGATAAAGTCGTTAGTAAAGTACTTCGTGCCGTGCAGGCGCAGGAACTTGATCTTGTTCTCGTCGGACATGTTGGTGTACAAGCTGATGTAGAACCTGACAGCCGAGGGGTTGCTGAATACGAATTCGTCCTTCTCTGGGTTCTTGATCGAGTCGCTAGTGCCCGTTCTCGTGGATGTTGTCGTGTTCTTCGCGAAGAATGCCACAGCTACGATCTTGAACAGCTGGTGCCCCGGGCCGATACTCCTAACGAGGTTGAGGAGTACTTCTCTAATCGAGGGCACGTTCTTTGCGCCGGCCTTCCTGGCTGCACGCGTGGCGTCACCTATCTTGTCAATCAGATTGTCCACCAGATCGGACTCCTTGACGTCGAGGAACCTATATCGCGGTGCCTCCTTGACCTGACCTATGGTCTCGCTGGCACTCCTGAACTCCCGGACAACCGGGTCCTTCTCCACCGGGTTGATGTACTTCTCGACCTCAGCCGCACCCCTGTTCGGGTTCGTCGGGTCGCCGGCCCGTCCCGCTGCAATGGCGGCCGCCTTCTTCCTGTCCTTCTCTGCGAAGTAGTCGTCCCAGATCGGTTTGCCTTCTTCATCCAGGTAATCACTCGGCGAAACATCGAAGTATGCGTCTATCGCCGCGTCCACGGCGTTGGTAGCTTCCTCATCCGGGAAGTTGAGGCCAAGAGCGCCTCGTAGACCATCCTGGTAGTCACGGAACATGGCCTCACGGATCTTGAACTTCTCGCGCCAGTTGGAGCCACTCATAATCTGGCCATTGAGCAGGGAGTTGTCCGCAGCCTGCGTTGTGTCCTGCTTCTTCTCGATGTTGCCATCAGCATCTAGCACGACACCGTCGTCTGCTAGCGCCGTGAGCTTCTCCGTCACGATATTGTTCTTCTCTTTGAACTCGCTGGGGCCCCGTTCCTCCTCGATAGTTGTCTCGATCTCTTTGCTGCGTTCATCTTCCTTGACCTGCTTAATCTGGGCCTGGTTCAGGATACGGTCGCCGTTTTCATCTGTAGCCATGAAGTCCACGCCGTATCGCTCGTTGGAGATCTCATCTCGTATGTCTTCTCGCTCTTCGAATACGCGACGGTAAGACACTGTGCTGAGGCCGAAGAAAGCACCAACGCCGGCTACACTCGGCTCCAGAATCTTGTGCTCGGCAGCCCTAATAGCTTCCACTACGTCCTGGATGACCAACGGGATGAACCGCTCAGCAATCACGTTTTCAGTGAGGTCGCCGAGAGCGCCAGGAATGGGGCCGACATTTCCCTTCTTGAGTTCCGAGAAAACACTGTCCCAATCACCTGCGTGCCACTCAAGATCGCGGCCTATAAAGTCCTTGCCCGTGATGAGATCCACAAACAAGCTCGCTGGCGGCGAAAACTTGCTGCGCCCTAGGTTGAGAGCCAGTTCTTGCGCCCTATCCCAGTCGCCCCTGGAGACGGCATCCGTAACACGAGCAATGAACGTCACGTATGGCTTGAAACCACCCCAGAAGTCGATGCTCGTATTACCTATGCGGATCTTGCCAAAGTCGGCCTTGAACGGGTCCATCTGTGCGTCCCACAGGCCGCCCAGGACTCCGAGGCTCAGTATGCCGATACCAGTGCCCACGAAGGCCGTCGTGTCCTTAATGATCAATCTCGAAGCCTTACTGCCCGGCGTGACCACAGCCCTTGCGAAAGCTTGCACGGCGTTGATTCGGGAGATGGCCAGGCGTGGCGAGAAGAATGTCATATTGGCAATTGGCATAATCCCCTGCAAAGATTTGGGCAGATTCTCTGCGTTACCACGGCCAGTAGCAACGTTGACGAAGTGGGCGAGTTCCTGCATCTCTTGCTCGCTTGGTGCTACCTTAGCCTTAGCCCAACTGCGAATGGTGTTGTCGAACACGTCTGCTCGCAATTTATTCAGGAAGAGGATGTACGATCGCTCGCTCATCTTGATAAGTGGTATCCTGCGGGCGAGCCGGGTCATGAATGCCTCTTCTCGCTGGCTGATGTTGACGGCCGTGCCTGTAGCTTCCCACGGCGCCTGGTACAGGCCCATCTCGTTGCCCAGTTTGAACATATCACGCATGCTTCCGTCCTGCATTCTCACTGCTCCACGGCCATACTTGAGGGCATCGTCCAGCTGGAACGCCATCGTGGAGCTAAAGAAGCTCTTGACCGCCTCACCGAATGCCCCTGCAAAGATGAGTGGGTGGCCAGCCGCGAGCATGATACCCTGCCGGAGGGGAGCCGATATGTCAAAGGTAGCCATGAGCATGCGGGGGACGCCGATGATGTCGTAAGCTATCTCGACTCCCTTCTCCGACGCTCGCCTTGCACTCAGTAGAGCTTCAACGGTGTCGTCACCCATCGTCTTTTGCAGGGCATCCAATAGGTTCGCCCTTGGCGTCCTGCCAGTTTGGGTCAGGATGGCGATGGCTTCGAACGAGTCATCGATGAGCTTTTGACTATGCCCACGTCCCTGCGCCTCTATGAGCACCTTCATCCGCCGGCCGGAGTCGAAGCGGAAGTCCTTCTTGCCGAGGACAGCGGCGTCATGCATGTCCAGTCGCATAATCGTGAATCGCTGAACCATGGCCTTTCTGCGTGTCTGGCTGAGTGCACCGGTCTTGACAGTGTTCTTCATGGCGTTGTCGACGTCCTTGAGCAACGCCGCCTTCACGTCTATGGGGAGCTTGTTCAGGCGCGCTTTGATAGTGCCTGGGTGGTTTTTTGTGAGCAGCCGCAGATGTTCGGTAACCGATTTCTGAGCTTCTACCCAGATCGGGTCGTTGGGGTTAGTGACGTTCTGCACCTTGAAGGACCACTCGGAGAACTCAGCGTCCTCCTTGAAGATCTGCTTCAAGAAGGGTTCCCGGGTCTTTCTAGCCCTAGCTCGCATCGCATTGGTGTACTTCTTCAGTTCAGCTTCTCTAACCGCCACGCTACCGAAGTCGTGATTGAAGGCGTTAGCCAGTTGTTGCTGTGCCCTCTTGCCGGCTGCGGGCGGCACGCTCGCCTTTAGCGCCTGGTTGAGGTGCGGGAAGGCCGTCTGGTCCAACTGTCCGCGAACCTTTCGCGACTGCTCCACGATCCTGCGCAGTTCAGTCTTGAGCGTCTTTCCACTGGCGCCAATGGTCTCTCCTGGGGTCATCACTGCCCGCGCCAAGTCCTCGAGGTCACCCTGTGACATCTTGAGAAGAGCCTTGAGATTGTCGTCCGTAGCTTTAATGACTCGCTCGGCCCGCGCCAGAGTGATCAAGTCGGACGTAGTGGCCTCTTCCATCGCCTTGCGCTTTATCGGGGTTGACAGAGTCTCGCCAACCGCCGTCCGTAGTTTGTGTAGTACGACGCCCGGGTGATTGCCCGCCTGCACGTTGCTAAGGGCGCTGTTCACCAGTTGTTCGCTATCACCACGCCCAAGGAGCTTGTCAAGGGTGCCGCCCCCTTGTTCCTGGCTGCCAAGGGCCCACAACTTCTTCAAACCCCACCGACTAATAGGCTGGTCAACAGCTTCACTGATAGCGTTCATGGCGTGCGCTACGGAAGCGCCTCCGGGAATCTGCAGTCCAAGTTCTCCGTTGCCTATAATCCGGAGCGTTTCAGCAAACCCCTTATCCCGGACCCTGTCCGCCTGCCGCAAATCCAGAAGCCGCTCAGGGATAGGCGCATTGCCTAGCGGGTCCGCTATCTGCGTCGCACTCTTCAGTGCGCGAGCCTCTTCATTTACCTCTTTACTAATGGTGCCCCAATTGACTTCCTTTCCAGCCCGCTCGGCTTTCATCAGAGCCCGCAGGGCCGGGGACAAACTCTCGTCCGCCCCACTCATCATGATCGCCCTGTTACTCACACTAGATACGAACGTTCCGCTCGATGATTCTACCAGATTGATATTCTGCGGACGCACAACAAAGATTTTAGGCTCACCGCCAACCCTCTTTGCCTGCTCTATTGCGTTTTTAGTTGCCTGTGCTCGGTTTGTCGTCAGGGTTTGGTCGGCTTTGACACCCCTACTTAAGATCTGCTCTTGGTCTAGCGAGGAAGCGCCGTGGTACAGCACAGTCTGCCCCGGTCGTGCTGCGAGCGGCGCAGCGCGTGTTTTTATGCCGCTCTTCATAATCTGCTTCAACGTGCGACCAGCCTGGAGGTCTTCCTTCATAGCCTGCGCCAACGCAAGGTGCTTCTTCTCGATGTCCACCTTACGTTTGAGATCGTCTGCCACCTTAGCGATGTCATCTGCGTTGTCGCCCCTTATCTGGCGCATGTACTGTCTCTCATACAGCTTCTCTATTATGGTGTTGCGATGCAAGCCCTTGACGTTAAGTCCTTCGTCAATCGCTATCTGCCTGATCTGAGCAGTGGTGTAATTACTTTCTCGCCCTACGTTGGCACTGGACAGGAATCGCTCTGCGTCATCCCCGATCCGCGGCGTTATCTGGCTGCCCCACCAATGCACGTCACCTGCGCGATATTCCTGGATGTGCTTGAGTCCACGCTGGAACAGCGGGCTGTCCTTAACCGCCTGGGGAATTTTGGAGATCGCCCGCGGGTCTCTAGCAACCGCTGATAGTCCTCGGTATATACCTCGTAGATTACGACCACCTGATGTGACGCCAAATCTAGCCAACCTACCCGCTGCGAGCGGGCCGGCTACTTCCAGGCCGCCCAAGCCCACTAGATTGGAACTAACTTGCAAGATCTTTGCCAGCTGTGTAGCACGCGCGGCCACGCCGGCTCCAGCAAACGGAAATGCTATTGCGATGTACTCCGGCGAGATGACCTCGGAGAGGAGATCTTGCGCAAACTGTGACTTCAGGGCGTTAGATACCGCGTGATCTGTGGGTTGCCCCGTGAACTTTTGTCCGGACTGAATAGCCGCAGCCTCTTCAAGGACGCTCGTGGCGCCGGCTAGGCCTGTGTTAGTTTTTATACGATCAAACGCCAGAGTTCCGCTATCGGTTGTAGTTGGAATCGGGATGTCTCCGCGCAGTATGAATCCCGCTACGGGGTTAGCTATTATTTGACCGGCCCCGTGGATATCGTCTATTGATAGAAGTCTGTCCTCTTCAATTCCCAGAAGCTTGCTGACTACAGGGGCATCGCCGATGGTACCCTTTAGGCCAAGCCTTATGGCTTGGGTGGGTATCCATTTCTTGTCCATTAAGCCCAACACTCTACTCAGCAGACCCGGCTGGCTTGGGAACCCGCCGTACATTCCCTCAATGTCGGCCAGGTGGCGACGTTCTGCTTCTTCCACAGCCGAAGTCGGTGGCTTCAGACCCTCGCCTTGCGGGAAGTTCATGTCCGCCAAGATTTCTTGCAGGTACTTGCCCATGTTCAGCGCTGCGAACACGTACTCACGCACTTCTTGATCTTGAGCCTGATCCCCTAGCTCCTCACGAATTTCGTCCTCGAGCTCCTTGAGGTAATCCTTCCGCATCTCTACGGCAATCTCTCGGGCCTTTTTCTCCCCAACGCCCATCTTGCCGCCGCCCTGCAGCGGCACTCCACGGGTGACAAACTGATTAGTGAGAAAGTTATCTATGTCCTTGAGTAGGAAATCATACTTAGACTCATCGCCCGATACCGCAATGACAATATCTTCGCGCATCTTGCGCGACGCATCTAAGACTTCATCATCCCTCTTATTGTCCTTTGACCCAAAAATCCCGCCTAGACCGGGCCCCGCAATTAGCCCTGCGACCTTGCTGAGATTCCCCGCGCCCCCCAGAGGCTCTACATCATTCTCATCATAGTCGTGCTCGTCCTTCCAGGTATTCATTGCACCATTCTCAAGGGACTCATATGCGTCCGAGCCGAACTCTGGCACCTGGCCGTATAGCCCCTCATATACCTTGAGTTCGCCGTCTAGTAGCTCCTCAAACCGAGTCTGGGTGCCGGGCTTCTCCGTCTGGGGAACCTCAACCTGAACCCACTTCCACGACTTCTGTGCCGTCGAGTCACCAAAGGACTTCAACTGCCACTTGTAGAACTCCTCGGGCTTGGCTGGCGGCAAAGGCGGGATCTCCACGACGCCGGCCATCTCGCCCAGCGAAGGTGTGTCCAATTTCCTATTAAGCGTAGCGTCCGTCTGTTCCTGGCGTACCAGCTGGTGATCAATAAATCCCAAGCCTCGCTCATCGTCCGATCCCATTGCAGCCAACAGCGTGGGCGGGATACGATCGTCACCCTGCAAGTTGGATACGGCCGTAATGTCCGCGAAGAGCTCCTGCGGGCCACCGACGCCGTAGCGATTCGCCTTGCTGCCCTCGCCCATCTGGTTCAGCACGCGCTGCGACAGAGCGAAGAAGCGTGCCTGCTCGTTGTTGGTAAGGTCGCCCCACGCTTTTCTCAGCCTGGACATAACGGCTGCCCGGTCAGATAGTCCTTTTTCGACGGCGTGGGCGCCCTCATGGGCCAAAATGCCCGCGGCACCTGGCGACTCGAGCAAATCACGCGAGACCTCAACGAAGCCAGTCTCCTCATTGAAACGCGCTTCGTTCTTGCCCTTGATGACTAGCTTGGTACCCTTCGGCAGGTAGCGA
>SDBS01007720.1_pt1 | contig 10431 bp, 10 predicted proteins | sample 2277091 | NCBI WGS metagenome assembly SDBS01 (sample SAMN10404972, study PRJNA504765) | marine sediment metagenome | isolation source: marine sediment core GS10_PC15, 163 cmbsf | place: Arctic Ocean: Southern Knipovich Ridge | collected 2010 | reverse complement strand
AAAAGGATAAATAATATATAGTGATAATCATGCCCTGGGGTACCCCAGGGGGGATAAAAACAACTACTAAAGAAGGGGAATTATAATTGTCGTTGGAGAAACTTTATAATTGTCGTTGATCAAGCACTACTACAACAGATATATTTTTTTTTGATTGGAAAAATTAATGAAACAGAGTATGTTCAAAATGATGAGTTTTGCGGGTACCATCCGGCACCCTTAACATTTTTGAAGAGCGTCGCTTCGCTCCGATTATTAAGTGCCGGTTATTTCTGGAATGAGGTGCCGGATAGAATCGTAATGAGGTGTCGGATAGGATGAAATAGGCAGTACCATCAATAAAGAGTTCAACCAGATTAGGTCTCGGTGCATATGTTGCACTACAAAGGAGTGAAGTGTGGTGGAGGAGACATCAATATTGAGAGTACACCTGATGTTGGAACAACAGTGTCATTATTATTCATAATTAATGTTTAGATAAAAGAATTGAAATAAAGCAAGATGTAATATTTTATAATTAAGGAGGAATTCATCGTGAAAATTGGAATTTTTCTTTCGCGGGGAAATGGGATAATTTCAGATACAATTGATGTCGACGCACTTGCAGATGAATACTCAGGTCTTGCTGTTAGAAAGGTTTGTGACAGTTTTTTTTCTTATGATGATCAGAGAAGTATTTTAAAGGAAGTTGAAAATAATGCGATAGAAGGAGTTGTCTTTGCCGGGAACTCTCCAAAGTATTTTGAAAGTGTATTTAACGGAGACAGTATATTTAAAAAACTGCACAAATTAGGTATTAATAAAAACAAGATAGCTTTTGCTAATATTAAGGAACAGGTTGCTTTTCCTCATAATGGTGAAAAGGAGATAGCTACTAAAAAGGCACGGCTTCTAATTGATATTGCATTATCAAGGTTAGAGGTCTGCCATAATATTAATCTGGTTCCTATTGCGCCAAACCGTTCGGTACTTATAGTTGGCACTAGTGCCGGAGCGCTGATTGCGGCAGAATTGTTGTTGGAAAAAGGTTACAGAGTATACATTCTTGAGAAGTGGGATTCCATTCAAAAACAGGATGATATTAAAGAAGATTTTCAGCCTACGATAACAGCAATTAAATCGAATGAAAGAGCGACATTCTTTTTTGAGACTGATCTGATAGACTTTTACGGATGGTGCGGTGATTATAAGATTACATTATCTGATATGGTAGAAGAAGAAGTAATAACAGTGGGGGGAGTGATACTCTGTGTCGGCGATGACAGAGACAAGATCGAGGAACTCAGGACAACAATGCAGATTGATACTGATAATGAAGGTTTTCTTCGAAGTGCTGGAAATACGAGTTATATTGGCAGAACACGTGATCCCGGCGTATGGTTTATCCCGTTCAAAGAAGAGGTTTATGATCGATACGCATTTGATGCAAACGGGGCCGGATTGGCAGTTCTGTCTCTTACAACCATCCTCGACAAGAACGAGATAGAACATCCTATACTTATATCTGAAGTGGATGAAGATATTTGTGGCGGATGCGGGACATGTGTTAAGACATGTGCATTTTCTGCTTCGAGCGTTGATTCGACCCAAAGGATTTCTGTTATAAATGTAAAGAGGTGTAAGGGCTGTGGTAACTGCGTGGTAGCCTGCCCTACAGGCGCCAGAGATCTTATAAATTTTCCTGAGCAGCATATTTTCAATGCGATAGATATATTAAGCGAGGGTGTGACAGAAAATTCTGATCCGAAGATCCTAGTACTTCTCTGCAATAGCTGCGGATATCCGGCTGCGGATATGGCTGGCGAACTCTCTTTAGAAGATCCGGATTTGAAATACTCGCCTAATGTTTTACCTGTTTTAGTAGAATGCGGAGGCAATGTCGATACACAGTATATTCTAAGTGCATTCAGTAAGGGATTTAATGGTGTCGCTATATCAATATGCAGAGACGGGCATTGTCACCACATTGTCGGAAACACGGATATGGAGCGCAGGTTAGGTCTTTTCCGGGATGTGTTAAGGTCTCGTAACATAGATGCTGACAGGTTAAGAATAATACATGTTTCGCCATATGAAGGGAAGCTGTTCAGCGATGAGATAAACTCATTTTATGAAGAACTGAAAAATAGCGAACAGAGTAAAAAAGGAGATAGTGAAGATGGGTAAAAAAGTATCAGTTGCCACTACTTGGCTGCAAGGTTGTTCAGGGTGCCATATTTCATTTTTCGATCTCCATGAAGAACTTCTTGACATCCTGGAAATAGTAGATATCAAATATTCGCCTATAATTGATGTTAAAGAAATACCGGAAGTTGACATAGGGATAGTCGAAGGGGCGGTCGGGAATGAAGAAAATGAAGAAATACTTCAGACGTTCAGGAAAAGAGCAGATAAGCTTATCGCCTTGGGGACCTGTGCATGTTTTGGTGGGATCGGAGGTTTAAGAAATCTCTATGACCTTCCTGATGTGCTTCAAAGGGGGTATGTCGACACTGAGAGTACAGTGGACGGGATAGTCCCTTCCGGGCCGGAAATCCCGGCTCTGAAAAAAAATGTTAAAGCGCTTCACCAGATTGTTGAGATAGACTATAGTATACCGGGATGCCCTCCATTACCTTCAACTATCAAGGAAACATTATTGGCACTTGTTAATGGTGTTGAGCCTGAAGTAAAGACTCGTAACCTGTGTGAAGAATGCAACCGCAGGAAAGAGAAAATGCTGGTAGCATCAAGAGATTTTATAACTGATACAGTTCTGTCTCCACATGAACTGGATTATGTGGATCCTGATATTTGTTTTCTGGAACAGGGAGTGCTTTGTATGGGGCCAGCAACCTGTGAAGGCTGTGATACAAGATGCCTAAAAGGCAATATGCCATGCAGAGGCTGTATGGGGCCTGCGCCTAGTGCCCTTGAGCAAGGAGCAAAGATTATAAATGCACTTTCCTCGATTTTACCGGCAGGGGCTTTGATGTTTAACGAAGATATTGTAGGTGTAGGCTACCGCTATTCTCTCCCGGTCTCCATCTTGCCATGCCTGATCGAAGAAAGGAGTAATAAATGAGCGAAAATATTATTACGATTGAACCTGTCTCACGGGTAGAAGGACATGGGAAGATTACTATTCATTTAAATGAGAAGAATGAAGTGGAAGAATCGCATTTTCATGTTGTTGAATTCAGAGGATTTGAGAAATTCTGTGAAGGGCGATTGATGTCTGAGATGCCTGTTATTACAACAAGAATATGCGGAATATGTCCTGTCAGTCATCATCTTGCATCCGTGAAAGCCTGTGAAGATGTGATGGGAGTTAAAATCCCACCGGCTGCGAAGAAATTGCGTGAGCTGATGCATATGGGACAGATTATACATTCACATGCTTTACATTTCTACTTTCTTGCAGCTCCGGATTTTCTTCTTGGTCCGGGATCAGATCCGGCAAATAGAAATATTGTCGGTATTATCAATGCTGAGCCGGAGATCGCCCAAAAAGCAATTGCTTATCGTAAATTTGGCCAGGATATTATTGAGGCTGTTGGCGGCAGGGCAATTCATCCTGTCACTGCGATTCCCGGTGGAATGAGTAAATCTCTTTCACATGAGGACCGTTTCGACCTGTCTAAGAAACTCGAACAGGCTATTGAATATTCAAAATTATCTTTAGATATTGGGAAGTCCATCTTTGAAAAATATGCCGATATTGTACCTGACTTCGCGCCAATTAACACAAATTATATGGGGCTTGTCAAAGATGGGGCGCTTGAGCTTTTTGACGGAATATTAAGAATTTGTGATAAAAATGGTAAAAATATAAACGAGTTTGAACCGGGTAGCTACCTTGAACATATTGGCGAACGCACTGAAAACGAGTCTTATCTTAAGTTTCCGTTTTATAAAGAGCTTGGATACCCCGAAGGTGTATACAGGGTTGGGCCGCTGGGAAGGCTTAATGTCGCAGACAGGATAAATACACCATTGGCAAATAAGGAATTTGAAGAATACAAAAATATAAACGGCGGCTCAGTAAAAAACGATTCTCTCTATTATCATTATGCACGGTTGATTGAGTTGATGTATGCGACTGAAAGAGCTAAGGAATTGCTCGAGGACGATGAAATAGTAAGCAGGGATGTAAGAGTAAAAGTTGAAAGAGGTTCAGGAGAGGGGATAGGCGTTATAGAAGCACCGCGGGGTACATTGATCCACCATTATTGGGTGGATGAATCAGGTAAGATTGAGAAAGTAAATTTGATTGTTGCAACTGTGCAGAATAATCCTGCAATGGATATGAGTGTAAATGAAGTTGCAAAGAAATACGTAAACGGAGGAAAGATAGAAGAACCAGCACTGAATATGGTTGAAATGGCTATAAGATGCTACGATCCATGCCTTTCATGCGCTACTCATGCAATCGGACAGATGCCGCTTGAGATCAACTTATTAGCACCTGATAATACAGTTATAGATGTGTTGAAGATGTAAATATGAACTTACATCCTGAAGATAATGAGAAAACTGTTATAAATTAAACCTGCAACGGACTTAAATTGCGTTATTGCACATATACTTCTTTCAGAGGCTTTTGCAGTATGAATGATGAATTATTCATATAAAGGGAATTAAAAACAAAAGTACTCTATAAAGCCATTGTTAATAATGAATTGAGCACATTAGTGGAAATATATGAAATTTTTTCTTCTGGAATATTTTTAAGGAGATATAGAAATATTACCGATTTTTATTAATGCTCACAATTTGATAACATCTGATAGTTAAAGGAGTATAACCATGGAGAAATGTACTATTTTAATTGCTGATAGAGATATTCACGCCAGGATGCAGATCATAAATTGTATGAAAAAACTTGTAGATGATGTAAAATATATTGAAGCCCTTGACTGCAGGGCAACTCTTCAACATGTGATAAGAGACAAACCCGATCTTATCTTAATGGATTTAGAGTTGTCTGTAAAAGAGGGTTTAGAAACTCTTAGGAAAATAAAAAAATGCGCGAATGAAAAAATTCGAAATATTCCAATATTTATATTTTCTAAAATCAAAGACGCTTCCATTGTAAAGCAGGTTGTTATTTTGGGTGTTGCCGGATATATTGTAAAACCATCTTCTGATGATGATATTGCATCAAGGATAGTTAATGTAATAAATAAAGACGAAACTAAAATAATCATTGAAAAAGTTATCAAGCCCCAATTAAATAAATTATTTGGAAGTATAATTGTTGACGAACTTATATCAAATGCGACTGTCTTTGGGATGAAGGGTGATTCAGATAATGAAAAGATCAAGCTGATCATAGAAAGTATATGTAGTGACCAAAGATGTATAGGAATGCTGGGTACGCAAGGGGTAAGAAAACAGAGAGATGAATGGAGCCATCTGCTTAAATGAAAGAATGTCTTGTCATAGGATATGGGAATACCCTGAGAAGCGATGATGGACTTGGGCCTTATGTAGTAAAGAGCCTTACTGAAAAATTGGAGAACACTGGAAAAAATGTCAGAATATTATCGCTTCATCAGCTTGATATCTCATTGTCTTCATCTGTTAGTAAATCAGATATAGTTATTCTCGTAGATGCCAGGGCGGATGATACTGATGAATTAGTTACTGTAGAGAAAATAAAACCTGCCGCAATTCCATTAATACCGGGTAGTATCTCCCACACAATAAATATTCCAACTTTGTTGAGAGCTTCAATGGACCTGTTCGGGGCTGTGCCGCAATGTTATATTGTGATGCCAAAAGGTTATGATTTTTCGTTTGGTGAAACAATTTCGGAAAAAGCTATTGAATCTGCCAGTCTTGCGAGAAAGAAGATTATTAAAATTCTCCAGGCATTTGATTAATCCGAGTTAGATAGGGCTGTCAATCATAATAAACGACGTACCAGGTTTTTGATTTCTTATTTTGTCTTGAAAAAACAATACAAATTAATAGCGGGAGACAAACCAGGTTCAAACCGTTACCGCGAAAGCTAGGACGCTGTTCAGTACACCATCATTGAACGGACGCAGATGGACAAAATATTTGATCAGTACGATGTCCTGCAAAAGGCGGTTTAAAAGTGAGACGGGTGGCGGTCGAATAGTGTGACACCTGATTAGACCGACGGTGCCGATAATAATCCTCTGGTGCTCTTCCTGTCACGGTTTACAAGCGTTATCTGCAGGTGTTCAGGCAGCTGCTCCATTCTGTCAAGCTTGATGGTTACCGTTTTCCGCGGCACTGTTGTGACAACATCGAAATCCCAGGAAACAAGCAGACCCGGCGGCCGCATATAATCATACGCATACTTCTCCCAATCACGGTGCGGGAACCTGACCGACATATATTCGCCAACCGGCGGCAGTTCGACATGATCATAGCGGTCCCATTCGACCTTCGCATCCTTGTGGACACCGATGTAATTTGCATAATCCTTCGCATTGTCAGCCTGCGCCTGGATGTTTATCGTCCACTGCAATCCTTCATCCTCCGCAACCGCTTTTTCAACACGCTGCTTTGGATTCGGCTGGAGTTTGATTGTTACGCTCACCGTCTCGTTATTCCTGACATTGTATCCCTTCCATGGATCGAGTACTGTGATGTTGTCCAGATCAGACCAGGCGCCCTCGTATTCGTACAGTGAGCTGATATTTGCATCGGTTGGATTCTCGATCTCATCCCACGATACCGGGAACAGCCAGGGATTGCCAATGTTGTTCCAGCCCGGCAGGAGCGTGAGCTCGGATGGCTCGTCTGTCGCCACCGTCGTCCCTTCGAGCGACCTCAGGCTGTAGGGCTCCTCCCTCACAATAAGCCAGAACGCGTTACCCGGTTTGAATCCCTCGCCGGTATCGGGATACTCGAGGTATTTCTCATCAGCCGGAGACCACCGAAACAGGCGCCAGTCATAACCCTTGTCTCCGGTCGGCAGTATCTCGCTCAACTGATCGGTAATGGTGGTATCTGCAAGAACAAGCGGCACCGGTATGCTGTCTGCTCTGAACCGCCCTCCACGGTCACCTCAGACTTGACATCGGACACCTGCGCCTGAATGGAAGCATAACCGCTCTTCGGGTAGCGTTCCTCCCTGCCGGCCGAATCTTTGACCGTTATATAGTACTCGATACCGTAACCGGTAAAAAGCTCGGAGCTGAGTGTGGCCAGATAGGTATCCCCGGTGACATTCATCACAAGTGACTGGTTAAACTCTCGTTCTCCCGATTTGTCATAATACACAATCACTTCCTCAACAGCAGTGTTGCTGTTAATAGTCGCCTTGAATTCAACAGCGGCATTTTCCGGTGCGGAGGTCAACGGCTCGTGCTCGAGTGTCAGTACCGGGGTGAAAATCTCAAACGCCTCCGGGCTTATGCCGGAAATGCCCAAATCGGAAGTATCGGTTATTCTTATAGTAACATTGTTCGAGGGATTATCCGGCACTGTCCACTCGTATCGTTTTGCAGATTCATTGATATCTTTTGCTATCTCCTGCCATGAGGCTCCGCTGTCGGTTGAGTATTCGATCACGACATTGTCCACACCGTAGCTCGACCAGGTGATGGTGCAGGTGGTGCCATCAAGGAACGTTTCACCGCTGATGGGGGTATGGACATTCACATACGGTTCGTTTTGTAAACTATGGTTCCTTTGATGGAATCATGACCGATGAAATAGGTTCCCGGAGTGTTTTCATTCTCCTCCCAATTATTGCTCGTTCCACCGGCCTGGGCGCTATCGCAGTATATCCCGTCATACGCTGATTCATTGTCAATAAAAAAGCTGCCGTACTTGTGACCATCCGTATCTCCGGCAAACGAAACATAACCTAATCCGGTTGAATCAGGAGCCATCAATCCAAATGATGAAGTACCGATACCATATACAGGACACAAAGAGAACAGCATATCATCAGCATCGATGTTATACATAAAAGGTGGAACCTTTAAATCATTACACACCCATGGGTGGTCAGAATCTTCTTCGAAGATTTTGTCGAGTACATAATCGCCGTTCCGGTTGGTCCAGACATAAAAATCTTTCTTTTCTCCGCTTTCCATATAGCAGTGTCCCGAAGCTGGGTGTAAATTGATTAAGCATAATAACTTCTTTCTCTGATAAAAGTCAATATAATTTAAAAAGCTCATACAGCAAGCTTTTCAGCAGACCCTAATTAATTTTTCTTGCTGGCCATCCCCCAAAATCCAAAAACGGAATTGAGATAAAGTGTGATATAATAAGGATATAAGACGAAATAATGCTATGAAAAAGGGGTTCGATTTCGTATATTTGATATGCACGTAAGTTATTATAACTCAATCAAATAACAAAAGGAACCCCAATGGACAGGATAACAGATATGGCTCCTGAAATCCAGAAAAGAATCAGCGATTTTACACAATTTCTATCAGACGGAGGGATGAAACGTCCGAAAGCAAAATTTACGGGTTCAATATTGACGGCTATGTTGAAAGAGCCTCATGTTCATGTGACAGTATTGGCGAGAAGTCTTGCAGAAAAAATAAGCCCGAAGAAAACGTGGGAACGACTGAACCGTAACCTGTTGAAAGAGGATTTTGGGAAAGAGCTTATCTTGGCAAATAATCGCAGAAACGCCTGTAAAATAAGGAAATTTAAGTACTGTATGATAGATGGAAGTGATATACAAAAGCCCGAAGCGAAACAAATGAAAGGTTTGGGACGAGTAAGAGATGGCAGCAAGAAAAGTAAAGATAAAAAAACGGTCATAGGCAATGGATACTATTGGCTCAACGCGTTAATGGTGAGCAAGAAAGAGATGCTGCCTGTATATAGTGATATATACAGTTTAGGCCAGGAAGCTAAAGATCATGTGAGTGAAAACACGAAGATAAATGAGATATGCGATATGATTCACGCTATCCATCCTGATGTAATTGTTGCTATCGACCATGCCGGAGACGCCGCGACAATAATAGGCCCTTTGATCGAAAACAATAGAATATTTGTAGTACGAGGACAATCTACTCGTTCTCTCAGACTTCACACAGATAGCACTAAAACCACTAATATCAAGGAGATAGCGAAAAGGGTTAAAACACCGTTGTCATTCAAATCATCTCGGAATGGTGAGTTGTTTTCCGTTGGGATTCGAAAAGTGTATCTTGGTGATACACCATTGTGGCTGGTTGTATCACGACGTCAGAACGCCCCCGACGCACTGAGCTGGTATCTGACCAATTTTCAAGGCAACCGTAAGGCGGTAATAATGACAGTGCTTGATGCGTATGGCCTCAGGTGGCGTATTGAAGAATATCACCGCCAGATAAAACAAGATTATCACCTTGAAGAAATATGTTTACGTAAGTACAATGCCATCAAGAACATGGGGGTTATTGTCATGCTTGCATCCTCGTTTTGCGCTCGACTGCCGGAAAATCTTGCAATTAAACTCTTGACTCTTTCTAATCAGTTGCCGCGTAAGCGAATAGCTGATATACCATCATATCAGTATTATATGATTACCGCTGCTGTAGCACGGGCAATGGAATTTACTTTTAAACATCGTTATAAACCACTTCGGATTCGCAAAAGAGATTATTTTCAGTTGAACCTTGACCTCAGGGGCATCTGAAAAATGGGGGATGGCCAGTAATTTTTCTTGACAAAGAGGCCTCTTTGTTTTATAATTATATTGTGCTAAATTTCACAGGTAGAGAATTTGATAAGGAATACTAAAAAAATTGCGGAAGCAACTATATTACGGTTATCAATCTATAACCGCACTCTTCACAAGCTTGAAAGAGAAAGAGTGGAAATTATTTCCTCATTTGAATTGGGAGATAAAATTGGTTATAGTGCAGATCAGATACGAAAGGATTTGTCCTTTTTTGGTTATTTTGGTAAGTCAGGAAAAGGTTATTATGTGAGGGATTTAATAAATGCTATTTCACGAATCTTAGGAGTTGATGGGAAGTGGGATGTGGCTTTAGTAGGTGCAGGTAATTTGGGGCGGGCTTTGCTTACTTATCCAGAATTTAGGGAACGGGGATTTTATATTGTAGCTGTTTTTGATAATGATCTTAGCAAGGTTGGAAAGAGATTGGGTAATATTGTTATACAGGATATATCTGAATTACCGAAAACAGTTAAGGAACTTAACATAAGAATTGGGATCATTACTGTACCCGCACAAGTTTCTCAAGAGAATGCAAATTTGCTTACCTCTTCCGGAATAAAGGCAATCTTAAACTTTGCTCCGTCCGTGATTACTGTCCCCGAAAGTGTGAAACTACGCAATACCGACCCATGCGCGGAATTAGAATTTCTCACTTACTTCTTAACCAATAAGACATAGGTGGGACTGATGTTTTTATTAAAATAGAGAATTAGCGACGGATATTGAGGATAGAGTAAATGGAAATTGTTACTTATACTGGTAAAAAAGAG
>SDBS01007719.1_pt1 | contig 10432 bp, 7 predicted proteins | sample 2277091 | NCBI WGS metagenome assembly SDBS01 (sample SAMN10404972, study PRJNA504765) | marine sediment metagenome | isolation source: marine sediment core GS10_PC15, 163 cmbsf | place: Arctic Ocean: Southern Knipovich Ridge | collected 2010 | reverse complement strand
GGAAAAAACCAAATTAGCTTATAGTGAATCTTCTAAAGAGGCTATTAAGTTGGCTGAAGAGAAGAAACAATATGAGCCGTTTATACCAATTCTTGATAGGATGAGGAAAGACCCAGATTTAATTCGTTATGTAGATGACTATTTAAAAAAAGGGGCGGCTCCTACAGATATTCTTGCTTCGCTAGGCATTGATAAAGAAACCTTCGCATATGAAGATGGTGATATTATCAAGCCTGAATCTGATTCGTTTAAAGTGCTTAATGCTGTCATTGGTAATGCTATTGGTCAGAGGTTTGACACGTTTACCAAAGAGAACAACATTAATATGAAACAGATGCAGGATGAACAGCGATTTAAGTCTGATTTAAAAATGGATGATAAAGCATTCGCAGAATTCCGAATTTTTGCTAATAGCAAGATAAAGGATTTTAATTACGAGGACATGCACTATCTCTATACTAGAGAAGAGCGTGAAAAAGGTATTGCCAAGAGTGCTCAAGATGCAACATTGGAACAGATACAACGTGCCAATAACATATCATTCCCACAAGGTCAGGGTATACAATCTACCCCACAGGTTAATAGTGAGTTCGATTGGTATAATAGAATATTTGGAAATCCTTTAGATAAAAAAGAGGATAGTATAGTTACTACTCTCTAGTTATAGTTCGTACTTGGCTGTAACTAATTTTTGAAATATTAAAGGAGTTTGCAACATGGATAATTTTGCAGGAATTACGTTACCGCCAACGGCTGGTAACCCGGTAACCATAGAACATCCGAATACCGACTATAATGTACCTGATGATAATGATACGTATAGTACTGGTGATTTACGGAGAATGTATGATTACCAGTCAATGGGAAGTGTTTTTACACTATTGACAATGCAGCGTGATCCGTTTCTACATTTGATGAATACCCTCAAAGACCATCGTTTAAAGACTGGCGATGCAATTTGGAAGTATCCTGTCAAGCGTGATGTTGGTTCTGTCAAACGATTTGGTTATGTCGTAGGAATAGATGCCGACGCAACGGTAAATGCTGATTATAATGAAACTCATTCTGCTGATACTTGGGCTACTTTCTTAGGAAAAAATAGTAGTCAGTTTAAAGTAGCTAGTGGGAATGCTTTCGATACCCTTAGTCAAAATGATCAGTTCTCAATATTGATGGCTGGTGATTATGTAACATCAGGTAATCGTTCTAATATTGTTGGTCGAGATAGTGATGATACTGATTTTATTGGTCTAGGTGTATCAGGTACGAAACCTTTATGGTTCTTACCTAACAAATTAATTAAGATTCCACTTGGTGCTGCGATTGGTACTGAAACAGTAGCAGATTTTTGTGTTGCTCGTATTACTGCTGTTTACGATTGGACTTTTAAGAATTCATCTACGGGTGCTATTTTCCGTGAAGGTGTTGTTCTTAATTTGAAACTTGTAAAAACCGGTTATGTTAAAGCAACTAATAAGTATCCTACCGGTGCTGTTGATTCCGGTTCGATTCTTGATGTTGCTCATAGTACCGGAACAAATTCAATAGCTCAAAGATTAGAACCTTTGCGTACTTATGTTACAGGTAATGCTTGGCATGAAGTAAGCGGTTATGGCTCTAGTTGGAGACAGCAACCTTATTCTACCCAATTTGGTATGAATCAAATCTTTAAAGAAAATGCTAGTTTGTCAGGTCGTGCATCTGCAACTGTATTACGCTTTGGTGAGGTTCCTATTAAAACTGAGTGGATTCAGGCTATTGGAGATTTTAATTGGGATTTAGGCAATACTGCTTACTTTGGTGAACAGTACGAAGATAACGATGGTATTACTTATACTGAAGGTTTGGTTACTTACGGTATAGCTAATGGTAATGTTTTATCATTAGATACAACCACTAAGACTATTGATGATTTTGTTGATGACCTTAGTGCTATCAATGATCCACGTTATGCTTTTGCTGGTGCCCATAGGATGATTCACTTCTGTGATACTGCCACATGGAACTGGTTACATAAATACGGTGGATTCTTAAAGAACAACACTGAAATATCTACTAACTTCCGTTTCCAAATCGCGGGAATGGGTAAAATTAATAGCGTAGATTTTACTCGATTCAAGGTGCAAGGTCAGGATTTTGATATAATTCGAGATGTGCATTTGGATGGTACGCATATTAAAATGGTTGGAGTTGATATTAATAGTTGTTACATCAGACCGTTCATCGGACATGAGAATCGTGATGTTGCGATTTACAAAAATGTTCGCAGTCTTGCTACAACAGGTGAGGATGTTCGAGTAGACTTAATCCAAGGCGATATCGGGTTCATGTTTACTGATCCACACAAAGTAACAATCTGGCAGTAGGAGGATATGATGAGAAAATTAATACAAAATCGTGGAGCTGGTGATGATGGTAAATTTGCTTTGGGACAACATCCTGAAGGTGGATTAACTGTAAAGGAACTTAATACTCTATTTGTTTTGGGAAAGATTCTAGGCGTAGGTAGTTCTGCAGCTGGTGCTTTGTCATTACAGGAGTTTGAGTATGTTATACCTGCAGGAAGTACATCGGATAAGACGTTTAGTAGCACTGTAGATGTTTGTTCAGTGCTTGGTGGGGTATGGAGTATTGAAGGTGTTGATGATGATTATGATATTGACCTTGGATATACAGGTAAGGTAACTGCTTTTGCCGCTGACTTAGTAGCCTTAATTGGTTCTGAAGCAGATGGTGAAGGGAAAATCTTAGCTGAGTATTTAGATTCAGGTGAAGATGTTATAATTACTATTACTTCTAATGATAATACTGTACCTGTAACCGTTTATCTTGCTTTATTGACAGTCAAGCTAATTACAGCATAGGAGGTATTATGAGAAAATTACTCATACTTCTATTGCTTACTACGTTTGCGTTGGCTCAAAATTCACCCAAGGTATATTGGATTGGTAATGAACCTAGTTCTAAAGTAACTGCTAGTGAAGCACAAGCCTTAGATGAATTTGCTGATGCTATTGATGGTATAACGTCTGCTGAAGCTGATATTCTTTACAATGCAGCACAGGGAACTATTGTTGCATCAGGTACAATAACAGCCGAACAATTAACATCAACAGATGATGCCTTAATTAAAAACCTTCTTACTCTTGGTGATGATGTTGCAAATCTTACTGGAGGAATAAGATGGATTGCGTCTGATAATGATTTAGGTTCTTTTGATATTAGTACATCTGATGCAATGTTGATTACAGGTTTTGGCGGTGGTTTTGATATAGATGGTGATTTTACTGCCGGGACTATGGCTAGTGATGCTGCTGTTAGTGGTACTATAATTACTGCTTCAACAAGTTTTATACTTGGTGATGGTGATTATATTGGTGTTGCAAGTAATGAAACTATTGTTTTCAATACTGTTGGTTCAATCAAAGCTGAAGGTGCTGACTTTTATGTTGGTGGAACTGCAGCTGATAATGTAACTCCATCATTTTTAATTGTAAATGATGCTGATTCAGATGGCTCTGCAACTACAAGTGAATCACTTACGATTGCTATTGTAGCTAATGCAACTCCAACAAATTCAGTATGGAGAGCTTCAACAACTCAAGGAGCTGGATTTGACTTTGATATGCCTGTAACTGCTACAAGTTTTATAGCAGATGCGGCTGTATCTGGTACTGTTATCACTGGTACTGCAGAAGCGTTATTTACGAACAATGCTGCGGCTGTAACATTTGGTGCAGTAGGAACTGATGCTGATGTTGTGTTGGCTTTTGATGCTGTTACTGCTCAAGGTTCAATTACCTACATGGAAGATGAAGATCGCTTTGATTTCGATAATGATGTTAGTGTTGGTGGTGCTATAACTGCTGTATCTGGCGTTGATATTGGTACATCACAAGCAATAGTTGGAACTACAGCAATGACAATCGGTGATGGAACTCAAACAGTAAACATTAATACAAGTGATTGGAATATAGATGCAACAGGTTTACTATCTGATGTTGTTGTTTATTCCGATGCTAATGGCGAAACCTTAAATAATGGAACAGGCTTTGCAAGTTATTCTGCTGTTTCTGCAATGAGCAGGTCTGTGTTTACGTTTACTAATTATTCAATGGTTATTACTGATTCAGAAGGAAGTGGTGGACATGGTGCTGTTAAACTTATTGATTTCCCAGAAGGATTCATAAGGATTGATGGCGTTATAGGTGATATGAGTATTGAATCACAAACTGGTTCATCTGATACTGCTCCATTTGATATGGCATTGGGTACTGCTACTACTAATACAGGCTTACAAACTTTGGCAGGAACAAATGTTGATATTGTTGCGAAAGTTGATGGCGATTTAATTGGTGGTGTAGATACGATTGACCTAGTAGGTTCTACTACGCAAAATCAAGATGGCACATCTGGCTCAACTGATATTTGGCTTTGTGTTGCTATTGAAGATGCTAGTATGTCAGCAACAGGTACGCTAGTCTTTAGCGGTACAATAGTTGTTACTTGGTGGAACTTAGGCGATTACTAAAAATAGTGGTATAATAACTTAATAATTCCTCAAACGGAATGGTTAAAGACCGAATAGAAGCCCTTAGCTCCCTATTGCTAGGGGTTTCTATCTCTTTTTTGGAGTAATAATGAATTCAAACAGAGATATTAATTATATTCACGGAGAACTTGTAGATGAATTCCCTACACTAACTCAAGTTGGATTAGCTAGGCTGATTAATATGTGGTATGATGATGGCAGTATAGCTATAACTACTGAGATACAAATCTTAATAGATACCGTAGAGGACCAAAGATATTATACTATCCCAACTACTAATAGACCTTTGCGGATAAGCGGAGTTCAATTTAAAAATAGTGATGACAAGTATAAGGCTATACCTAGACACATTGGTACTCGTTCACTGGGAGAATCATTATTATGAGTTCATCTTATTCAAATCCCGGTTCTTATTTTCGTTGGAAATCTACGGGTGAAAAATTAGAATTATTTAACATCAATCCTAATTCAGCAGGAATTATTAATACTGCGGTTGATGAAAGTGTAACTGAAGGATTACTTATTATATGTGAGGCTACTCCTGAATTTATAGATGTAGCTGATGAAGATTTAGGTGAAGTAGTTCCTGCGTTTGCAGACTCACTTTATCCACAGTTAATTGATTATATTAGATATAGACTGTTACAGCGTGGTGATAGTGAAATATCTCACGTTAAATCAAGACAGTCTAAAAAAGATTTTGAAGATGGAATTTATCAAAAAGATGGTGGAAAGATTCTTGATGATTCCGTTCACATAATGGCACCTGATCCTGATGGGAGTGTATTATGATACAAACAATGCTTTTACAGTTCTTTGATTTGCTTGGTACAACTCAATCTAATTATTTAAATATATCAGAAGATATGGTTGATGATTTTGTAGGTCATGGCTTACGTGATATGGTTCAATTAGTAAGACAATACAATCCTGTTAAACTACATCATTTCGGAGTAGTAGAAGAAATTACTGCTCAGTCTTATGATGCTAGTGCTGTAGATATGGATATGGTTTTATCTATTACTAGAGATATTGTTATTGGTGCAACTACTTATAATAAACTTGTTCGCCAAGTTCCTTATGCTTTACGTGGTTCTTTAATTGATATTGGTAGTAAACACTATGCTATTAAAGCGGACCCTGGTGGTTATTTTGATGAAGCAGATTTATTAACGGTTTTACCTGTTCCGACTGCAAATGAAAAAGCATACTTGGAGCATATTAATATTCCTGCCGATCCTGATGTTGGTACTAATAAAACTATTGCTACTATAACAAATTGTAGATTCCCTGACAGTCTTACTAGAGCTGTTTTATTATTTGCTGTTATACAAGCTAAACTAAGAGAATCCGGTTATGTTCGTAAGTTAGGCAATGATCATATCGAGGCTGTTTTTGGAACTACAGTAGTTGATTCAAATGTTTTTAATAATGAACTACAAATAGTAATTAATCATGGTCTTGGTTATATTCCGGTACTAACTATTCTTGATGTTAATGGAGTAGAAATGACTGCTTCTACTACGCATAATAATCCAACTTTTACAACTACCACAATAGATTTTTCTGTAGCTGAAACTGGAACGTGGCAAATTAGTGCCTATACAGGCGGTGGTTTATTGGCTAGCTATATTGCAGCTTTACCTACATTTTCGGCAGTTACATCACCTACATTACCAACTGCTATTGTTGTTGGAAATTTAGCTGCTGCTGCTAAGAATTTACCCACTTATGTAGCACCGGACTTTTCAGGTGTTGTTGCTCCATCTGCTCCAACGATAGGTAGCTTAACAATGGGAAATGTTGAAGCGTTAGCAAAAGCATTGCCGGCTTATGCTGGTATGAGTTTTGCGGGTCTTACAACTCCAACAGCATTAACAAATTCTGAAACAGGTATGCCTACAATAGATGCATTATCAGGCGTTCCGCCGGCTATTGATACATCTAGAATTTATCAAGCATTAACACAGGCTGGAGATTTAGTTAAGGTTGGTGCTACTGCTACAGATAATATTTCAGATGATGCTGATAGTTTCTTAGCTACACATGATAGTGAAATGGTAGCTGAAGCATCTAAGGCTGCTCAAGCTGCGGTTGGTGTTGCTAGAGGTGAGATTGAGGCTGAAATTGCAAAGTGGCAAAAATTTGGTGAAGAAACTAAATATGCAGTAGGTTCTCTTGGAGCCGAAGCAAATGCTTATAATGCTCAGGTTAATGGTATAATCAATGAATTTCAAGCTAATATCAATAAGTATATAGCTGATGTTGATAAAGTAATCAAGACTTGGATTGAGGAAAACAAAATGCAGATTGAGAGTTCTGCTACGGATATGAAAAATAAGGTTGATGTTTATAGAGCTGAAGCTGAAGCTGATATAGGTGCTTTTAATGCAGAACAAACAGCAGAGGTACAAAAGTGGAATGCTGACATTCAATATTGGGCTCAACAGAACAAGAAAGTTATTGATGTGAATGTAAATACAAATAAAACACAGATAGATATATTTAGTGCAGAGGTTGAAGAAAGAGTGCAACAATATCGAGCTGAAACTGAAATGGATATAAATAATTATAGAGCTAATGCTGAAGCGTTGATAGCTAAATACCGTGAGGATGTTGTTCAAGAAATTCAGAGAAATACAGTTGCTATTGATAAAGCGGTATCATATTTAAAAGCTCTTGAAGCACGACTTGGTTTAGTTAGGACTTTATTTTCAACAGGGGCAACATTTATAGCTGAATTAAAAGAATTACAGACAGAATATATACGTAGAGTAACTTCATTCTGTGGTGTAGTTCCACAAACTAATACTCAACAAAGGAGATAATGATGAATTTAAATTCAAATATACAAATACTATTACCAAATACAGCTATGGGTTGGGAGGTTCAAACTCCACCTACTCCAATGCGTAGAGCAGTAACAGCTTATGCAAATTATCATTCTACTGTAGCTAATACTACTAAGGCTACTTCAAATGGACATGGGTTTATAACTGGTGATATAATTACACATAGCGGTACAACTAATTATAATGGTACAATTGCAATAACTAGAATAGATGCTAATAATTATTATTTTGCTACTGTTTATGTTGCTGATGATGGTGCTAGTATTGCTCAAAAAGCTGGTGTTCTTACACTAGGTAGAGCAGATGTTAAAGTAATTCTTTATACTGATTTAAAGTGTTATTATAGATTTGTTACAGGATTACCTTCTAATGCTGATGGGGCTTTAGTTCTTACTACTGATTTATTCATAGCTGATACAACCGAAAAAGAACTTTATGTACCACATGGATTAGTTACGCATGGAGATGACCCAATTTATTTATTACTATTAGCTTCTGCTACTGGTGCTCCAACAATATCTGCGGTAGTACAATAGGAGATTAGCATGAAACGGTTTCTCATATTACTGTCATTGGTGGGAGTCTTGTCCGGGCAATCTGCTTTAAAGCATAATCAGCCGGTTGTTATTAAAGGTTATTTAACTGTCCTTAATGACTATACACACGTTGATTCTTTACAATCAAGAGTAGTTAAATTAGCTGTTGGAACTGATATTAATGAGTTTTCAGTAGATGGAACACTTACAGGAAATTCAGATGATGTTATTCCTACAGAAAAAGCAGTAAAAACGTATGTTGATGCAACTGCATCTGGTTTTCCAGATCCGATGTCAACAAGGGGTGATATTATTTACCGGAATTCATCTAATATAACAGCACGGTTAGGTCTTGGTTCTAATAAATATGTATTGCAGAGTGATGGCACTGATTTGGCTTGGAGTGAGTTTTTAGCTTCTGAAATGAACATAGTTGATGGCGGTGTAATAATCACAGCCACAGAGGTTGAGGGAGCATTACAAGAAAATAGAACTGCTATTGATTTGAACACTTCAAAGGTTACAATGACATATCCCAGTGCAGGAATAGCATTAAGTACTGGTTCGGCATGGTCGGCTTCTATAACAGACAATTCAGCAAATTGGAATACTGCTTATACTGATAGACTGAAATGGGATGGAGGTTCAACGGGATTAGTTGCCTCAACTGGTAGAACAAGTTTAGGCGGTACTACAATAGGTCAAAATATATTTATAAAAACAAATCCGGGTGCTATTACTTTTGGTAGAGCAAACGCTGATAATACTTTTGATTGGTTAAGTGCTACTAATTTTAGAACTGCTATTAATGTTGATATTGCGGGCACTGACAATTCTACAGATGTTACTTTAAATGCTTCAGCTACTACTGGTGGAATGAGTTTATCCACACAAGAAATATCTAATAGAGCAGCTACAAATGCTCAAACTGGATATATGACTGCCGCATTGGTAACAAATATTGAAACAAATAATGCAAAAAACACAAATGTTTCTACTACCTTAAGCGTTGGTACTGTAAATACAACTACAGTTGCAATTACTTCTGATGGTGGAGCAGATGATGTTGTATTACCTGCAAGTACGGTTTCAACTGCCGGTATGTTTACTACTGCAAAATGGGGAGAGGTTGTTGCAAGTACAACTCATTTGGGATTAACAAATGACCCTCATAACGTAATAGCAAGTCAGGTAGATATTGCTTTAGGTACTGGTTCTCCAACGGTAAACCAATTACAAGAATATATTGACAATACTGGTTCGTCTGGATTCTTTTTAGGTGGGGCGTTGTCTGATGGTGGGTTTGGAACAGTGGATGTTGCAGCAGGTTCAGGATTTATAAGAACAACTAATGATGATAATGCTGAACTACAATCTTTTAAATGGAGTGCTTCGGCAGGAATAGCAGTTGCAGATAACACCACTCAATATGTTTATGTTGATGATAGTGGTGTTATTACTTTAAGCACAAATGAATTTTTAGAAACACCTGATAAAATTCAAATTGGAATAGTTACAGATGAGGGCGGTGCTATTATACATGTATTTAGTCTTGGGGTTCGACTTCAAGAAAGCATAGGTGCTGCTGGTAGATTTATGCGACATGTTCACGGGATTGAACGAAATAATAGACTTGGAGGATTAATTTTTGGTCAATCTGGTGATGCCAACAGAGATATAACAATGACAGCAGGTGAATTGGAATGGGGAAGAACAACGTATCCCATTTCAGCTTTTGATACAGGAGGAGCAGATACATATTTCACATATTCAGCGTCAGGACAAGAAGATGCTGTAGCCTCACAATGGGATAACACGCAATATGATAATGCTGGAACCCTAACAACAATGGGCAATAATAAATGGGCTAATTTATTCTTTTGGGTAGAACCAGATGACCATATTATTATGGTATATGGGCGTGCTCAATTTAGCACAGAAGGACAGGCTGATAATGAAGATACTCCAAGTTCTTCATTACCAAGCAGGGTTAGCGAAACAGGATTTTTAGTTACAAGATTTACATTTCAAAAATCAGCGAACACAGCAACAATATCATCTGCTTTTGAACATTTGTTTGCAAATGCTGCTGTAACCGGACATCCTGATTTAGCAACACTTGCTTGGACATCAACTGGACATACAGGTACAGCTTCAACTTTTGCCGGTTTTGATGGAGGAGGAGCTGCTGCTGAATACACAGAGGCTAATTATACTTTAACAGATGGTACGAGAGCATTTAGCGGAAGTCAGGCTTTTGGGGGTTTTAATCTTACAAACATAGGTTCAATTGGAGCAACTGGAACACGAATAACAAAGGGGTGGTTTGCTGATTTGGAAAGTAGTAATGATATTACTATTGGCGGGAATGCTCTTGCTACAATATATCAACCTTTGGATGCTGCATTAACTAATATTTCAGCTTTAGTTTATGTATCTCCATCTTTTATAAAATTAACTTCTGATGATACCTATGCAGTTAGAACTTTAGC
>SDBS01007718.1_pt1 | contig 10433 bp, 7 predicted proteins | sample 2277091 | NCBI WGS metagenome assembly SDBS01 (sample SAMN10404972, study PRJNA504765) | marine sediment metagenome | isolation source: marine sediment core GS10_PC15, 163 cmbsf | place: Arctic Ocean: Southern Knipovich Ridge | collected 2010 | reverse complement strand
TAATATGACATGTTCAGGTGAACCAGGTGCAGTATTTGAATTCATAACCCGACCAGTTACTTATCCAAGGCAACCATTTCAGTTAGCTTCGGGCGAGTTTGTTCAGTTTGAATCCAGATTCTTTTCAATGTCAGCTTACAGTCTGTTGGCAGACAAGCGTCTGTTTACACTACAGGAATCTCACCCCATCCCGACTGGTGACGTCAAGTTATACATTAATAAAGATACCGCATTAGCTCCAGCTATCGAGCCTACTATTGCTGGTGATGAATATTTAGCTGGCACGCCTCATTATGTAGACTACGTCACCGACCTACGTTCTTTACTAGTTGAAGTAGCTAATCTCCATGCAGCGGATTCAGACTGGCCAGCAGTTCAATTCTTTCAAGAGTATATGAAGCTTGCCCGAGCTACGTATTCGGGTGATAGTGACGAAGTTCCTTTTGGTGATTTTGTGCATCCTGAGCCAGTTAATGATGTGCCATCTGGCTTTCTAGATCCACAGCCACGAGGTGATGGTTTGGAGTTGGGCGCACAACGACTGATGGATATTGATATGGACGAGGTTCAATATTCGCCGATCATTCGTCCCGCTAAGCGAGCATCAATATCTATTGATACCAACACACTGCCAGTGCAGCCTGTATTTCCCGCTGTGATTACACCACTAGGCGCAACTCCAACTCTAAACGATTTTGATAAAAACAACTACAACCAACTTGCACTTGGCGTGCATGCTTCTGGCGCCGGTCTATTAATCACTGGTGACGCACTAGTTGGTGGACCTCAGATTAGAGACACTGCTAATCCAACGCCATTAGATCTTACAGACCCCTCCCTTAAATTAATGAAGGGATCTGGTCAGCCAGGAGTAGACGAAGGAGCATATCAAGAGGATATTCCCTGGGCTCTATATCCAGCACAAAAAGAGCTTTGCAGTTACTATACACCATTGGTGGCTATCAACACTATTAACGCTTCGGGGCGGCAAGCTATTTTTGGTATCCCTACTTCTGAGTTAGAGAACAATACAGTATTACTTCTAAATGTATCTGAAGCAGGTTCGAGTGGACAACTAGTATCTAATTATCCTGCAAACTATCATGCTACTAGTGGTATTGATGCGAATGGTCACGCGCATAAAGGTTTACATGTTTGTAACAAATTGATTTATCCATTAGGAGGTCAGCACGCTATTGGATTTAGTCCTGTGAATGGTGAAAAGGTATTCATACATTATTATGATAGTGTAACTACTAGTTCAAAAGGTAGAACGTGGTCACAGTCTGGTCCTCAATATCAAAATGGTGATAACTTGTTTGGAAGAGGCGTAATAGTGACTCCGTTCGATGGAGGAACTAGTTCGATTATTAACTGGGCATCTAATACAAATATTTTTGCACCAGCATCTTGGGCGGAACTTAAGACAGAAGCATTGCAACCCCTTGTTTTCTTTGGTAACGCAAGTGTGAACTTTCAGACAGCAGATATTCAAGCAGGTTCTGATCGTGGAGTTATGTCACTTAAACAATATGCTCAATGGGGATTTATTGACACTATTGTTTTTCCTGATAAGGATCGTGCTCAAGGCGGGCAACGCAAAACAGTAACATTGAGTTCGACAATTCATAGTTACAAAGAAGGCATAGGTGATAATGGAGAATTTGCTTGGATTGAATTAGACGATTCTCCTGTAACGACTACCAGCGATGTTGTGTTTTTTGAAAATACATTTGGTGTTAATAATATTTTCGCATTCTTTTTTGATCGAAGACCTAATAATGGTTTCGTGCATGTGAATGGAGATATTTATGTGCAGTGGAGTATTGATACATTTTTCGGTGGCGGGTCAGCAGTGCGTAATAATTTGTTTGCACCTATTGGTGAATCAACCACCATACTCACACCATCAGTGGCACGTAGTGATGTAATTATTACTATTGGATTTTTTCCATCCTGGGCTCGTCGTCGCTATGTCACTACTAATACTCAAACTAATGTCCCACGAAATATAGACTTATCACCAGCTAAATCATCAACGATCTCATTTGATTCGGATTTATTCGCGACTGATGACGAGCGCACTACCTTTACGTCAGATATTAGCGAATTTGGCCAGCCAGTATGGGATCCAGACGAAGAGGTAAATTATATTTATTTCCTATGGAATGACGGTGTTCAAAGTAGGTTATTTTTCGCGCACATGAACACCAGTTTTGTAATTTTTAGAATTAATCAAGTTTCTGAGGGTGATGGCTTTTTATTTGGTAGGCCAGCCTTACTTTCCATTTAGTGTATAATAAACAGACTAGTCATCAGGAGAGGTATTTATGAACACTCTAACATTTTTAGCACCCTCTGGCGCTCCAGCTAGTGGCACTATTATTGAACAATTGGATCCACCGGGTAATCTCTCGGGGGCCAATCATGTAGGGTTTTTTGGAACAGGTGGTCCTCAGGGTGTGCCTTTTGCCATTATTGTTAATAAGTTTCAGGATAAGACCTTTATAACTAATACTAGTGGTGAGAATATAGGCGTGGAGCCATTTGGATTACTAGGTAGTGGGCAATTAAATAATACCAAGTTTGAAGATGAAAATTTGGCCAATGTTAATGGCGTAGCCGGTGTATCATTAAGTGGTATTCCACAATTATCTGGCACGCTTTTGGTGCGTTTCGTGCCATCAGGATCAACACCTGTTAGAACTCAAAATACGCTTCTTCGCACCGTCATTCTAAATGCAACTAGCGGAATTGATAACGTAGAGAGTGTTGTAATTGGTATGAAAATGCAAGGTTTTGAGCCTGGGGCAGATAATGCTTGGACTCAAACGGCTGGCGATGGTGCTCTAGATAATCGGATCTTCTTTGTTGATCATGATGTGCCAGATCTAGTGCATGATTTCTTTGTATCGCTTTCGGTTTCCCCGGAGGCGGTTGGTGAGCGTAACGATTTCGGGATGTTCTTCATCATCGAATTCCTATAAGATAAAGGACGGGATATGAACCTTAAGCAACAGGCTGAAGGGGCTCCTTATCACTTGGCGACAAGTTTAGAGGAGTGCCCCTTTGATAGATTTTGGGTAGTGTTACTAGATTCAGGTTTAGAAGTTTATGAGTCATGTGATGATCCTACGTTAGACGAACCCAGTTCATGGATGCGTCTCAAACAGTTTTGTGAAGACCATAATATAAAGCTTGCCAGTATGGCGTTTGCAAGCATGCCTTTGAATCCAGATAAACAAATCAATCTAGATCCCTTGGCAGATGGTTATTTTTATGCAAAACGAACACGTAAGCTGATGGCGGGTAATCCTAATATGTCGGGTTATCAAGATTATGCACGAGGTGTCGGACAACTCTACAAAAACACTTTGAAGATTATATGGGAATTTGATGATGGACGAATGGAGTTTGAAACTCGTCCTCTTGATGACCATCCTAAATCACAGTTGTTTTCATTAATCAGAAAGTAATATGACGTTTAGTATCACTGGGGAAGCAATCACTGTTGACGGGCTGGGTCTTGGGGACTGTCAGCCCGTCATCACGTTTCCTAGTGGTCAAATACCACCCGGTCAACCAGGAAGAGATCTTGCGGCAGGGCTACTTTCTGTTAACGCCACGTTTGGTTTCAACATTACGCCTCATTCGTTCAACACATCGTGGGTGCCAACACGTGATGATCCAAAGGGATTTCATGGTGCTAGTGGACAGACTCCACTTCCAGGCAATATCATTGGGTTTACTGTTGGTGAATTCTTAGTAAGTGGCGAGATTACACACGCAGAATATAGCGCTAATGTAAATGGCACGATTCTACAAATATCAATTCGTGACACGCGGCGTTGCTTGAATGATATTAAGCTGATAACAGAAGACTTGGGGGACAATCCTGGTTCTGGCACGATCTCGGTAGCACGAGGCGTGCGTATCATAAAAGGTTTTACTGATATTAATGGAGATATCTCGGAAGATCTTTTCCGTGAGTATCGCAAAGTTCTCGAACAAGGCTGCACCTACCCTCAGGTTCTAGATGCAATTCAGCTTGCAATAGATGATGGTGAGATTGATTTTGATCTTAACTCTATTCCATCTAAAGAAGATCTTGAAGCCAATCTTGGTGGTGACGCATCCGCTATTAGGTTTACGTTTGCAGCTCAGCCACTTTCGGAAGCATTAACTCGTATTTTGGAAGCTACGGCATATGACTGGTATTGGAGTATGTCCGAACAGAAAGTTCGACTAGTCAATCGCAAGGTTGCGTTTGAGCTACGTGAAGATGAGTTGTTGAATATTGTCGTAGGGCTTGGTTCAACTGTCGGTCTTGAAACAACAGTCAATTTGCAATTTGGTGATGACCTTGTTACTCAACCACGTCGTGTTCGTTTATTAGGCGCTCATCAAGAAGGATGGCTAAACTCTCCTTTGCTTGGTCCTTTGGATGGTGTTGACACTACTAACTCTGGTATAGTATTTACTCCAGCTTGGCCCAACTTTACTGTTCAGTTTACAGATGCAGTAGGTATCTTGCGTGGCTATAAACCGTCTGACTTAGAGTTGAGAACAGCGTTAAAAAGTATTGAGCATTGGACTTATTTTAAGAAGTTTCAAACTGCTCCTTTAAATTTTTCATTAGAATCTCCTGGCTTTGGTTTGCCCGGCGATGACGGAAGTATTGCTGCTCAACATCCCGATTTTCAAAGTCGTGTTGATCCAGCACAGCCTATCGCAACTCTTGGTGGTAATGAAGAAGGCGAGATCCGTATTATCAATAATCGTCGTGACGCTAATCAGAACTGGGTAATAAATTTCTATAACCGAGTAAACGATCACGCCACTCGTTTTTATGGACGAGCCTATATCGCGGAAGGTCTATTAGCCAATGCTGCTTCGGGCGAATTCAAGTTAGCAAATGTTGCATGGGGCAATGTTGAAAACCAAGTAGAAGGACAAACGATTAGTGTGCAGGGCTCTAGTGGTCTTTTTGTCAATGATTATGAAATCAATCGTGACCTAAGTCCGCTTTCGCCTTTTAAATCAACAGACGATAAAATTGCTCCATATGTAGTATTGCCAGCAGGAACAGTTTACGGTTCTGATGGAGATCAAGCACCTGCATCATTTGGTCAGTGGACAGAAGACTTCAATGTTGGTAACCTGCCAGCAGATCCAGGTCGACGCACTCGCACTGGAGAACACTATATTCCAATCAAGTTAACTGAGGTTGGACAACTAGTCATTGATCCTCGTGATCCGCTAGCTGCGTTTGAAGAATATCCAGAAGGCACAGTCTTGGCAGAGCTGCCAATTGTCGCCGGTCCTGGTTTGCGTGAAAATACCACTTATGGCAATTTAATTACTCTTGAAGAAGCAGCATTAGATTCTGACACTCCAGGCTTAGCGGACTTCACTAATCCAGCTTTTTTGATTACTACACTAGAGGCGTTATCTGGTGTTGCAGTGCCAGTTATGTTCACTAAACGTTATGGAATGTCATTTCCTCAAGAATGGGTAAGTGGTAATCTAGCGACACCTTGTGATAATGAACTTGTAGTTATTGATGATACGTTTGGTCCATGGAACTTTCCTCCACAAGGCACTACAACTTCGCTCCAATTACTAGAAGATCGGGCATTTCGTCGTCTACAAGGATTAATTGCACCTGCGGCTAATTCACAGTTTTCGCAAGTAGAACTAGTTGGACTACCAACCATTTCTTTTGATTCATTTTCCAACTCATTTCCAGACGCAAGCGGCGTAATCGGTGTGCGTAATCATGGTATTACTGATGTAAACTTTACTCTAGGTATCAATGGTATTCGCACCAATTATCGTATCGCTAGTTTCTTTGGTGAGTTCGGAAAAGAACCACCTCTAGGTGAACGTCAACGTGCTATTTTAAATGGCATCATTACACCTGTTGATGTTGATTTAGTTACTATTCCATTAACACCTAGCGAGCGCATTCGTCCAGCTCCACCAATCAACCAAATTTTTGGAGCAGCCTCTAGAAAAGGTGAGACTATACGTCGCGCAACTGTGAACCAAGTTAACTTTGCATTGACGTTTACCAATACGCCTGATGCAGGAACACAAGAACGATACCGCGGAATCACCGAACAGTTGTATACAGTTCCACCAGCAATTGCAGGTAGCACTGATGATGACTTTCTAGATGATGCTGGTAAAGGTGGCGCTATTTGTATAGATGGATTTTTGAACATCGGTGATGAAGCGCTATATCATGTAAACAATTTCAAGCTACCAGGCAATGTGACTGAAGTTCAACGTTATTGGACTGGTGGTCGTCCATTTTCTAATGGCACTGTTGTATTAGTATCTAGCGTAGGATCTTCTACATCTTTGTTTGATGTGGCTATTGAGGACACAGATCCTCTTCGTCGTCTAGCTGACGTTCCATTGTTGAACGGTGCGGTTAATATTGGCGATAAAACAACTGTAGTTGCTAGGGCTGACTCTAGCACCCCGCGTGTTCTGAAGCGTCCAGGAACAGATCTTGCAGTTCCGGGCGTGTTCCTCAACCCAGGCGGCAACTCATCCTTGCCAGTGGAGGTTGTGAGCGTGACCAATCCTGGAACATCGGGCGCAATTTTAAGTGTGAGAAAGCTGGTAGATAGAGGTGACATCGATCAGGCGGCAGATCTAGAGACGGACGTAGTCCCCGTTGGGAATGCAGAGTTTATCTTGGTTGGGGACCAAGGTTCGTTCGTGAGTGCATCAGTTTTAAACACAACTCCGACCACTCCTGGAGACGGTTCTGATGAAATAGGCAAGTTCTTCATAGGCAACCGACAGAGCTTCGTCAAATTTATCTAAAACTAAAAAATACTGCACAGAATTATCTTCTGAACACATAATGTTTAGAGAGGAACAACAACATGACGAAGTATCCCAGCCCATCAACGCCCAAGGTATCGCACGATCTTTCAAATTTTATCGTAGAAGCGATCCTCATTAATAGGCATGGCGCCCTTCCTGAGGGCGGATGGAGGAAGAATGGCCCTCACGCGAAGACATGGGGTCAGTTGCTCACCAAAGTAAAGCGAGTGAGTAAACTTGGAGTGGATGCACAACAGCTAGCTTGGTTTGTGCAGTTTTACAAGATCACAGATTTGGACTACAAGGAATTTGGACTCTTGCGTTGGAAGATCCAAAAATACTTCAAGTGGTGCAATGTTGATAAATTCGTTGCATACTACACAAATGTTCAAGCGTTAAACTTCCAAGAGAGTAGTAGTTATGTTGAGTCAACTACGGGCTACAAGATGAAAGAGTCTAGTAGGAATAGTCAGAAGACACTTAGCGAAATATTAAAGGAGCTAGAGAATGGAGACAACTGAGGGAGTAGATATGACGATAGAAGATGATGACGCCAAGCTAGAAGCGCGCGAGGACAAACTATTTCAGAGACAGTTAGAAAAGCAGTTTGAGGATACAGTATTTTGCACTGCTGACGAGCTTAAGCTTCCGAAGGGTAACTCAACGGGGTCTCTTGCTCTTGACATCAGCTTGACTGTTCCTTGTTATGAGGGTTCGATTGTTGAGATCTTTAGCGACTCTGGCGCTGGTAAGACTACACTCGTTCTTTCGATTCTAGCTGAAGCGGTGAAGAAGGGTAAGAAGGTTCTCTTCCTAGATCAAGAACAAGCTCTACAGTCCACTCTAGTTGACTCCTTTCCAGTGCTACGAAAACCTGGAGTCCTTAAAGTTATTACAGCGCCCACGGGGGAAGACGCTTTGCGTATCGCTGAGCTTTGGGCTTTACAGTATCCAGGGTGTATTATTGCTATTGATTCTGTAGACGCTCTTCTACCACAACAAACTGATGGTAAAGCTATCGGAGAGACTGATGTAGGCACGCTACCTAAATTAATGAGTGCCGGTTGTCGCAAGCTTCAAGCCGCTGTGGGGAAGTCGAACAGCACGATTATTTTTATCAATCAGGTTCGCACAAATATTGGAGCCTATGGCGATCCAGATACTACTAGTGGCGGTCGAGCGCTTCCGTTCTACGCAGCGCAACGGATTAAGTTGCAGAATATCACAAGTAAGACACGGATAATGAATGACGATGGCGATCAGATTGGACATCGCGCTCGCTATAAGATCATCAAGAATAAGGTGGCGCCACCATTTGTGAACGGAGAGTTTCCGCTTATCTACGGTAAGGGGATCGACGTTTGTGAGGAGTTGGTTACGCTTGCTGGAGATTTTGCCGTCATTGAGATGGACAAGAAGAATTATTTGGTGCCGAACTCTAAGGGTGTAATTGTCAAGAAGCCTAAGAAAACAGTTGTAGATATGATGAAGTCTAACCCCGATTTCTACGAAGAAGTTTTAGCAGAACTTAAAGCTTTATATACAGAGACTTTTGGTGAGTAAAGGGGCAAAAGAATTATTAGAAATTGTTCAACAGGTCTATCCTAACCATAGGGTAGAACTAGAATATAATGTGGCATCCAATGGGGGGTTGTTTATTGACATCTTTCTGCCACGTTTAAACATTGGATTTGAGTATGATGGTGAGCAGCACTTCAAGTTTGTCAAACATTTTCATGGTGACACTTTGGGTTTGTTGCAAGCAAGAAGAAGAGATAGACGTAAAGATGAGTTATGTGAGGAGCAGGGAATAATTTTGGTTAGAGTAGCGTATAATGAGAAGATAGATAGAGAGTTAATTGTTGGTAAGATTGAGGAGGCGTTGAATGGTTAATAGGGCTGCCGAATTTGGTTTGTTAGCGGGATTATGTCGTAATCCAGAAGTCTTTTTCAACATTCAACAACATTTGTCTGTGAATGATTTTACAGACAAAGCAAATAAACAGTTTTTTATTGTTCTACAACGTTTGTTGATGAACGCAAATGATGAGTTAATAGTAACCCAGCCGGGATTACTAGCTGAGGCTACAGCTTTAGGATTCAAAGACTTTTATGAAGTTTGTCGAGATGGAGAACTTATTGAAGCATGTTTAGATCATCAGTCTAGTAAGGCTGATACTGGGCGTGCGTTTTTACAAGTTAAGCGCGAATCAGTTAAGGGTGGCTATAAGGTCATGCTTAAAAAGCTGAGTAAGTATTTAGATGATACTGTAGATGATACTAGTGATATTATTAACAAGGTAGACAATTCTCTAATTGATCTATCTAATAAACTACAAGGTGTCGTAGATGATCAGATTATTCTATTGCCCGAGAAGGCTTATAGCATCATCATGGATCTGGCAGCACACCCTGGTGAGCTTGGTGTAGACATTGGCTTCCCCATATGGCAACGATCAATTGGCGGTTTACGCAATGGAAGCGTGACTCTGATTGCGTCTAATGCAAAAGCTGGTAAGTCCCAGATTGGTATCCGTGCGGCTATTGAGTTGTCACGCTTCATACCAGTTCTATATTGTGACAGTGAACTAAATGAGACTGCGCAATCTGTGCGAGCGTATGGAATGTTCGGTGAAGTGAATTATGAGATTCTAGAAACCGGGTATTGGAAATCTGACTCTGACGCTATCATTCGAGATGGTTACGATAAGACGTTTGCCACTCAGTGTGGTCTTGCTAGACATATTCTAGAAGATGAAGACATGTGGGATGAGTTTCGAGCACGTAAACTTTACTACAAGAAAATGACAGGGATGACAGCGCGTGAAATGCTGCCATTCTTACGTCGTTGGGTGATGCAGCATGTTGGACTAGATACACAGACTCGACAGGGGCGTTGCCTTATTGTTTGGGACTATATAAAATTGGCACGTATCGACGAAGTGTCCAAGATGGGTGTTGGAGCACATGATATTTTGGGTGATGCTTGTATGGCATTGCATGATTTTGCAGAAGATTTCAATCTTCCAATTCTGGCTTTCGGTCAGACTAATCGTAGTATAGATAAAGACATCAACATGATTGCTGGTGCCAAAAAGATTGTTGAGCTAGTTGACTCTATTAGTTTGTTCCATAAGAAAGACGCAGTTGATATGACTCAATCAGCTCAAGGAACGCACGAGATGCACAACCTGGCATCTAGATATGGAAAGGGGTTGAGCACTCACGTTAATATTCAAGCGGATCTTAGTATAGGTAAATTTACTGAACTAGGGATCGCTAAGTTTGTTCCGCCAACGACTATCGTGGGCGCTGCTAAATCTACGCCTACGCCGGCAGTGGTTGCAGCAATAGCTAAGAATCTAACAAAGACTCAAAAGACACCATGAACATGACAACAGAACTACCAACAGGCAAATTAACTAAAGCTAAGATTGAGGGTATTCGTAGATTGGCGCATAAAAACATGCGCACAATTATGAAGGTGTTGAACTTTCGAGGCGATGACTACGGTAATCGACTTGTGGGGTGTTGCCCAATTCCTCATGGCGATGGGCGCACTCCTAACGATAATCGTCAGGCCTTTCGCT
>SDBS01007717.1_pt1 | contig 10434 bp, 9 predicted proteins | sample 2277091 | NCBI WGS metagenome assembly SDBS01 (sample SAMN10404972, study PRJNA504765) | marine sediment metagenome | isolation source: marine sediment core GS10_PC15, 163 cmbsf | place: Arctic Ocean: Southern Knipovich Ridge | collected 2010 | reverse complement strand
TGACGAGTCAGTACCGTATAACGTATCGCGGTGAACCCTTGGGTTCGGTGGAGTTAAACCTTCCAGGCATTCACAATGTATACAATTCCATGGCAAGCGTTGCCGTTGGTATGGAACTCGGAATTCCCTTTGACAGTATACTGCGTGCGCTCAAAGATATTGAAGGGGTCCAGCGCAGGTTTCAGGTAAAAGGGGCTTCAGGGGGGGTGACTGTAGTAGACGACTACGGACACCACCCAACAGAGATCAGGCTCACGCTCCAAACTGCACGCCAGTGCTGGCCTGACAGCCGGATTGTCGTGGTGTTTCAGCCTCATCGCTACTCGCGGGTCGCTACGCTTTTTGACGAATTTACGCGGGCCTTTTACGAGGCGGACAGCCTTTTGGTCCTTCCCATATATTCGGCAGGCGAGGTCCCGATAGAAAATATAGACGGCCAGAGTCTCTGTGAAGGGATCCGTGAGCACGGCCACAAAGATGTCGTATTCCATGATGGGCAGGATGCTGCTTTGTCGTACCTGAAGAAGACCTTGCGGCAAGGGGATGTCCTACTGACACTGGGGGCAGGGGACGTCTGGCAGGTGGGAGAGAAAGTTCTTAAAGAGTTGGAGTAATGGAGTGGTGGAGTAGTGGAGTGATGGGTATATGAAGTAAGAAATCATGATTGTGTCCTTGTTTTCCAGTACTCCAGTTAGGTCATGGTTTCCCGCCGCAAGCAGACGTGAGTTGAGAGGCAAGCTATTCGTATGAATCAGTCCGATAGAAACTGGCTGTCAGAGCATTTTGGCGAAAAAGTCTTGTTTGACGAACCGATGTGGCGCCACACGACTTTCAGAATCGGAGGACCGGTGGATGCCCTAGTCACTGTGAAGACCGAGCAAGAGATAAGGGATATAGTCCTGTGGGCTGAGGACAGAGGTCACCCGCTCATGATCCTCGGCGAAGGAACCAACCTCCTGGTCAGGGACGGTGGCGTTCGAGGCCTGATGCTCAGGTTAGCCGATGCCTTTGAGGCCATTCAGCTTGTACCCGGGACCAATGGCAGCAGTGCCACGGTCAAAGCAGGCGCTGCGGTCTTGGTTCGTCGACTTGGCAAATATGCCCTCGACGAAGGTCTGGCGGGGCTTAACTTTACACTGGGTATCCCTGGAACGGTAGGAGGAGCGCTGCGAACGAACGCAGGGGCCTGGGGAAGATGCATGGGGGATAACACCAGTTCGATAAGAGTCCTTGATCGATATGGAGAGATTGCCAGTCTGCCTCGGGACCAACTGGAGTTTTCCTACAGGAGGCTGGAACTGGAAAAAAGGGCTATTATCTTGAGTGGCCAGTTCAAGCTGAAACCCGCGGATCGGGAGGCCCTCCGAGAGGAGGCCATTCGCCTGCAAAAGAAACGAAGGTTAAGTCAACCGCTCTCCCTTCCCAGTGCAGGGTGTGTGTTTCGCAATCCACCAGGAGAAAAGGCCGCTGGTGAGCTTGTTGATCAGGCAGGCTTGAAGGGACTTTGCGTCGGGGAAGCTGAGGTTTCAACAAAACACGCCAATTTCATTGTGAACAAGGGGCACGCCAAGGCTTCCGACGTGATTGACCTGATGAGACAGATACAGGAGACCGTATTTCAAGGGTTTGGCGTTAACTTAGAGCCAGAGGTGACCATCGTTGGCCAAGAAACGGGTTCGTAAGAACTATTACAAAAACAGTCGGGCACAAAGAAGACAGCGGGTCATAGGACGCTGTCTCCTGAGCCTCAAAATCATGTTGCTGGTCGGAGGCATTGCCGGAACAAGTCTGCTCCTTATACTGGCCTACGATGCGGTGACCCAGACTTCCTACTTTGAGGCCCATACGATCACGGTTGAAGGAAACAAAGAGTTGTCAAAGGGGACAATTTTGAAACAGGCCCGGCTGAAGCTGCACGACAACATCCTTTCTGTTAACCTGAATACGATTCGTTACCGGCTTATGGCACATCCATGGGTTGCCGGTGCCGAGATCGAGCGAGCGTTGCCTGACACCATTCATATTCGGGTGAAGGAACGGGTACCTATAGCGATGGTCGACCTGGACCGACCCGCCCACCTCGGAATCCCGCCCGCCTCGCCTGATCGAGAGCAATGGCGGGCAGGCAAAGGCGTTGCGGGTAGGCTTTTTTACCTTGACGAAAAGGGTGAAATCTTCAAACCGGTGGAATCTTCGGACAAGGCCAGGGTGCCCGTGGTGACCGGCCTATGCTTGTCAGATATTGATTTTGACGATTCCTGGCGTTCCCGGCTGTTTAGGACTGTTATGGAGGTGCTTCGCTTGAGCCGACGCAATGAAGATGTGATGCCCTTTTATGCATTGCACCGTATTCACGTTGATAGGGAGATGGGACTGACCCTTTATGCCTCTCTCGCTTCGTACGACCTCTCTGCCACCCCTGTCTGTACACCTACCTTTGCCAGCAACACAGACAGGCAGATACGGGCTCGTCCAAGCGCGGTCACGATCAAGGTCGGTTTTGGGGGCTACGAGTCAAAATTCAGCCGACTTGTATATATGGCTTCTTATTTGAAACAAGAGAATGGGTTATTAAACCTTCAGTTCATTGACCTGAGCGATTCAGATCGGGTCGTGGTCAGGCCATTGCCGATCGGGCAGGCTGCAGGACGCTCGGTTGCCGGGGGCTGCGATCATTGGTCGAGCAAGCGAAAGGAGGTGTAATGGTGCAGGGTGATGGAGAGCTGGTCGTAGGTTTGGATATCGGGACCACTAAGATTTGTGCGGTAGTGGGGACTGTAACGCGTGATGGAACAAACATTGTGGGAACTGGAACCCATGGATCTGTTGGGCTGCGCAAAGGCGTAGTTGTCAATATCGAATCGACCGTAGACTCTATTCAAAAAGCCGTGGAAGAAGCCGAGCTTATGGCAGGCTGCGAGATTAGATCCGTGTACGCCGGGATTGCCGGGGGCCATATAAAGGGTTTCAACAGTCACGGAATCGTTGCCATAAAGGGAAATGAGGTTACTGAAAAGGACATCGAGCGGGTGATTGATGCAGCCAGGGCAGTAGCGATTCCCATGGACCGCGAGGTGATTCATGTGCTGTCCCAGGAGTTTATCGTGGATGAGCAGGATGGAATTCAGGATCCCCTCGGCATGTCAGGGGTTCGGCTGGAGGCGAGGGTCCACATTGTGACCGGAGCCGTCACCTCCGCGCAGAATATTATCAAGTGTGCCAACCGTGCCGGGCTTGACGTGTGCGATATTGTGCTTCAATCCCTTGCATCGAGTGAGGCCGTACTAAGCGAAGAGGAAAAGGCCCTAGGTGCGGCCCTGGTTGACTTTGGAGGGGGGACCACAGACCTGGCGGTTTTCAAGGGCAATAGCATCAAACACACCTCGGTGCTGGCCCTGGGGGGAAACAATCTCACCCATGATATTTCTGTAGGTTTAAGGACGCCCATGGCTGAGGCAGAAAAGATCAAGATAAAGTACGGCAGCTGTCTTACCAGTAAGATTGGCAAAGATGAGACCATTGAGGTCGCAGGCGTGGGGGGACGGAAGCCGAGAACCCTGTCAAGGCAAATACTGGGCGAGATCCTCGAACCGAGAGTGGAAGAGATCTTCAACCTGGTCCACCGGGAGGTTTATGGGGCAGGCATGGAGGATTCGATAACTTCGGGGGTGGTAGTTACCGGAGGGTCCTCCCTGCTGGAAGGCGTTGTGGATATTGCGGAGTCGGTTTTCAACCTTCCCACACGGATTGGAAAACCCGCGGGGATTAGCGGATTAGTTGATGTTGTGAACAACCCAATGTATGCCACGGGTGTTGGGCTGGTACTTTACGGTGCTAGGGCTCACCCCAAGAAGAAATTCAGGATTCGAGACAGCAACATCTTTGATCACGTCATAGCACGCATGAAGAAGTGGTTTAAGGACATCATTTGAGTCTTTTATATCTTATCGGGATTCGTCAAAGGGTTGTCGGTCGCGCCGCTCGTTTCGTTAATCGTTGCGCGTGTTTCGGAAAGAGAAACGCAACCGACAGACGATGGACGTAACAAGCAGCGCAACCGGGAGACGCTAAACCCGAGCTTATTACTAAAACCAACAGGAGGTGGGGACGATGATGTTTAGTTTTGTGGATAACGAAAAATCGGCCAAGATCAAAGTGGTCGGAGTGGGGGGGGCTGGTGGGAACGCCATCAACAACATGATTAATGCGAGGCTTCAGGGTTGCAAGTTCATTTCTGTTAACACTGATGCGCAGGACCTTGAATCATCAAAGGCACCTGTCAAGATCCAGATAGGGGAAAAGCTGACAGAGGGCCTTGGGGCCGGGGCGAATCCTGAAATCGGGCGACAGGCTGCCCTGGAAAGCGTAGACACCATGCGAAGCTCACTGCAAGATAGCCACATGATCTTTATTACGGCCGGCTTGGGTGGGGGCACTGGCACGGGAGCAGCACCTGTCATTGCCGAAGCCTGCAAAGATGCCGGTGCCCTGACTGTGGCAGTGGTGACCAAGCCTTTCAGCTTTGAGGGGAAAAAGCGGACCAGACAGGCCGAGGCTGGTCTGGAAATCCTTAAGGCTATGGCAGACACGGTGATCGTGATTCCTAATGACAGACTTCGGGGACTGGCATCACGGAACGCCACTGCTCTCGAAATGTTCAAGAAAGCAGACGAAGTCCTTCTTCACGCTGTGAGGGGAATCACTGACCTGATCATGATGCCGGGGCTGGTCAACCTTGATTTTTCAGACGTTAGGACTACCATGTCGAAGGCAGGCCTGGCTATTATGGGAACCGGTGTTGCCAGCGGAGAGAATCGAGCGGTTGAGGCCGCGGAAAGAGCCATTTCCCATCCGCTCCTCGAGGGTGTTTCCATCGCCGGGGCACGGGGTGTCTTGATGAACATTACCTGTGGACCAGAGCTGACCATGGCGGAAATGACAGAGGCCTCAGACCGAATCCACAGCGAGGTTGGTGACGATGCAGATATTATCTGGGGTGCGGTTTTGGACGACAGCATAGAGGATGAGTTCAGGGTGACGGTTATCGCCACCGGGATCGGCACCAAAGAGGAAGAGGATAAGGTTCCAACGCCAGGCAGGGGCAAGGTTCGTGATATTACCAAGGCCGACCTTGCGCGGGCTGTCGACCTTGATGAGCCGACTTTCATCCGTCAAGAAAAGGCAGTGGGAGAATCGGGCGGGGCCCAATACAGAAGCTATCGCGGGATTATCCTGGATGGTAATGATCTGGAAACTCCCACGTTCATGAGGCGAAAGGCGGATTGAGGCCAAAGGCAGATTTGGCGCAAGCCGGGTTTAAGAGAAGGCGAAGCAGGCTTTTGAACAACGAGCAACGAGTGACCAGCAACGAGCAACCAGCAACCAGCAACCAGTGACCAATGACCAATGACGAATAAGGAGTTCCTGGCGGCAGAGAAGGGCACCGTCAGAAAAGACTGGGCCGGGAAGATCCGGATCGCCCTGGCATATCCCAACCACTACCATGTTGGGATGTCAAACCTGGGTTTTCATGCCGTATACCGTCTGCTCAACGATCATCAGGATATAGTGTGTGAAAGGGTCTTTCTCCCTGAGGATGCGGGTACAATCCATGGTGGCGTCCGATCCATGGAATCCCAAAGACCCCTGGACAATTTTGACATCATTGCATTCTCCATTTCCTTTGAAAATGATTATCCGAACCTCCTAACCCTCCTAACAGAAGCCGGCATCCCCCGGTGGTCATCAGAGCGAGACACCCCCCATCATCCTCTGGTCATCGCCGGGGGGGTGACGGCCTTCCTGAATCCTGAACCTATAGCACCGTTTGTGGACTGCTTCCTGGTAGGAGAAGCAGAGCCGATTCTCGATGTTTTTCTTGATGTATATAGAAGCCATTCGGAGAAAGACGCGCTTCTCAAAGCCTTAGCTGTAAATGTGCCTGGCATCTATGTACCAGGCTTATATGATGTAGCCTATAATCCGGATGGAACCATTGCCGAGTTTCAGCCAAAGCGTGGGATTCCTGAGAAGGTTCAACGGGTGGCAGCAGAAGATCTTTCTTCCTGGGACACCTGCAGCACTATCCTGACGCCACACACAACCTTTTCTGATACCTACCTTGTGGAGGCAGCGCGTGGTTGTCCCCATGGATGCCGCTTCTGTGCAGCCGGGTTTGTTTATCGGCCGCCACGGTTCAGGTCAAAGGACGCATTACAGAGTTGCTTGGAGAGGGGAGCCGTTCGTTCTAAGCGTGTAGGCCTCATGGCTGCCGCGGTTTCAGATGTTCCGTATGTGGAAGAGCTTTGTCAAAAGGCGCTGGATAAGGGCGTTGAACTTTCCTTCAGCTCCTTGAGAGCGGATCGGCTCACACCGGAACTCCTAAGTGTTCTCAGACAAAGCGGTTTGAAGACTGTTTCAATTGCTCCTGATACAGGCTCAGAACGTTTGCGCCGTGTTATCAATAAGGGGATTACTGAGCAGGACGTGCTACGAGCTACTGATCTTCTGGTGAGTGCGGGGATACCAAATTTGAAGCTTTATTTCATGGTAGGTCTTCCCACCGAGACTATGTCTGACGTTGAAGCGATTGTGGCCCTTTGCAAGCAGATCAAGCACCGATTCCTAAAGGCCAGTCGTACAACAAAAAGGCTCGGGCAAATAAGCGTGAGCCTCAACTCCTTTATCCCTAAGCCTTTCACGCCTTTTCAGTGGGTTCCTTTTGAGGACTTAAAGATCCTGAAGGCGAAGATCAAACATGTGAAGGAAGGGTTGAGGCGCGTAGCGAATGTGCGCGTGCATGCTGATGTGCCTAGGTGGGCATACATCCAGGCCCTGCTTTCCCGCGGGGATCGTCGCACAGCCCAGCTATTATCGGCGGCACACGAAAACAATGGAAACTGGCCAAAGACCCTGAAGGCCTCTGTGATCAATCCGGATTTTTATGTTTACAGAGAGCGGCCTCTGGATGAAATCCTTCCCTGGGACTTTATAGACCATGGCATTAATAAAACTTTTCTGATTGAGGAATACCACAAAGCCCTCCGCGAAGAGACCTCTCCACCGTGTGACGTCGGCCGCTGCAATGCATGCGGCGTCTGTAAATAACTCCCTCCTCCATCATTAGGTAATAATACACTCGTCCTATTATCCAGCTGTTGACAGAGACTGCTGATGCGCGGTTCGCATCGAAGATATGAGAACCCATCTCAAAAATGCGTCTAAGTCCCCATGGCGGCGTTGCGGGTCGGCTCAAAATGCTCATCCCGCCACAGCGGGACTGCGCGCCGCCCCGCGCCTTGCCTTGAACCCTGATCCACATTTTTGAGATGCGTTCGAGTATCTTATCGAAAGGTTTCGGAAAAGACCTGGACTAGAAGTAAATAGCAGAGAGATTGAATTTGGCTACTTTAGAGATTATTCTTGTAATCCTAGATTCACGGTGGTTGGGCTTGAACGTACCCCCGGAGTTAAAGATATGAAACCGCTATTAAAGCACTTCTTATCGTGTGCTGCATCATCAATAGTATGGCATTACTATAAGCGTAGGTCCTAATAAGGCAACCACGAGATATGGACATAGGAAAGGCAGAGCCATTGCTGACCCTGCCTATGGAGCCCATCTACGAACAAATAGTTATTTCACAGCTTCCTTCAAACCCTTTCCTGCAACAAACTTTGGCACCCTCCTTGCCGCAATATCGATTTCTTCCCCTGTCTGAGGATTTCTGCCTTTACGAGCCTTCCTCTCAGCTACCTTAAATGTGCCGAATCCAATCAATGATACAGAGTCTCCTTTCCTCAACGCCTTGGTAATGCTTGAAAGAACACAATCCACGGCCGCCTTGGCCTCCTTTGTGGTTCTTACGACTTTGGAAACCTCGTTCACTAAATCTCCTTTGTTCATGTTTTTCCCCCTTTCCCAAGGAAATTTGAAGGTAAGATTGTGGTTGACCCCCCATCACGAGTTTAGACAACAAACTTTCTCAGTAGTGCTAAATAGACAAAAGATAAGACCTGAGATTCGCCTTCGTGTCTTTCATGCCAAGCTTAGTTCTCATCCTTTGTCTATGAGATTCGATTCTTCTCTCGGATCCTCACCCATGGCACCCTATTCGATGATCTCGAATACGGATCTTTTCTTGATCTTGGCAGAAGCAGCGCTCAAAATAGTTCGTATGGCGCGCGCGGTGCGGCCTTGCTTCCCGATGATTTTGCCTATGTCATCCTTAGCCACTTTCAGCTCAATGACCGAGGTCTGTTTGCCTTCCACTTCGAAAACCTCCACGGCCTCCGGATGATCTACCAGCGCTTGAGCAATGTACTTGATCAGATCCTTCATCTCCCGCCTCCTACAGCACGTGCGAAGACTAACCGGAAAATGGCATTTCCATATCAGAAGGAAATCACAACATTCTTAGGTTGTCGGCTACTGGAGATCAATAGCAGGAATTGACAGTCTCCCCCCTGCTCCTTTCCAAGGCCATCACCCCCCTTGGTTAAGGGTAAGTGTACCAACAATCAGGTGCTTGCGCTTCCTTTGCTTTCTTCCTTTTCTTTGACTGCCCCCTCAAACAGTTTTTGTCTTTCCGGACAATGGCACAGAGGTTAGGGTTATCAATTTCTCTGCAGTTCTTATGGTCATACAGAGGGCACTCTGGATATTCTTTTGACAAAATTTATCCTCGTTTCCCGGCGTGGTTGCCAAAGTCCAATAGGTAATATTTTCACTGCAACTGATTAATGCTTGAGGAAGTTAGTCAAAAACCACAGAGGCTTCGTAAAGCGGCATCAGCAGCTCAAACAGCCCAGCAATATCATCAGCGATCTCGACACCGCGAGTCACTACCTTCTTCTTCACAACGATTTTGGCAATCTGCAAATCCACCCAGGTGCTGTCTGTCAGGCTGTCTAGGAAGTCAGCCAGAGATTCGATCTCTTGCTTGTGGCCTTTATTCGACAAGCGCCACTTATCCCCGGTAGACGTTATGGCTCCGGTGAAGGCAGGTTCGTCCTTCACGTCGTAAATTGAGAGATCATGTTCGGATACGACTTTATTAAGCCATGATTCGTTGTCAGCGTCTCTTAGCCAGGTAATGAACGCGTTCCAGTCTTTTTTTGTGTCTTTTTCCTGGTCGGACCGCTCAACATAAAAGCCAAAATAGAGACGGCTTTCATCGAGTCGAGCAAAAAACTTTGCCTGGAGTCGAAAGTCACCGTCGAGGCGATGATTGAAATCGGCCCATTCAATCTCGGGAAGCCCGTACCGCGGCCATGGGGCAATGTCAAGTCTCTCCGGGCTCAAGCGCACGGCCACCGCACCACCTAGGCCGTCATAATGACGCCAGGCTGCACCGGCAAGCTCTTTGGAAAAATCGTCTTTTTTCAGGCCTTCAAATTTGCTGACAGCAAGTACCGGCTTTTTCGCTTTTTTGGATTTTGCGCCTCTTTTCGCTCTTATTCGTGCCCGTTCCTGGTGCATGCGCTCAATAATTCGGCTCTGCAAAGCTGCTGCAGTTGTGGCCTGCTCACCATTCTCCCAGCAGATACATATCGTATCTTTCTTAACAGTAAGGACTTTATAGGCTCCTTTCATGTTTTCGTGTTCCTGGCCGACCTTGAATTGGATATCAGTCATTGCTACGGCCTCCCTTCTCCATGCGTACTTCTGTTTGACAAAAGCCACGTTCGTCAACTGTCACCCACCAGAATCTCTCGGTCAAGCCCCCGCAGCCCAAACAGTCTCGAAAGTCCTGCGCGACGCAAGGTGGAAGTTCATACACAGGCAGCAAAGAAACGCGGAAATAAAAAGGCACCTCGCCTTATATTGACGAGATGCCTGTGTTGATCGAACAGCTTCGGGCTAGAGCCTAGTAACGTTCTGTGCCGAAGGTCCTTTGGCACCCTGTTCTACGTCAAAGGTCACCTGGTCACCCTCAGCAAGGGTCTTAAATCCAGACCCGCTAATAGCGGAGTGATGAACGAATACATCGTCGTCACCCTCCCGCTCGATGAAGCCAAATCCCTTACGGTCGTTAAACCACTTTACGATTCCTTCTTCCATAGCGACTGTCCTCCTTTCTTTGTTCTTTCGTACTGCTTGTCAGGAACTACTCTGGAAGACGCTACCAAACCGCATCGCTACGGCGAAAGATCGATTTTTAAGCGGGTTCTAAAACAGAAATCCTAATTCGCGTACTAGATCCATCTCCATGACACAAAAAATCATGGAAAGGTAATATTGGACCGTATGGCTCATGCTAAGCTGGGGCTTCTTGCATGTCAAGGAAAAATTCAGAAAAGATTTGGTCGTCAAGCTAATGTCGTTGTTGGAAGTTCTGCAGAAGGGGTTGCCAGACGGGACTCACCACTGTATGGCAGCCCAAAATCTCAGCAAGGGAATCCCGTCGACCCATTACCGGTTCATGGTATGTT
>SDBS01007714.1_pt1 | contig 10437 bp, 10 predicted proteins | sample 2277091 | NCBI WGS metagenome assembly SDBS01 (sample SAMN10404972, study PRJNA504765) | marine sediment metagenome | isolation source: marine sediment core GS10_PC15, 163 cmbsf | place: Arctic Ocean: Southern Knipovich Ridge | collected 2010 | reverse complement strand
GTGTATTCTTCCGCCGCCTTCCCGTTGATCTCGATGAGCTCTTCAAGCTTCGGTCCGCCCTTTTTCTTGGATGGCGGAACGACGTTGCCCTCGATATTCATGCCGGTTCGCAGACCACCGTGGCGAATGAAATCCTTGCCTACGAAAATGTCGCCCGGAGTTGCACGATAATCGTTCTTGTGCTGACGCAGGAAGCCATACCCCCGGTCGGTAATCTCAAGCACACCGCTACCGAGCATTTCCTTCTTCTCGCTTGAATCTTCCTTCTTCTCGCTTGAATCTTCCTTGGATGTAGATACTTGGCTCATCTTGGAGAGTTCCTTATGAAAAAACGTCTCACGAAAAAATAATGTTAACTGAGGCTCACGAATTAAGATGCGAGCAGAGTTAAGGGAGTTCTGATGACCCCTCGCAAGTGACATCATACCGAAAACAGTCCGGGAAAAAAGCTTTTTTTCAGAAAGTTGGTCCTGTCAGTCTGCTTGCGATTCAGCTATCGCATCACTGAGATTAATTCTTCCTTCATAATAGGCCTTGCCAACAATAGCCCCTGCGCATCCGGCGAGGCGACATTGGCGGATATCCTCGATTCCGGCAACTCCGCCTGAAGCAATTATAGGCACGTCGGTTGCCTGAACCATCTGTTTGGTTGCATCAATATTTACGCCCGTCAGCATTCCGTCCCGTGCAATGTCGGTGTATACAATCGCTCCCAGCTTTGAACCGGAAACGCGGCGGGCCAGTTCGACAGCCGTCGTCTCGAGCTGCTCGGTCCATCCCTGGGCGGCCAGCTTACCGTCACGGGCGTCCAGTCCGAGGGCGAGTTTGCCCGCCAACGAGTCGTCGGTCAGCAGTTGGGCGAACCACTCGAAGTTCTTCACCGCAGCCGATCCGACGACTACGCGACTGGCTCCGTTTTCGAGCATGGCGGTTATGGCGGCTTGGTCTCTGGCACCGCCGCCAAGTTCGATCTTCGCATCAACCGCATCGGCGACGGCTTTGACCGACGCTGCGTTGGTCACCTCGCCGCTCAGCGCCGCATCGAGATCGACCATGTGAATCCACTTCGCTCCGGCAGCGACGAAATCCTTCGCGACGGAAACCGGATCGTCGGAATAGACGGTCTGCGCGTCGTAATCGCCTCGGGCAAGACGTACAACTCTTCCGCCGCGTATATCGATTGCAGGAAGTATTTCCATGAGACGCTTCACTCAGGTGCTGCTTTGGTCAATCGAACAGACATGATCGACCGGGCCGACACGCATGATCGCATCGACCGACCGGATAGATACTCAAGGTAGTGCTAGCTCTTGATTACAACGATTTCGACCCGGCGATTCTTTGCCTTGCCAGCGCGGGAATCGTTACCGGTAATCGGGTCGGTCGCGCCCTTACCGACGCTCTCGATATCCGCTGCCGGAATGTTCCTGGTCATCAGATACCGAGCGACGGCCATCGCGCGATTCGCCGAGAGGTCGAGGTTGTCCGTCCACAGCCTCTTTGTCTTCTTGATCGGATCGGCGTCGGTATGCCCGTAAACGCGGATTGGCATGCCCGCGTATGTCGATTTGATATCGGCTGCGATCTTATCAAGTTTCGATTTGCCTTTACCGGTCAGCGTAGCGCTGCCCGCCGAGAAAAGTATATCGCTGGCCAGAGTTACCCGGTCGGCGTATTTCCCGACGTCCCAGCCTTCACCGGTGGCGGCGAGGGCTTGCGGTTTTTCGGCCAGCTTCGCCTGGAGGCCTGCGATCCGGCTGTCCTTGCCCGCCAGCACGCTCTGCCTGGCCTGGAGTTGAGAGAGCAACTCGGTCTTGTCGGTTTCGGCCAGCGAAAGCTGGTTTCGCAATTCCGTGTTCTGGGCCGAAAGTTCGTTGTATTGTGTCTGAAGGGCTGCCAGTTGCTGCTTTTCTTTGTCGGCGCAGCCGCTGGTCAGAACACACGTCATCAATAGAGTGACGGTAATACCGATCATCCCCATGCGTTTCATCGATTTCTCCTTAAATCAGAGCCTTAGGCGATCCCTACACCGCGAGATTATACCCCCCGAAGGCTCAATGTCCAGCCGTGAATGCAAACCATATTTGCCTGGGCGTCCCAGTCCGATCATTCTGCCTCGCGATAACTGCTTGCAGACAAAGGCTCGGCTCGTGGGGCGGGAAGGAGGGAGTTTTTTTCCTGCCTGTCAGGCTTCTTTGGACTGTTCGGCTGACTGGCTGGCTTTCTTTTCGAGTTCTTCAATCCTGCGAGCGGTTTGCTGCCGGGACTCTTTGGCCTGCAGTGCCCGCTTTCGCCCGCGCAAGGCCAGCAAATTACGAATCAGCCAGTAAACGAGACCCGCCAGAACACAGCCGCCAAGGCCCGATAAGATAATCAGCCAGGCGGTGTTAACTATCACTTCCGGTCCGAATGCGGTGACTTCAGCGTCGTTGCCCCACTGCAGCACCAGGAACAGCGTCGTTGCGATGAGAAGAGCGTAGCAGATTATGATGACAACGTAGTTGGTGGCGATTCGAAAGGTCATCGCAGCGGTCCTTTCAGTTGATGAATAGGTGTCGATAAGGTTCGAGGAACTTCGCAAAGACATCGTAGAAAAGCATCACTGCCAGCGAACCGACCGCCAGCCATGGCCCGTACGGCAGTTCGCTTTGGTTGCGCCCGAACCATAAGTATACCGCCCAGAGCAGAACGAATATGGGCGAGACGAAGAATGCGATCGATGGTATCACCCATCCGGCGACTGCCCCGACGGCGGCCATTATGTGAACGTCGCCCAGGCCCATCGCTTCCTTGCCGAAACCGAGCGTACCCAGTATGCGTATGCCCCATATCCACAGCCCGCCGATCAGATATCCGAACAGGGCGGCCGTGAATCCGTTGACGTGCTTCGCCAGGGGTCCCTCATGCGTCAGCTTTTGCCAGAGGTCTCCGATGGCGGGCACTTTGGTGACCAGCATCGCCGCGACGACTGCCATGATAATAGCCGGTCCCAGGAAGATCAGCTCCCTCAGCACCTCGATCCGCACATTCACTCTGTCGTCGCTGGTGGCGGCGACTGATTTTGGCTGATCGCCATCGGCAGGCCCGGCGAATTCTTTATCGTCGGCGTCGATGAAGCTGCGCTGGATCAGCCCGTAATGCAGGCAGACCAGGCCCAGCAGCAGGCCTATTGCTCCGCCAATGCCCGCAGCTCCGGCCGTCGGCGAGACCGGGCCTATCCACTCGTGCGGAGCAGCCGTTGATGAGACAATGCCCACCAGCGACACGAACCAGCAGACTTCCAGCGGGACTATCCAGCGTTCGATGTCCACCAGCGAGCAGACCAACAGTGAGCAGACCAGCGCCGCATGGGCCAGGAACATCGGCCAGGAGTCTACGAAATCGCCCGCACCGTCGCGAAGGCGCAGCACGAAGTAGCATACGTACAGCCCGGCTACCAAAATGGCCGTTGTCGCTTCGACGAGTATGTACCGCGGGGAGATTGGTTCGTTGCAGAAGCGACATTTGGCCTTGAGCACTATCCAACTGAGGATCGGAATATTGTCATGCCATTTGATGCCGCGCCCGCATTGGGGGCAGTGGCTCGGCGGGAACGCGATGCTCTCTCCGCGCGGAAGGCGGTATATCACCACGTTCAGGAAGCTGCCCACGCATGAACCGATCATCAGGCAGAAGATTATCCAGAAGATATCCATATCACACGAATCCTTGAGCTGATTGCAATTTAACCGTTAAGGAAACTATCGGACGAATAGCCGCTTTGCAAGCAGACTACCTGTCCGGTGCAGGCGTTAATGTGTGGCGATTATTCTGAATTCTCTACGTCGATTCCGTATCTCGAGAGCTTGTCGGTCAGGTCCGTGGCGAAGACGTGCAGTTCTGCATTCCACCCCGCGGTGCGGGCACCGGCTACGTTGGGCTGGAGATCATCGAAAAAAAGTATCTCGCCCGGGTCCACTGCGATCGTCGACGAGACGAGATCGTAGAATTCTTGTTCCGGCTTCTCGCAGCCGAGCCTGCATGAAAAGAAAAGCTCGTCGAAGAGGTCTTCGAATCCCATCTCCGACTCGAGATAACGGGCCCGATGTTTCTCCTGAGTGCTGGCGATGTAAAGGGGGATGCCCTTGTCACGCAGGTTGTTCACGAGTTCCATCATTTGTGAGTCTATGCTGGAATCGGCTTCGAACCATTTTCGCATGAAGTCATCCAGCGAGCCCGGCCATTGCCATTGGTCCAGGTATTCAGGCAGATGCTCTTTCATATCAGCCTTGCCGGTGCTGCATTGCTTGAACGGCCCGGCGAAGAAGTCGGCTGTGGTCTCTGGCGAAATACCGTACTGTTGGTCCAGGACCGATCTGAAAACCATTGGCTCAATCAGTACGCCGTCGATGTCGAACACTATCGCACGAATCATTTCAAACTTCCTGTTTAGCCTGTATTCAAAAGCGGCGATCCCGATGGAACCGCCGCTGGTGATTATTGTAATGTTTTCGAACAGAGCAATGCTCAAACGCGAACTGCGCTAGACCTTGCCGCGGCCTTTCATCTGCAAGCCGAAAAGCTTGATGAAGCCGGTCGCGTCGGAAGGCTGATATTCGTCGCCCATGGTGAAGCTCGCCAGCGCCGTCGAGTACATGCTCTTGGGCGAAGTTACGCTCGCCACGGTCGCGCGTCCCTTGAAGAGCTTGACCTTCACCTTGCCGGTGACGTTCTTCTGCGTGACTGCTACGAACGCGTCGATGGCCTTTCGCAGCGGGCAGAACCACTGGCCGTTGTAGATCATGTCCGCATACTGCAGCGCCACCCGCTGTTTGTAGTGGGCGGTGTCCTTATCGAGCGTGATCGATTCCAACGCCCGATGCGCTTCGTAGAGCACCGTTCCACCGGGGGTCTCGTATGCGCCGCGCGACTTGATACCGACAAGGCGATTCTCGACCAGGTCGATCTGTCCGACCGCGTGCTTGCCAGCCAGCGCGTTGAGCTTTTCGATCAGCAGATGGCCGGGCAGCTTCTTACCGTTTACGGCGATGGGGCGGCCGGCTTTGAAATCCACCTCGACGTACGCTGGCTTGTTCGGGGTCTTGCTCACCGGGACGCTCATCATCCACAAATCGTCCTTGGGCTCGTTGGTCGGGTCTTCCAGATCGGCGCCCTCATGGCTGATGTGCCACAAGTTGCGGTCACGCGAGTAGATCTTCTTTTTCGACTGCTGAATCGGGATGCCCTTAGCCTTGGCGTACTCGATTGCAGCTTCGCGGCTGGTGAGCTCGAAGGTGTCGTCCTTCCACGGTGCGATGATCGTCAATTTGGGCGCCAGCGCCATCGCTGTCAGTTCGAACCGTACCTGATCGTTGCCCTTGCCCGTGCAGCCGTGCGCTACGGCGTCGGCTTTTTCGGCCAGTGCGCATTCGACTTGCGCCTTGGCAATCAACGGCCTGGCGATGGACGTACCGAGCATGTAGGTGTGCTCGTACAGGCTGCCTGCCTGGAGCATCGGGAAGCAATACTCCTCGGCGAATTCCTTGCGCAGGTCAGCTACGATGCACTTGCTCGCACCGGAGGCCAGGGCCTTTTTCTCGATGCCTTTGAGTTCGCCAGCGCCCTGTCCGACGTCGGCGGCGAAGGCGATTACCTCGCACCCTTCGTAGCGGTCCTTCAGCCAGGGAAGGATCACCGATGTGTCCAGGCCGCCGGAATAGGCCAGCACGATTTTCTTAATCTGTTTGATCTTCTTTGCCATGATGAAACTCCAATAGCTTGTGGGAAAGAGAGAAATTGTAATCGCTGATCGCCGATTCACCAATAGATATTCTTCCCCTTCAAGGCGATTGAATGGACCCCGGTCCTGCCCCACTGAAGTGTCCATTCCTACTTCACTAAAGTGAGTAGGCCTAAAAACTATGTGCCAGTGTGGATGCGATTGTCTTGCGGATGTACTGTCTTGCGAATGCAATTATCAGTGCGGATGTAATTGTTGAGGGCTACTCACTTCAGTGAGGTAGCTTGTGTTCTCGGTGGTCTCTCAGGCGTCGTAGACGCCTTTTTCGCGGAGGGCCTTGGATTTCTTGCTGATGGCGGTATCGGGGCAGTAGTCCAGGCCGAGCGTCTCGATGTGTTTGATGATGTAATCGAGGTGCGGGCACTTAGGCCCGTGATGGCTGCTCTTGGTCATACACGTCGAAAGCTTCACCACGATCCGCTCCTTGGGAATGTCGTTTCTGTCGCGGAGGCGTCGTATTGCGTTTGTGAGCTTGCGGTTGACCGCGCGGCCGCAGCATCCACCGCAGGTGAAGTAGATCGTGCGATACTGCTTATCGTCGGGGTAGTCTGCGAATCCACCTTTGCGGCGGGTGAAAGCTTCCTCGCAGCCGAGTCCGCTGCATCGCTGCATTACGATGTCGCACTGCACGACGATGATGAAGTCTTTGGCTTTGGGGTCCATCGATGTTTCCTCGCCGGTACTACAGGCACTTGCGGTCTGCACTGCGTGGGTCTTTGACGATTTTGCCGCTGTTCAGTATACCCTTAATGGCGAGGTCACGGTAAGCATATCCGGCGTCGTAGAATTCGATGTTCGGGTCGAATGTGTTAATCATCAGCCCGGCGCGGTTGCGTTTGAGCTGGCCGGTTATCTTCCCGTCAGGCGTAATGAACACGCTCGGCCAGCGGGAATAGTATGCCGACGAATTCGGCGCCGATATGCACATCGCATTGATGCCCGCGTGTGCCTGCAGCGTCTGTCGCATTATGTGCTCGTGTATGCCCGGCCCGTCCCATCGGCCGTTGTGGAAACTCTGGAAAACCACCTTTACGCCGAGCTTATACAGTTCGCGGTATATCTCCGGGAAGCGCAGATCGTAGCAGATGAGCAGGCTGCACGTAACGCCCTTGATCTTGAATGTGACGAAGTGATCGCCGGGCGAGTAAAAGTTCAGATCGCCGCCGGTGCAGAATCTTTTATCATAGCGGTCGATGATCTTGCCGGCGGGCGATATCAAATAAAGGCTGTTGTGGGGCTTGTGCTTACCGGTCAGCGGATGCGACGAGCCGAGCAGAACCCAGATTTCGCAGCGCTTGGCTTCGGCGAGGATCGATTGCGTTGCTTCTTTCAGCGCAGCCCAATTGTAACCGGCGTCGCCCACCTGCCCACCGTAACCGCTGAGCGCACATTCATGGAAGTGTACGACGTCCGCCTTTGCCCTTGCGGCGGCGGCGATGTAGCGGCGGATGATCGACGCATTGCGCCTGGGCTGCCAGTTCTCAGCGAACTGACACGTCGCGACGCGAAGTGTTTTCGATCCGATTTTGGAAGTAGGTGACATTGCTCTAGCGTCCGCTTAATTTTTTGCTGATGACTTGGCGCATCAGCTCGCGAGGGGCGCCGGTTCGGGTCCATAGTTCGAATTGCCCGACGGCCTGGTTTACGAACATGTCCAGGCCCGTCACGCACAGGCAGCCTGCCGCGGTGGCTAGGGCAATCAGTCGCGTCTCGACGGGGTTGTAAATCGTATCGAAAACCGCCTTCGCCGGTGGATTGATGCGCCCAAGCGGGGCGGCGTCAATGTTTGGGTGCATTCCAATCGACGTGCAGTTGATTATGATCTCCGCGTCGGTATCGTCGGCTTTGTCGAGCTCGGCGAACGTGCATCCGAACTGGTCTGCTAACTTCTCCGCTCGCGAAACGGTCCGATTGTAGATGGTCACGTCCGCATTGTAATGACGAAGCGCCGCTACGATAGCCCGGCTGACTCCGCCCGCGCCGATGACGGCCGTCGCCTTGCCCGCCAGTTGCTCGCGAGTGATGTCCATCGCGTTGCAGAGCGAATCGATTGCCGCTGCGTAATCGGTATTGTCGCCGCGCAATGTTCCGTCCGGCGAGATCGTGACAGTATTGACCGCTCCGATAGTGACGGCCAGCTCGTCGCAGTTGGCAGCGCCGACGTAGGCCAGCGCGTTTTCCTTGTGCGGCAGAGTTACGCTGAGCCCGCACAAGCCCAGCCAGTTGGCCGAGAGGGCGGCGTCCATGAAACGATTGAAGTTATCCCTGCCCGGTTCGATGCGCAGCGGCAGGTAGATGGCATCCATGGCGGTCTTACCGAAGGCTGCGTTGTGGATTGCCGGGCTCATCGAGTGGGCCACCGGGCAGCCGATCACGCCGTAGACGCTCGTATCCGGGCCGATGGAGTCCCATCGGTAGAGATTCCTGAGCTCATCTATAGTAGGCTGGCCCGAAGCTGAACCACTCCCTGCCGATAGGGCGGCGAAGGTTCCAAACGCGCCAACTTTGCCTGCCAGCACTCTGCTGACGACGCCCGCCTCGCCCATGGCCAGCGCCATCGTGGGTTTGTTGCATGCCCGCACGACGTCGAGGGCTTTGATTGCATCTTCCGGTCCGCCAGCTACGAAGGCGATCTTGTTGACGCTCGCCGGCGAGGCGTCCTGCGTGGCCATGATGTCGGCAAGGTCGTCCGGTACGCCCTCAAAATCATGGCGGCTGAGTATGATCGGAGCATCGGGCCAGTCCTGGTGCGGCACGTCGGATTCGATATCGATGAACGCCGGTTTGAACTCAGCCACTTGGCGGAGCACGGCGAGCCTATTAGCTTCGCTGCCGTCGAACTTTCCGCCCTCGCGAGTGGGGCGACAAGTCACTATCACGTCAACCGGCGAATCGGCGACAAGGCGTCGAAGTTCGTCGGCCGTCGGAGGCGTCTGCAGATAATCCAGGCGCAGTTCAACGGTGTCGGCGCCTGCCTGTGCGGCGGTGGCAAGATCTGCGAGCATAGTCTCTATGTTCGGTGACGTCAGTGGGACTATCAGATGTGTTGTGCTTCTTTCGGACATCGTGAGGCCATGTTAGCAACGCCTCGCGGAATTGGACAGGGCAAAGAAAAAGCCCGCACCTAAGGCACGGGCTTGCGAATTTTTTTAAAGCCCGCACCGGTTAGGGACGGGCTTTGGATTTGATTAATAGCAGCTATGCATGCTGCGTGTTAGTTACCCGGAAGGCCCATGATCGTATCGTACTCGCCAACCGGGATGTTGTGGTACTCCGTCAGGCCAAGACCGTTAAGCCATGGGCCTTTTGTTCGAGTATCATCACCGACCGTTGTCACACTGCCTTCGTATGTCCTTATGTCTCTCCAGTTGATTTCCGACGCAGCTCCGCTGTGGTTGAGCACATAGCTGCTGTCCATAGCGGTTCCGTGGCGAAGGGCGATTGTCCATGCCCTCGCAGCATTGGCGAGGAAGTCCGGAAGATTCTTAACGATAGCGTGATTGTACTCGTGGTAAGTACCTCCGCCATCGTTCAGGCTGCAGAACAGCAGGTACATCTGGTCCGGGCGTTTGGTCAGTTGGATATTATAGAATTCGCCGTGGGGAGATGGCCCCGGAGAGTGATCGTCGTACGTCATGCTGATGTTGATTCCGTACGACCCGTTGATCGACTTCATCCAGTCGTCAACCATTCCACCGTCCATCGGGCAAAAAAGCATGTCGAAACTGTCAACATAACTCACTTGGGGATTCCACGCTATACCGGAGGGATGGTAGTCTGGATCGTATTCCCACTGGGTCTGGGTGAGTTGCATCATGCAGTGCGCCCATGTCGGCCACGTGATGCCAACGCCTCCGCTGTCGTAAACGAAGTCGTGGGGGAAACTGCCCGGAACCCATCCGCCTGTGGCTTCCTGGTACAGCATCAAGCCCGTCCCCATGCCCTTGATGTGCGTCATGCATAGCATGCCCTTGGCGAGGTTCTTGGCCTGCTGCAGCGAGGGCAGCAGAATGCTGACCAGAAGCGCGATGATGGCGATGACAACCAGAAGTTCGATGAGTGTGAAGGCCTTCGCCGAGGGTCTTGCGCGGGCGCTTTGTCTACGCATTTTTACTCCCCTTGACATGTAGGGCAATATCACCTATCTGAATTCCTGCCTCATTGCCGGGTAGCAGCCCAACTGAGCAATATCTTAGTCTCCTACTATAGCATTATCCACCTGTCAGGGGCTAGACGTCAAGGTTCGAATGGCGGGGCGGCGGCTGAAAGTGTCATGAGGGCAAGTCTTACGAACGTGTTGCGTGACCGCCGTGGAACGGAAAACACGGGCAGTTCCGCCCGATGTAAGGCCGTGTCAGCAACTCGCCCCGCACTGGACACGTAGAAAAGCCCGCCCCGAAGGCACGGGCTTGTGAATTAAGAAAAGCCCGACCGTTTCCGGCCGGGCTTTGGATTCAGCAAATATCAACTGCGCATGCGGCGTGTTAGTTGCCCGGAAGGCTCATGATCGTATCGTACTCGGCATCCGGAATATCGTGGTACTCCGTCAGGCCAAGACCGTTCAGCCATGGGCCTTTAACGCGAACATCACTACCGATCAGTGTCTCACTGCCCTCATATGTCCTTATGTCCTTCCAGTGGATTTCCGAGGCGGCACC
>SDBS01007713.1_pt1 | contig 10438 bp, 10 predicted proteins | sample 2277091 | NCBI WGS metagenome assembly SDBS01 (sample SAMN10404972, study PRJNA504765) | marine sediment metagenome | isolation source: marine sediment core GS10_PC15, 163 cmbsf | place: Arctic Ocean: Southern Knipovich Ridge | collected 2010 | reverse complement strand
TTGCTATGTGCTAAGCATCTAAGAAATGAAAGAGAAACATAGATTCATAAATTAACGGATAATATTTGTCAAGAAGAAACAGGGTTTGCTGGGACTCACGAAAGTGCATGAAGAGGGAAACAATGAAGAAACCCCCACCAGCCAATTGCCGAACTGGACACTGCCATGAGTCCTCTCAGCCACATTTCTTCCGATATCTTACTCCCAAAAAAAGGGGAGGGAAAATTGTTTGGTTTATTTTCGTTTTTTGAGTACCAAGTAGCCGACTATGCATATTACTGCTACAGCAATAACAGCCAATATAATGGCTAGTTCTGTTGTGATGAAAGCTGCTGCTGGTTCTTCAGGTTCAATCAGAGTTGTTGGTGTTAATGCTTCACCTACGATTAGGTAAGTTGATATTGTTGAGCCGTAGTATGCGTTGGAGCCTTCAAAAGTAGCGCTTATCCAGTATGTACCCGGAACTTCAGGTGTAAATGCGAAACCAAATACGCCATTTGAGTCGCTTGTAGTTGTGCCGAGATTTTGGTAGTTACCGTTGGGGTCATATGCTTCAATTTTTACTGTTACTCCGGTTGCATCTTCGGGTTTTGGTTGTTGCTGGTACAGATACTCCATCCATGCGCTCTGGTCTTCATCAGACATCGCGGGTACTCCGTTGGGGTAAAGTGCTGTCAGAAGTGTTGACTTTGAGCCAGAAGACTCGTCAGTAACAGTGCCACGTATTAGTATGGATGAATCCAGTGATACTGCAGTGTCGGGTGCTGTAACTGTGGTTTTGCTTGGTCCCTTGCCGTAAGCGTATATCTGGTTATCATAGCCGTTAAACCAAAGCATTGTGCCATCAGCGACGGCGGGGCAGCTGATTATGTTAAAGCTCAAAGAATTCCACAGTTCTTCTCCTGTAGTAGCATCTATGCAATACAGTTTTGCGCCTTTGAAAACTGGTGGGGTGTAGTCGTGACCAGCTCGTACGTAAAGCTTGCCGTCAGCTAGTATATGTTGCATAGACCAAGTGCCAAGAGGCCATACACCATAGGGGCTGTCAACTCCGGATTGTCCAGCGTTCCAACTCCACTTTTGTTCACCTGTTTGAACGTCATAGCAGTACACTTCTCCGTTTATGCTCCATGCGTAAAGGTTGCCATAGCCTATGACTCCATGAGCGTTATTGTCAAAGTATCCCCAAGAACTGTTGTAGGATTCAGTTGGACCCCACAGCTTCTCTCCTGAAGTGATGTCGTAGCCCGTCCAAGTCATCGATTGACAAGTGTATTCGGTGTAGACTCCTTCACTTGCAGGTCCTAGCGGTTTATTGGTCCATGGTGTTAGTGTTCGCTTTATCGGACCCCATAGTAATTGTCCGTCAACTGCGCTGTAACCTGCGTCAACCCGCCAACCCCCTTGGGAGAAACCGGGATGACCAGGGGCTTCTTGTGTCACAAGTACTACGTCGTCAGAAACTTTCGAAAGACCTAGACTGAGGAGGTTGCCATTAAGTTCAGTGGCTATTGGCACGCTCCATTCGTATCCATTGTTCCAGTCAATAGTCGCTCCTTGAGGAGGCCTCCAAACTTCTTCAGCGCTGTAAGATGTGTAGATGTTCAATTCTTGAGAGGCCACTTCGATACATTTGGTTATGGTCCATAAACTCAACATTCCTTCAGCAACAGTATAGCTTAAGAGTTCACCGTTTTCGCCTCGCACGAGTGTACCCTCACTTACGTTGGCAATGTCTAGTATCCATTGTCCTGTCATAGCGTCATACATTGACCACACATTTGGTGTTGTACCTGCTATGAATCCCAAACCACGTGCAGGAGCTGCTGTGAATATATATGAATGACCTCCGTACTGGTTTCCATTTATGAAATTGTATACCATACCGCATCTCAGCGGATTAGGAGCATCAACAGTCCAGAGGGTTTCTCCTGTGCGTAGATTTACAGCGGTCAAAGGTCCCATGTTGTTCGCGGCCCCGGGATATTGAGTGTAGTAGAGTATTCCATTTATTATCACTGCTCCAAACTTGTTTTCATAAGCCGTTCCCGTTGCGTATAGTCCTGTGTCCGCAGAACCAAACTCTCCTCCAATTTGGCCTCCTGGAGCCATTGGTTTCGTCCACAATACGTGAGCACTGTTAGGCGCTGTTGTGTACGGATTGAAGTTTTCTCCATTAGAATCGTATGCTCCAGTAGTTCCAAATATCGCTGCTCCAAGTCCTAGCCAATCACCGCCAAGTGAGTACCATTCTCTGTTCATAGAATTTATCGGGCGTTGCCAGTATTCGGTTGGAAACGGATTTGCTGGATAAGCTGACTCTATTGGTTCATTCTGCACAGTTACCGTCGATGATGCACTGCACGGAGCGTATGTATCGTTGAGGAATGCCAGACCTAGCTGAACCCAATAAACGAAATAGGGAGCGGGATTCACATTTTCATCGAAGACTTGACCTGGCCAATCAAAGTCGAATGTATACTCGCCGACTTGGCGGGGTACATATGATGTCCATGCCCCGCCTGTAGCATCAGAATCAAAGGTTCCTAAATCCTCAGTTTGTCCATCAGGCTTAGTAACAGTCACTTTCATGTTATTCCATCTGAGACCATATTTACCTGCCGCTGTTGGCGGGACCTTATCAATCCAAAAAGAAATATAGACTATTTGGTCGACACCAATGGGATTAGGTTGAGCAACGATGAAACCATATGTATCAATGGTTTGTGGAGGGTCATGTGCAGTAACAACTGGTAAAGCAACCAGTGTAACAGATATAGTTAACACTAGAATTAAAGCGATTGTAGATATTTTTGTTTTTAATTGTAGTTTTTTCATTTTTTGTTTTTTCCTTTTTATTTTTTCCAGTAAGTTCTGGATTCCCTAAAGAACTACTAATCTAACAATATTGAACTGAAAGAAAACTTAGCTAATGCTAGAAACAGATAATTGAATCAATGTTTTGTCCCCGTGATTTTTGTCCCCTATTGATAGAAAGGATAGCCCCTCTTGGAAATCCTTCACTCAACTTAAAACCATTATTTCTATGTATATACCTAATAAGCTTTGGCAATAATATTAATTTACTATTTTTTTAGCATTTTTTGTGCGTAATCATTTGGAGAGAGATAGCATTAGATTAGAGGTAAAGAGAGGGGTTGGGGTTAAACTTTAACCCTAAGTATATTTTTTCGATTCAAGAAACTTTTCTACTGATTTTATCTGTTCATCACATAACTTGCTAAACTTTACTTCTTTTTTTAGGCTGACAACATCAGCAGGAACAAAACCTAAAACATAGTAACAATACTCTTGAATGATTTCGCCTTCCAAAGTCGTTTGTTTTGTTTTGTAGTTTGAACGCATCTCAACTCATCTTAAATGACGGTGGAAAGTGCATTCAAGTTTATTGGTTCTTGTGGGCTTCAACTTGGACGCTGGTTATTTTTCCATTCAGCTCCTGAGAAACGCCTAGGGTGTAGGGTTTTCCAGAAACCACCTTAACGTTCTCGAATCCAGCTTGTTTTATCTTGCCGAGGTACTCGCCTTTTTCGAGGGCGCCTGCGATGCATCCTGCCCAAGCATCAAAACTCTTCCTGACAGCCTCGGGCAATTCTCCTTGGGTAACAATGTCAGACACCAGAAGTCTCCCACCTGATTTCAGAACTCTGTACGCCTCTTGGAAAACTTTCAGTTTGTCTGGAGCCAAGTTAATCACGCAGTTGCTGATGATAACATCCACAGTTTCGTCCTCAACAGGCAGGGCTTCGATTTCTCCTAAACGAAACTCAACGTTCGGGTAGTCATGCTTAGAAGCGGTAGCTTTTGCTCGGGTTACCATTTCTTGTGTCATGTCTACGCCAATCACCTTTCCTTGTGGTCCTACCTTCTTGGCTGCCAAAAAGACGTCAATGCCCCCGCCTGAACCCAAGTCTAGGACTGTTTCGCCTTCCTTCAAGCTTGCGAGGGCAACAGGGTTTCCGCAGCCCAAACCCAGAACAGAATCTTCTGGGACACATTCTAGGTCATCGGGAGAATAGCCAAGTTTCCACGCAACATACTGTGGAGGAGGCCCACAACTGGATGACGAGCAGCAAGAAGATGAACAACTGGAACACCCTGTTTTTGCTATCTCGCCATACCGTTTCTTCACATGCTCCTTAATTTTCTCATTATTCATTTTCATAACCTTTAAACTGTTTTTTAATACACATCTATGCCCAAAAAAGAGAGTTTATTTGTTGTTTCTTTTCGGTCTTACAACCCATGTTGTGCAAGTTGATGCTTGGCAGCATTGGTTTTCGGGGATTCCGTATGGGCATTTGAGTTCTTTACTCATCTTTTTGGTCACTTCCATTGTGGTTAAGTGTAAACATATAAACAATTTTAGATATACTTATATGTTTTGTTTTTATAAACATATTTAGATACAGTTCTACTAAAACATGGTGAGAAAACCAATGAAAAACGTCAACCAACGACTAAAACGACTAACCGAAACCGACCTGTGCCAAGCAGAAGTTGCCGACGAATACCGCAAAGAACTGCTCAAATTAGCCGACGATGTCGCAGACGCTGAGACTGCAAAGAAAAACAGCAGATTCTTCAAGGCATTATCTGACGAAAAAAGGCTCAGAATAGTAAAACTGTTGACGGTAAAAGAGATGTGCATATGCGAACTGATGATATGCCTCGACATGACCCAGCCAAACCTCTCTCATCACATCCAAATACTAGAAAACGCGGGTATAGTCAACCGCACAAAGAAGGGAAAATGGGTCTACTGCTCCCTTGCGGACAGAAAACAGGTAGAGAACCTGATCAAACTAAACCTACTGTAAAAAATCAAGCCTTTTTTCTAACAAACAGCATCATTGCTAAAATAGCCACAACCGACAAGATTACGCTGTAAGTGGATGCAATTGATGAACCGAAGTATTCCCACAACGTTCCGACCACAGCGTTAGAAACAAAGAATGCCGAGCCAACAAGAAGATAATAAAGTCCATAGGCAGTTCCCTTTAGATTTGGTTCAACATAATCTGGAATCAAAGCTCTTTGAACAGTTCCAACAATTCCAAGATACGCACCATAAACCACAGCAACCAAAAGAGCAACAACACCGTTTATGGGAAGCAAAATCAGCACAGAAGCAGACAAGAAAACGCTGTAACCCAAAATCATAACCTTTTCTTTACCCATTCTATCTGCTAAAACACCAGCTGGAATCGCGATAGCCGCATACGCCACGTTAACCACCGCATAAACCAAAGGAATAAACGAATCAGCAACCCCAGCCTCCTTTGCGTTCAAGAGAACAAACGAAAAATTGAATGCCCCCAAACTAAAAATGCCGACAACAACGAGAAGCCAAGAAAAATTGCCGCTTAAAGCAGATTTGATGCCAGCAAGCAAACGAAATTCGCCAGCAGACTTACCGGCACGCTCCTTAACAAAAAACAAAATGATAAACAACGCAATAGTGCCGGGAATCAAAGACAGCCAGAAAACGTCTCTTACTGTAAAACCCAAAACAAGCATAGCTGCTGAAGCAATCACAGGTCCCACGATAGCGCCTGCCTGATCAAGAGTCCGATGCAAACCAAAAGCAGCACCTCGACGCTCCTCAGAAACTGATTCACACAAAAGAGCATCACGAGGAGAAGTACGAACCGCTTTTCCAACACGATCAGAAACCCTGATCACAAAAACGTCAAAAGGCACCCTAGCCACAGCAAAAAGAGGCTTAACAGCATTTGACAGGGCATACCCAACTAGCACAAACATTTTCCTTTTTCTGAATTTGTCCGAAAAAATTCCCGAAACCGCACGTAAAGCATAACTCAAGGCTTCAGCGGTTCCCTCAATAAAGCCCAACAATGCTACGCTGGAACCTGGCAGACCAAGAAGAAACGTGGGCAAAAGACTGAAAATCATTTCACTTGACATGTCAGTGAAAAAACTAACAAAACCTAATGCGAAGATGTTTCTACGTGAGCTGGTCTCACCTTTCTCACAGCTCTTCAGTTCAACACCTCATTAACAAGTTCCTTGATCTTTTTCTTAGATTCATTCAATAATTCAAGGCCTTTCTCTGTTGTTTCATAATACTTCCTAACTTTGCCTTCGATAACCTGTTTATCGCTCTTTAGAAGCCCTTGCGTTTCTAGGGATTTTAGGGTAGGATAGATTAGACCCGGGCTAACAGCGTAGCCATGGCGCCCAATTTCCTCCATAATCCCAACCCCATAAATCGGTTCTTTACTTGCATGATAGAGTATGTGAATTTTGATGAACCCCAAGAAAAAATCCCGAATCAATATCAAATCACGATATCGAATAACGATATCTACTTATTTAAAACTGTCGCAAAAAACACACCACAAAGCCTGAAAAAACTTGATAAGAATAAACTCAAGCACACGACGCTCAAATAACGAAAAAATTAAGTTAAAATAGTGGCGCCCTGGCCGGGATTTGAACCCGGGTCGGGCGGGCGACAGCCGCCTATACTAGGCCTAACTATACTACCAGGGCATCCAAGTCCCTAACAAGAAGTGGACTTGTACTTAAATTTTTCATTCCAAGAAAGGGCGATGAAAGAAGGAGGGGGCTATCTTGGTTTCATGTACTTTACAGATCGTAAGGATATAGCACCATAGACTATGATAAACAGAAGTATCAAACTGAAGAGGACGAGGAGCAACTCTCCAGCCGAGAGCGAAAGTTCTTCAAACATATAGTGCACCAATAAGAAAGGGGGCATAAAATGTACATAAAGGAAGTTCCGTGGACAAAAATGGTGGGTAACGTGAGGTATTTGGGGCGTAATGATATTCCAGTTTAGGTAATAGGGAACAAAAATGCGAAAAAATAGAGCCGAAATCCAGAGGATAAGTCAGTAAAAGAAGGCATTATTGATGCTTTCAATTCGTTTGCAGTATTTCTGATACGGAGGTATACCCGCATAAGGTTGATAAGTTATGCGAGTTTAATTGTAGTTAAGTATCACTGTAGAGTTTGGGGGTTAAGATAAGATGTTGAGTCCGGGCCTAATTGAAGCATTAGGTCAAATAATGACTGGCTTGAAGGGTATCGGAGATGGCGTAACCTATCTTATCGGTTTCATCTTAGAAAACATGGGCATCTCGGTTTCCCAGCAGCTCATACAGATGGCAACAATCATGATTCTTCTCACCGTTGTCTGGAAGGTAGGCTCCAAACTCACCAGTTCCATTTTCTTGTTCTTCATCATGGCTCAGGCAATGAGCTTCGTAGGCGCCGCCTAAAGACAAGCCACCTCGGTTAGAAGTGAAACTAAACAAAACAGCAAGTTTACCAAGGTAAACTCAAAGTTGATTAACTGTCTGCAAGTTTCAGTATTTCTTTTATGTCTGGCTCGACTATTATTGGCGTGTTAGCGAATCTGTTTTTTGGATTAAAGTGGTAATCCACTATTGCCGTAACGTCCTTAAGGATATGGCCTGTTGAAATTCCGACTACAGTCTCGTCTGTGCCTATTGTACCCTGTTCTACCAGCTTTTTGGTTCCTGCCACGGTTGCTGCTGAAGCGGGTTCACAGCCGAAACCGTTCTTGCTTACCATTGCCATAGCGTCCATTATGGTTTCATCAGAAACATTTGTTACAATGCCGTCAGTGAATTCTAGGGTTCGCAACGCCTTCTTCAAGTTCACAGGCTTAAGAATCTCTATTGCGCTTGCCCTTGTCTTCGCCTTAATGCCTTTTCTGTCTACGTCGCCATAGTATTCGTCGATGATGCTGTTGTCAATGTTTCCCTTGTTCCATCTCAACTCATGTTCATTGTACAAATCAGCTAAAGTGGGTGCACCATCTGCGACAATCACTGCCATCCGCGGCTTCTTCTTTATCCACCCATACTCGTACAGCTCCATGAACGCCTTACCAAAAGCCGAAGTGTTCCCAAGATTTCCTCCAGGAAACACAATCCAGTCAGGCACTTCCCAACGCAGATAATCGAGCATACGAAACATCATAGTTTTTTGGCCTTCAATCCGGAAAGAGTTCAAGGAATTAACCACGTAAATGTTGCTCTCCCTTGAAAGCGCCTTCACCATAGCCATGGCAACATCGAAATCGCCTTTCACCTGCAGAACCTTAGCACCATACGCAAGAGATTGAGCAAGCTTACCTTTAGCAATCTTTCCTTCCCCAACAAGAATCACAGCTTCCATATCCAACTCGTTCGCGGCAAACGCCGCAGCAGAACTTGAAGTATTCCCAGTAGAGGCACAAACAACCTTTTTGGCTCCAACCATCCTTGCATGCGTAAAGGCAGACGCCATACCGTTGTCCTTAAAAGAGCCTGTTGGGTTATCTCCCTCGAACTGCAGCCAAAAGTTTCCAGCTTTTACGCCAACATACTCGGCAACTCGGGTCAAATGAAACGGCTTTGTTCTTCCTTCAGCCCCGTCCAGAGAAACCAGCTTTTTGCTGTAATCAGAGTAGTTCTCTGTGTCTACTCCAACAAAATTAAGTAACTCGCGGTATCGCCAAACCCCACTTTCATTAAAGATGTTCTGCCGATGATTTAGGCGTTCACAAAACGTTTCTTGCAAACTTTTCGGGAAATCTCCATTGTATCTGACATCGAGAAGTTCGCTACAGTCACATGTGGTTCTCCGTTCTGTTATACTGTACTTTTTTCCGCAACTAGGAACAATACATTGCAGCCAGCTTTCGGTCTTCATGAAAACTTAATCTCCCGAATTCCTCTTTTATACGTAACGTTTGCTTTTCATTTACTCCAGTTAAAGAATACAATCAATAAAAAGCACATCAAAGCTCTTAAATGTTGTACGATAAAAACGCGCTATTATGGGTCAAAAAAATGGTGCCGCACCTCAGGCACGAGGGGTTCCCATAGGTCTCACGGGCTCAGCTACAGACATGAGCGACTTCAAACTCAGTCCATTCAGAGCGTTCACCGGAGGATTTCCAACAGCCATCATCCCAAGGTTCTTACTTAGGAAATACTGGTACCCAAGAGTACCCACAAACGGAGATTACACCGCCAAATTTGCGCCCTACGGAATGCGAAAAATTGAAGCTTCCCTGATCAGGGAGTTCGGCGCACAAAAAGTTGCGGTAGCGCATCCATACGATTTAAAAACTTTTGTGGGACCGAACACGAAAGTTATTGGAATATCTTCGATGGATCCAGCTGGAACAGGTTTCGTAAGCCGAACCTACACATCTCTTGTAGGCTTTGGAGGGAAACCCGTGGCTGCTGCAGAATTCAGAGACCTGATAACAAACCCAATTCTACGAAAGTGGGGTGCCAAGATAGTTCTTGGGGGAGCAGGCGCCTGGCAGATTCATAGAACAAAGCTGCAAAAGAAGTATGGAAGCGACTGCATCGTCATGGGAGAAGGCGAAAAGACCGCCATATAGATATTTCGTAAGGCTCTCAAAGGCGAAGAATTTCACGAAATGAAATCACGATTTTTACGTCTACGGGGATTGTCATACAGGACGCCGCCACAGCAAATATTGCATACCAAAAGGCACTGGAAGAAAAAATCGGTGAATCAACAGATATACTGAATCTTTAAAGAATAATGGCGGGCCCGAGGGGAATTGAACCCCTGACCCCCGGGTTAAAAGCCCGGTGCTTTAGGCGCAAGTTTTGCTCTTCCTTGCTAAGCTACGGGCCCTCCTAGTTTTTTGGGATACGCGATTAAATTAAGGCTTTCTATCCTCCTCTAGGAAATCGAAGATAACATAGGGGTATTAAAAAAAGGTTCTGGAAAAAAAGAAAAAGTTGAGGGTTGACAGGATTTGTTTTTCTGCTTTGTCTAGTCGGTTTCTTTCCAAGCTTTTTCCAGATATTTTAGGGATAAAGGTTTCACTGTTCGCTCTTCGCCTGTGGTCATAAGAAAGCTCTGTAGGTCTTGCAGGTTTTCAGCCCACTCTGTTTTCAGGTTGTCTATGAAACTGGAGAAATCGGAGTAATTGTTGTGGAATGACATTATTGAGTAATCCATTCCCATGCCTTCGCCTCCTGCCGCGAAAACAACGTTTGGGTTATTCATAGCCCACTTCTTTGCTTTCTCAGTTGTTTCTGGTAATCCTTTGGCTTTTACGAAGGTCATGGCCATAATTTCGAATCCAAGTTCAGTCCAATCAGGTATAACTGTGTAGTCTACTATGGCAGTCTTCTCAAGCCGCTGTCTCATCCGGGTTATTGTTGGCTGTGAAACTCCTATGATTTTGGCGATTTCCCTGTCGCTTCTCTTCGCGTTCTTCATAAGCTCAAACAGAAGCTTGAGCATTCTCTTTTTCATCATAGCTACAGATTCACAATGAGGCTAAATATAAACATTATGCATAATAGATGGTTATGGATATGACTTAAATAGACATAAAAACGAAATTCTTATTAAATACCATGAATCA
>SDBS01007712.1_pt1 | contig 10439 bp, 9 predicted proteins | sample 2277091 | NCBI WGS metagenome assembly SDBS01 (sample SAMN10404972, study PRJNA504765) | marine sediment metagenome | isolation source: marine sediment core GS10_PC15, 163 cmbsf | place: Arctic Ocean: Southern Knipovich Ridge | collected 2010 | reverse complement strand
GGATAATATTGATTTAGATACCAATGCTAGTTGATGATGTGGGTGGTGGAGATGAGCCTATAACAGGTACAGCTTTTAAACTAGCTTTTAGCCTTACCACCTAACCCTTGAAATCTACAAGTGTTTATTGTGGCTATTGGACACGGTGCATACAAGCAAAAGCAGTAATACTGCTGAGAAATCGCCTTTCTTAGCAATAATGCTCGAAGTGATAGTACCCTTGATACCTCCTTTTCTGTTGTTGGGATTATCTGTCTATTAAATCGAAAGCTGGGCCTTGAGTGTTTCAAGATTTGATGGGTCAGGCTTAACCTCGCCGGTTTCTATTTTAAGCATGAGGTCCAGGATGACCTGGTTCATTGGTGCAGGTACTCCAACCTCCTTGCCTTTCTGAACTACCACTCCATTGAGATATATAACCTCAGTTCGTCTTCCCTTCATCACGTCTTGTAACAGTGATGGACGGCCTGGTGCCCCCAGTCGTTTTTGCATATGTTCTGCCGGAAGGGCCCTCTTTGCCCAGATATCAGCCATTTTTTCTTTTAATTGTTTTACGCTTTCTGTGTTTGTGGCTGTGGCGAACTCCTCGGCTGGTACTTTCTGTATCGGTTCCACGCTTATTCCCAATGCCAGACCAACCCGAACTGCTTCACTACCGGTTACTACTCTAATCAAATTATACGTATCTTTCTGCTCTGTATTCAGGGAAGACATTGAGGGGCCAACGATACCTGCTAGGGAGTTACCCATAGCGTTGACTACCAGTTTCGCCCAGCGAGCTCCCCAAATATTGGTGGTTGCTTCACTTTCCCCCACTGCCGAAAGTGCCTGAACAACTCCTTTCACTCTATTGGTTATCAAGCCGGATAACTCGCCCACGGTAAAGCAGTGTGTAAGCGGATCAGTGCGAATTACGTGACCCGGCTCATAAAGTCCGGCACTGATCGAGGGAACACAGCCCACGGTACGATTGAAGCCTACGACGCTGGCAACTACTTCATCATTCAGTGAATTCTGGACTGGTACAATGAAACCAGTTGGTTTGAGGTATGGCTCAATTAGATAGGAAGACCACCTTGTGTCATAAGATTTCACGGATAGGTAGACGATGTCGAACATTTCCCGCAGGTTGTTAACATCGCTTAGCTGAATTGCCTTGGCCTGCACGGTGAACTCGCCGTTTAAGTCAGTTAGCTTCAAACCATCATTTCGGATTTTTTCAATATGTGCCGCCCATTGGTCGATGAGTATCACGTCACGGCCATCTCTTATCATATAGGCTCCTATTGTGGCTCCTATTGCTCCGGCACCAAGTATTGCGATTCGCTCTTTCATTGCATTACCCTCCCTTATATTAAGTCAGTTTAATTAATAAATGGTAAGGATATCTTCTACAACTTAGTATAACGTACCACACAGTATTAATAAATATGGCGAATTAAATCCTTTATAGCTGGGAAAAACAAGATACTCCTGGGACAAATAATTAATGAATACTTAAGAGACTTACACTTTTTGTGAAAGAAACCTCAAGTAAGAGTAATTTACGTAGTGAGTGGAGTTATTGATATATGCGGATTCGGGAAGGAATAAATTGACAGACATGTGGGGTATATATATTGTTGTTTATGTATCTCAGACTTCGCACAGTTTATTGATGCTTATAGTAATAGTTGATAAAATTCAGTGAGGTTAGGTTCATCAAGGTTGGTAGTATCCGTTTGTTAAAGCAACGTAGAGTGAATCGGAGTTGGTAGAAACCCAAAATAAAGGGCAAATGGTAGTCTAGATTATCACATATAGGTTTTCTGAGGAGGGCATATTTTGGACATACAGATTGAAGAATATAGTAGTGTAATCAGGCAGATAATACCTGAAGAAGCAACGTTAGAGCAAGTTGCCGCTGGTTTTGGTTTCACTGAAGGACCTGTTTGGTGTAGAGATCATCTTCTTTTTAGTGACATCCCACGAAATCGCATCGTTCGTTGGTGTATGCATGGCGAAGGACCAGAGGTAAGGACGTTCCGTTGTCCGAGTGGCAACTCGAATGGTTTGACTCTGGATAAAAGCGGACGGTTAATTGCCTGTGAGCACAGTATGCGATGCATAACCCGTACAGAGCTAGATGGCTCTGTTTCAGTGCTTGCTGAGCGATACGAAGGATTACGACTAAATAGCCCCAACGATGTGGTGGTCAGGTCTGATGGCAGCATTTATTTTACGGATCCGCCCTATGGATTAAAAGACCTCGAGGTTTGGAAGGAATTATCTTTCAACGGTTTATATCGTTTAACGCCTGAGGGTGAACTCGTGCTATTAATAGATGATTTTGACCGACCTAATGGTTTAGCCTTTTCGCCAAATGAAAATGAGCTCTATATTGACGATTCGGCAAGAAGTCATATTCGAGTCTTTGATGTCAGCCCTGACGGTAGCCTCAGTAACGATCGGATTTTTATCGATATGAAGTCTTCAGATTCAGGGGTACCTGACGGTATGAAGGTTGACCAAAAGGGCAACATATATTGTACTGGCCCTGGAGGACTTTGGGTCATAGATCCAAACGGACAATGTATGGGGCGAATAGTGTTGCCAGAATTACCTGCCAATGTAGCTTGGGGCGATGAGGACTGGAGAACACTCTATATCACTGCTCGTAGTAGTGTCTATCGCCTGAGGTTAGCTATACCGGGGATATCGATTGTCTAGATACTGAACTTTATAATTTTAAGCACACCGATAGGTAATTCCTGCAAGTCATATTTGCTTTCGCACATATGACTGCTTCTTCGGTTAGAGGGTCAAGTTACCATGATTTTACTCTAAACCTGGTCATGTGATTTATTTCTAGTACACTCTGTCCTAAAATAGAAAGAGAAGCAGACAGCCGCAAGAAAAGGATAATTATCCCTTAGATTTCATTGCTTATAACAGAACAGGCTACAAAGATAATTAGTATTGTTTTGTAGTGTGAATTTGACACCCTGATTCTCTTCAAAATTATTCGGCACGATTGGTCTACTAGATTTAGTGGACTTATATGATAAAAGGTGGCGTTAAAACCTTCTATCCTAGCTTCGCTTTTGCCTGTTAGAGTTCGAATCTCCTTAGGTGGTTCTTTTTCAAGCTAAGTGGAGCTGAGGGGATTCGAACCCCTTACCTCCTCAATGCCATTGAGGCGCTCTCCCAATTGAGCTACAGCCCCCTCTCTTAGCAAAGTATATCAGCTAATTCCTGAGTGCTCAACTCAGAAACTAAGACCAAATAAACTCAGGATTGACCTTAAACCGAAATAGCCCAGGTAGGCCAGTACCATGTTTTTCAGTGTTCGACCAGCCCATGTAATGAAAAAGAACTTGGTAAATCTGAAGCGGGACATGCCCATGAAGGCAGCGAAAGGATAGTATAGTGGGTTTATCAGCGAAGACATGAGGAAGACAGCCTTTGAGCCATGACGCCTCAGTATCCGAGATATTTTGAACCGTAGAGGGTTATTCCAACTGCGAAAAAATCCTCTACCACTGTAGCCTGAAAAATAAGCGATAGCGGCACCAATAGCCTCACCAATGCCGGCTATTGCCCCCACCATTGCAGGGTTTAGCACTCCACCGAGCGTAAATGTAATTATTGGCCCAAAACCAGGAATTACAAAGGTTCCACTGGCGAGAACATTGATGATAAAACATCCAAGATAACCCCAGTTAGCAATTTCTCCTATAAAACTTCGATACTGAATGATAATAATACAAAGAACTATCGTAATAGCCAGGGACATACTTCCTATCAGGATTTCTTTTCTGGTCGCTCTTACCTGCATGGATAGGTATTATATCCCGATAGTGCTATTCAGGGATAGTATTGATATCTAAATCATCTCCCTTTGCCTCAATAATGACGTGGTCCCCTTCTTTAAAATCACCCTGCAGGATTTTGTTTGAGAGGGGATTCTCTATATAGCGCTGGATAGCGCGACGTAAAGGGCGAGCTCCAAATACTGGGTCGTATCCTTTCTTTACTAACCATTCCCTGGCCTCAGTGCTAATATCAATCGTAATATTTCGTTCGGCAAGGCGTGTCTCTACCTCCTGAATAAGTAAACCAACTATTCTATTCAGATTCTCTTGAGTGAGAGGTTTGAATATAATGACATCATCTATTCTATTGAGTAACTCAGGACGGAAGGTCCTTTTTAAGGCGTTTTCTACCGATGTCTTTATCTTCTTTTCCACGGTTTCTTTATTATGTTGGAAACCAATATCCGATTGCTGGAATTCCTCGGTACCCAAATTGCTGGTCATGATTACCACAGTATTCTTGAAATCTACGGTTCTGCCATGACCATCTGTAAGCCTGCCATCCTCAAGTAACTGAAGAAGTATATTGAATACATCGGGATGAGCTTTCTCGATCTCATCGAAGAGAATAACTCGATAAGGGCGATGTCTTACTGCCTCGGTTAATTGTCCTCCTTCTTCATATCCTACATAGCCCGGTGGTGCTCCAATTAAACGGGACACAGTATGTTTTTCCATATACTCTGACATATCGAGTCTTACCATTGCTTTTTCGTCGTTGAAAAGGAAGAACGCAAGGGCACGAGCTAGCTCTGTTTTACCTACACCAGTGGGGCCAAGAAAGATAAAACTCCCGATTGGGCGATTGGGGTCCTTAAGTCCCGCCCTGCCTCGCCGAATAGCATTGGATACTGATATGACAGCCTCATCCTGGGCTACCATTCTCTGGTGTAGATTTTCCTCCATGTGTATCAATTTAGCTGTCTCAGTCTCGAGTATCTGGGAGCTGGGAATTCCTGTCCACTCGGAGATAAGTTGACCAATCTCTTCTTCCCCAACCTTACCGTCGATTTTCTTTTCCTGCTGCCATTGTAGTTTAGCTCTGTTGTATTCCTGTTCTTTTTGGGCATTTTCTGTTTTGAGTTCAGCCGCTCTCTGATAATCCTGCCTTTGTGACGCTGCTTCTTCCTCGTCATACAAACGCTTCCTCTCAAGGTCCAGTTTCTTAACCTCTTCAGGAGCACTTTCCATCTCGATACGAAGCTTACTGGCAGCTTCGTCTATCAGGTCTATTGCCTTGTCCGGTAGGAATCTATCGGAGATGTAACGCTGGCTTAGTTTGGCAGCGGCCACCAATGCTGAATCATCTATCTTTACCTTATGGTGAGATTCATATCTGGGACGTAGCCCCCTCAACATTTCTACAGTTGTCTCAATGTTAGGCTCACCAATGAATACAGGCTGAAAGCGTCTGGCTAAAGCTACGTCTTTTTCGATATGTTTTCGATATTCGTCAAGAGTGGTAGCTCCAATACATTGGAGCTCGCCGCGTGCCAGTGCTGGTTTTAACATATTGCTGGCGTCAATGGCTCCCTCCGCGGCTCCTGCTCCTACCACAGTGTGAAGTTCATCGATAAACATGATAATTTCACCATTGGAGTGGCGAATTTCCTCCAGGACTGCCTTAAGCCTTTCCTCAAACTCTCCGCGGAATTTACTTCCTGCTACCAGTGCACCCATATCCAGGGCGACCACTCTTTTGTTTTTCAGTGAGTCAGGAGAATCCTCGGCGGTAATCTTCTGGGCCAACCCTTCTGCGATAGCTGTTTTACCTACACCGGCTTCCCCTATAAGTACAGGATTGTTCTTGGTGCGGCGTGACAGTATTTGTATCACCCGCTTGACTTCTTGTTCTCTGCCAATGACCGGGTCCAATTTACCCTGACGAGCCAATTCAGTCAGGTCATGGCCATATTTCTCCAGTGACCGATATTTGCTTTCTGCCTGGCGGTCTGTAACACGATGGGCACCACGAATTTTACGCAGTGCCTGGTAGATATTTTCCTGGTTTATATTAAAGTCACTCAGGATTTTGCAGGATTCTCCTTTGCCTTCGCTGGCTATAGCAATAAACAGATGCTCGGTGCTAATGAGTTCGTCTTTAAACCTATCAGCCTCCTGTCGCGCGTTTTCCAGTAATTGAGGTATTCGCGGGGTCGCAAAGATTTGATTTCCTTCATAAGCGACTTTAGGAAAAGAGTTAAGGATTTCTTCCACACGACTTCTTATTGTGTCAACATTCAGACCCAATTCATGTAATATATCCCTGCTGAAACCCTTCTCTTGTTCCAACATAGCCAGCAGAATGTGCTCGACATCCCACTGGTTGTGGTGATAGCTTCGAACTAATTCCTGTGACGCTGATAAGATTTGCTGGGCTTGTTCAGTGAATTTCTCTGGTGTTATATTGCCTATTCCTTTCTCCATTCTGTACTATTTCTCCCTCCATTCTATATCGAGTTCTTCGCCTACTTCTATGCCCATAAGCCGCTCGATCTCTCTTTCTCGTTGTTCTAACCGATGTTGTAATTCTTCCATTCGCTGCATAAGATGCAGTGCGACTTCCACCCCAGCCATATTAACTCCCAGGTCACACATCAACGTTTTTATGTAGCGCAAGTGGTCTATGTCATCCTGGGAATAAAGACGTATATTGCCACTTGAACGTCTTGGCTGTATTAATTGGAGCTTCTCGAAATAACGTAGCACATGAGCCTCGGTCCCCAATATCCTTGCTGCTATGCTGATAACGTATCGTGGTTCTGAATTAGAATTCATTACATGACCTCACTTTGCACCGGTCTAAGAGCTTGCAGTCGTTCGAATATTTGTTTTTCTTCCTTTGTTAATTCTGTTGGTAGGAGTACCATTATCTTGGCAAATAGATTGCCATGTTTAGCTGTACCCAAGTGGGGCATACCTTTCCCTGCTAAACGGAAAATCTTACCGTTTTGAGTTCCCTGGGGGATTTTAAGCACCAGGTTTCCGTCCATGCTTGGCACCTCTGTTTCACCGCCAAGAACAGCAACGGTTAAGGGCAGGGATATTTCGGTGTAAAGGTCATTGCCTTTACGTTCGAAAAAGCGATGAAGTTGAATCTTAACTGTCAAGTAAAGGTCGCCTTTTGGCCCTCCTGAAAGGCTATCTTGCCCTTGCTTCGCTATACGGATATTTGAGCCATCTTTAACTCCTGGAGGTATCTTAACCTCCAGGTGCTTTAATTTATCAATTTTTCCTGAACCATGGCAGAGGCTACATGCCCGCTTGCCAACTCTACCATTGCCACTGCAAACTGTACACACTGCAAGTTCCTGTAGTTGGATTGTACGTGTCTTCCCTCGGTAGGCTTCTTCTAGCGTTAATTCAATAGGAGAATATATATCCTGGCCGCGTCGAGGCGGACCTGCTGCCCTGAAACCTGTATTCAGGTTGCCAAAGAGGTCGCTAAAAATGTCACCAGAATTGTTGAATTGGTATGCCCTTTGCCTGTTTCCAAATGTCGTCCGTCCTGTATGCTCTTCTTCAGCTTTGGCAAACTGGTCGGCGTATTGCCATTGGTCACCATAGCGATCATATTTCTGGCGTTTATCATTATTGGAGAGGATCTCGTTGGCTTCGTTTATCCTTTTGAATTTTTCCTCTGATACCTTATCACCAGGGTTTATGTCAGGGTGGTATTTACGTGCTAGTCGCCGATACGCCTGTTTTATTTCTTTTTCTGTGGCGTTCTTATCTATGCCTAATAACTTATAGTAGTCTTTTGTCGCCATATTTAATATAACCTGATAGATATATTCATCAACATTATAATTATAATAGATAATAATGTCAAGGTATTTTAAAATAACTTCACCAATATATATAGTAAACTTGACAAATAATTTAACTATATTTACAATAAGTATTAACTAAGGAGTGGAGCTCGAAAAACTATAATGGAGGTTAAATATGAGCATGATTATTCGTGAACCGTTTCCGGAATTGATGAGCCTGGGCCAAGCAATGAATAGACTATTCGAGGGCAGTGTAGTAAGACCTGCTAATATTCTTCCTGTTTCGTCAGGGAAATTGACACCCTCGGTAGATATTTACCAGGACCAGGATCAACTAACCGTAAAGGCAACTATACCGGGACTAAAATCAGAGAATGTCAGTATCGATATTCATGACGGAGTCTTGACCATAAAAGGAGAGACTAAATCTGAGGAGGAAGTTAAGGAAGAGGATTATCTGTACCAGGAGAGGCGTTATGGTAGCTTCAGCCGTAGCTTTAACCTTCCCAGTGGACTTCAGACTGATAAGGCTGATGCTACTATGGAAGATGGCATACTGACCCTCAATATCCCCAAGTCCGAAGAAGCCAAGCCTAGAACAATAAAAATCAAAGCTAAAGAAAAGTAATGACTAGCCAGGAGCTCCATTCCTTAGTTCCAATAACTCAATGAGCTGATTTAATATCCTGGCTGTAACCCCCCATATGATATGCTCTTTATAATGATAATTATAGCTGACGGGATGTTGTTTACCTGAGTCCACAGATGACTGTTGGAAATGGAGTTCACTCGTTAACTCTGATAGTGGAATAGAAATAATCTGTTTTATCTCGTTGTGATTAGGCTTGAAGACATAGGGGTAGGGGATAAGAGCAACAAATGGAGAGATAATAAATCTACTGGTAGTCGTTGAATTATCATCCAGTTCGCCTAGAACTTCTACATCCTTGGCTATTAACCCTATCTCTTCTTCAGTTTCCCTGAGGGCGGTTTGGAGAAGGGTAGTATCGCCAGATTGATAGCTACCCCCGGGGAAACAAATTTGCCCTTTGTGGTGAATTACCTGTTCGCTTCTCTGTGTCAACAGGACATGAATGTAATCTTCTTTATAGAACAACGGTATAAGTACTGCAGCGGGCTTTAGATTCACAAAGGTACTCGTTCTCTTATGGTAGTGGTCGAATATTTTCTTGAGGTTCTGTTTCATAAGCAGGGTAATTTTAACATTTTATGGAAAATAAATTGATTCGATTGCTGTTACAAACAGAACTCCACGTATAAAAGTTGTCAGCATATAACTAAAGATACTATACTTATAGGATTGGGGTATAGAGAATATGGCTATAAAGAGAGATTATTATGAAGTGCTGGGAGTGTCTCGATCTTCCAGTGAAAATGACATTAAAAAGGCATTTCGGAAGCTAGCCTTCCAGTACCATCCTGATCACAACAAAGATTCGGATGCGGCGGAGAAATTTAAGGAGATAAGCGAGGCTTATCAGGTCCTCTCTGATTCCGAAAAGAGGGATACATACAACCGCTATGGCCGGATAGATGGGGGAGGGATGGATGGGTTCTCTGGGTTTGGAGACCTGGGAGAGATCTTCGAATCTTTCTTTGGTGGTTTTTCAGGTACTTCATTTGGTGGAGCTAGAAGTCGTTCTCCGCAGAGGGGTGACAACCTGCAAGCTTCCTTAATCATCTCTTTCGAAGAAGCAGCTTTTGGTTGCAGGAAAGAAGTTGAAGTACAGCGTATTGAGTACTGTCCTTCATGCCAGGGCATTGGTAGTCAGGAAGGAAAAAAGCCAGAAAAATGTTCCGATTGCCAGGGTACCGGGCAGATAAAAAAGGTGCAGCAGAGCATTTTCGGTCGTTTCAGTCACGTTTCTGCTTGCCCGCGATGTAAAGGTAATGGTAGTGTAATAACCGATCCTTGTTCTCAATGTCATGGTCAGGGAAGGATAAGAGTAAGACGTAAGCTCGAAGTAGATATACCTGCTGGAGTGGATGACGGGTACCAGATGAAGGTTGAAGGGGAAGGAGAGGTTGGCTTATTTGGAGGAGGTACTGGATCCCTTTATGTGGACTTCTCGGTGAAACCCCACAAATTGTTTAGGAGAGATGGGGCAGATATACTTTGTGAATCAGCTATTAATTTTGCTCAAGCCGCCCTGGGCGATGAGATAGCGATTCCTTCTTTAAATGGCGAGCAAACACTGAAAATACCCGCAGGTACTCAAAGTGGGAAGATTTTCCGTATTAAAGGGAAGGGAGTATCGCAGGTCAATGGCAGAGGAAAAGGGGATCAGTTTGTTAAAGTCTTTGTGATTACTCCTGGGGGTCTGGATAAACAGCAACAACAGCTATTTCAAGAGTTGGCTAAGAAATTGCCTCAGGCTCAATTGCCCTAAGCTCTTCTGTTGAGATTGCTAGCGATTTGTTGTTAGATTACTGAAATCAGCCAGTGCTTCTTTAGCTGACAGGTTTTCAAAGAGTACCCGGTAAATATAATTGATGATAGGTGTTCTTAGATTCAACTTCGGGATTAATTTATGAACTGCCATAGATGTGTGGACCCCTTCAGCAACCTGTGACATAGAACTGGTTATTTCCTTGAGGGAACGGCCCTTAGCTAATTCGAATCCAACGTGATGATTTCGACTTAGATTGCTAACGCAGGTAGCTACAAAATCACCTAATCCTGCCAGTCCATAGAAGGTTTCAATTTTGGCTCCCAGGGCTGTTCCCAGGGAGATGACCTCATTCCAGCTCCAGGTTACAAATGCTGCTTTGGCATTATCTCCCAATCCTA
>SDBS01007710.1_pt1 | contig 10440 bp, 6 predicted proteins | sample 2277091 | NCBI WGS metagenome assembly SDBS01 (sample SAMN10404972, study PRJNA504765) | marine sediment metagenome | isolation source: marine sediment core GS10_PC15, 163 cmbsf | place: Arctic Ocean: Southern Knipovich Ridge | collected 2010 | reverse complement strand
GATCTCGGCGATCTGCTGGGCTGTGAGATTGCCGGGCGGGTCCCCGGTGAGGACCATCTCGAACGGCAGCACGGCGATGATCTGGTGGTGTTGGGCCCGCTCGGCAAACTGCGGGGACTGGTAATTGACCGTCGAACATGCGGCGGCAAGCAGCAGCATCGCGACCAAGGGGATTCTCCGGGGTTTCATTGCTGCTCCTCCCTTCCTCGGCTATCACTCGAGGCGATCACCACCCTGGGTAAGGCAAATCCCGTGCCAGCAATCGAGGTTCAGTCTGGGCCCCGCCTGAGATCGAGAGTCCACCCGGGAGGACACGGTGTCCCGGTGGAAGGGCAGCCGAACCCGCCGGTGCATTGAGACAGGTATATCGAGTTCCACCCATTAGAATGCGCCATCAGTGCCAGAGAGGCTTCTTTCACTCCGTCGGGACCGTTTCGCCTCGGCAGACCACCATGATCCGTTCCAACCTGCGAGCGAGATCTGCTGTGATCTTGAAGGTGGATCGCGCCTGACGATCCTCGCCGGCGCCAAGCTCCTTGAGGCGCGCCGCATGGTCGGTGAGCATGAAGCCGTCTTCGGCCATCAGAATGAAGTGAATCTTCGGGACCTTGGCGGTCTGATCAGTGTTCGCAATCCGGAGGTTCCACCGGACTTCCCGCATTTTGCCTCGCCCACGGAGGCCCCAGTCAAAGTCGCTCGCCTCTATCGTTTCGCCGGGCGTGCGGATTTCCGTCCGATTCTTCGGATTCGTGGCGGTCGGGAGCTGAGACCCCGGTGATGTTCCAGATGGTCGAATTTTGCTGATCCACTTGCGGATGTTCTCGCGAACGGCCAGATCGCGGTCGTAGACATAGTAGAGGTTTTTGATCAGATCGAACGGCAGCGCAGGAAGGCTGGCGTGGCGCAGAATCAGGCAGTCTTTTCCCTGGTACTGCATTATGGCCAGTTCGTACACCACGTTGGGGTTGTATGCCTGGCCCGGACGCGGCTCGTCGAACAAGGCGATCCCGTATTTGCAGCAGTAAAGTACGGCCAGAGGGTTGTAAACATCCTCGGTCAGAATCCAGCGCGGGTCGTCCGCGCGGACCCCGCGCAAGCCAGCCTCCTGAAGGGTCTCGATCATGAACGTGGATAACGATTCGCTGGCCTTCTTGAACCTCATCATGAGAAACACGTTGTCTTCGAAGGGAAACTGCTCGAGCTGCTGCTCCAGCTTTTGCCTAAAACCGACCAACGGTGGGATAAGGCTATATGGACCTTCGCCCGGAATCTCCAGGTTCACAGATGCTCACCTCTGGTTAGTCATCCTGGACTTCAACGCTCTCAGCGTATTCCTTGAGCTCCTTGAGGTCCGCTTCGGTGAAAACGTAGTGCCCTCGAGAATTCTTCTTCTTCTGCACCGCGACCTTGCGCTTTTCGATCCAGCGAACGATGGTATCGGGGTGGACGTCAACCTTTTCAGCCACCTCTTTGCGTGAATAGCCTTTCGGCATCAGGATCCTCCTTGCATCGCTGCGGTAGATTACCGTGCGCTGCAATAGATTGTAGTGGTCCGAGCAACGGGGATCAAGGAGCGAATAGGTACCAGGAGAAACTTTTTAACTTTTTTCGCCTGAGGCCTCTGCTACCCTCGTTCCCTTCCCCGGCGCAGATCGCGCAATGCTCAAGAAAGATAACAACGTTCCCCTTGGCACCGACATGGCAAGAAGTCGATTTTGGCGAAAAACAGGGGTGAGATTCCGGCCAATCGGAGCCCGAAAAGGAAGGCCCATGGGACATCGATCATCACGATCGACGTCTCATGGGGTGCCCGAGTCCGGGCGCGCCATCCAGTCAATTCGAGGTAAAAAAAGCCCCATGGCCGGAAAACCGACCATGGGGCTTCGAGACCGTGCAGTGAACCTAGGGTGTCAGAGGCGTCAGCGCGAAGGCGTACACATGGCTGCGGTCCAGGCCGGAAATCCGATGTCCCCAACCCCGAGTCGCTTTGGCGTAGACATACAGGACCTGCGCGAAGGCGGCCTCCACGGGGCAGGCCTCGAGCAGCTCCGCGATCGTATAGGTCCGCGTAAAGTTGCCGAAGCCGTCGCCGATGTAGGGTCCGCTGGCTCCTGGAATACCGGCCGTCGGTGCGGAAACCTCGGCTCCACTCACCGGCGACAGGGTCACCGTGTTGGGGCCGCGCGCGATGCGGAAGCTGAAGAGCGCCCGGTTGTCGGGATGCGTGGCGTGAAAAGCCACGTGGACGGGCGCCGGGTTCATTGGATCGTAACGCAGGAAACCGCAGGCCCCGGCACCGATGGCGCCGATCATCGGCTGATCGATCAAGGCGCCCGTCGGTCGATTGTCGATGTGCAGATTGAACTCGAAGCCGCCACCGATGACGCTCGCTCCCGGCGCGAACACCGTATTGATGGTGCCGTCGGCCGCCTGGCTGACGGGCACGACGAACTGGAAGCTGCTGCCTGCCGGCATGACCTGGGCGCCGGCCTGGTTGTAGATCTCCAACCGGACCAGGTGCCGGCCCGGGAGCAGGCTCGAGCCAACGGTGTTGAGGAAGCCTCGGTAGATGTCACCGACCCAGCCGGTGCTCGGCCAGCTGGCGGTCTCACCCGGAGCCAGCGGCGGTATTAGGGATGGCAGCTCGGCCTGATGCGGCTGGAAGCGGTACAGCTTCTTACCGCCGACGTTGTTGGGCCCGAGCACCAGAGTCGGAAAGACCGGCGGATTGCCCAGAGACTCGACCTGATAATGGACCCTCACAGTCTGCGAAAAGTCCGTCCAGGTCAGATCGGATTCGTGCCGGTACTGGAAGCGGTAATAATAGAGCTGCGCCGTCGGAATCAGGTTGGCTCGGCCCAGCCGGAAGCCCAAGTAGCCGCCGAAGGGGGCATCGATCATGGCAAGACTGCCCTCGTTATAGTCGGTCAGACCGGTCGGTTTGATGCGGTAGAGCGGCGTGCCTCCGACTCCGTAGGGCATGATCCAGGTGCCGGTGGCGTCGACCCCGGGCTGCTCCGTATAACAGATCTCGTCGACGACGAGCTCCTGACCGCCCACAGCGAACGAGTTCACCTCGCCCGTGAGCATCAGTGTCCCCTGATCGTTGCCGAAGCCGTTGGTGACCGAAACCGTGGCGCCACCTATCGTGGTGCCGTGGATGCCTGCGAAATCGTCAAATTCCTGAAAGTCGCCATTGACTTCTAGGTTGAGGTTGCCCCCATACTCGCCAAAGTTGAGGTGGATCACGTTGGGAGTCACCGGGAAGCCGACAGCGACGTTGACGTTGTTGGTCGCGAGCTCCTGGCCCGAGCCTCCGGCCAAACCGGCATTGCCGGTCGAAGCGTGGCCACCGCCCGTCCAATTACTATTCGACCACTGGAACTGCTTAACGGTCATGGTCGCGCCGGAGTCCGTGAACACGTCCCCGACGTTGTAGGTGGTGCCAAGCGCCGGACTCTCGAAGTCGATACAGGCCGGCCCGAGCCCGGTAATCGGGGCGCAGGTCGACGCGTAGCTCTGCTGGCAACGACGGTCGGTCAAGGTCACCGACACGCAGTCCGGAGGCGGTGTGCCTCGCGGAAGGGCGAACCACAGACCACCCAGATGATCGGCTTCGCCAAGCGCGCAAAAACCATAGAGACGGACACCGTCGCCGTCGTGGATATCCACCCACGTCCTCGAGGAGTTGGCGTTGAGCCCGCATGGCGGCAGATCCGGTGCGGCGGCGAACAACGCGTCCGGATACGCCGCCCGGTTGGTGACCGAGATGTTGTACCTCGTGAAGGCCTGCCCCCCCGTCTCGTAGTCTTCCGACCCCGTGATCTGAATCTGGGGATCGGGCAGGTTGGGCGGGCAAATTGCGGACCAGGTAAGAATCGCCTCGTTGATGAAGCGGCTGACAATCCCCTGCCTTGACTTGACCGTGTAGCGGACCAGGACGGCCTGGTCCTCGGCGGTCGCCGGGATCTTGAGTACCGCTCGCTCACCCGGACCGAGGGTTTCCGGATCGGCGCGGCGCCACTCGCGTTGGAAGCGACGAACGAGGCGCTCGACGTCATCCCAGTTGAGGCGCTCGAGCTCCACCGGCTTGGGCAGGGTCACCCATTCCCGTTGCACCTGCACGCGCCCGGCTTCCAGCTCTCGGGGCATCTGGATGATGTCCCAGACCACCCCGTCGCGCGCTTCCCAGACCTGCCAGGGAAGCGGGACTTCCTTCACCGGCCTGCCGTCGATCGACCAGAAGCCGCGAGCCGTAATAGGGCCTTGACAGGTCAGGCGGACACCGAAGTGCTCGGTGCGACCGGGCTCGATCGGATCCGTTTGGTCTTGCCAGGTGATCGTCACACCGGGACCGAACGGCGTGCCCGGACGTATCTTCGGCGGAGCGCCCCAGCCAGGGTAGAAACCACGAATGCACTCGCGGTCGATCTTTCCGAAAAGCATCAACTCGAAGTCGTCATACCGGCGCTCGTCGGTGTTACGGACGTCGAAGTTGCTCAACGAGCCGACGACCTCCTGCGAAAGCGTCGGGAGCGCCACACACAAGAACATCAGGGCAGCAAGCCCAACCACTATCCTCGATCTTGCCTGGTTCATCTTGACCCCTTTCTCGCAACGAGTAATTTGGGGACCGAAACGTCTACCGTTTCGCCCTCCACGATGATGATTCCCGAGACGGTTCCTTTTTCTGACTATGGTCTGTCTTCCCCACCGTCATCACCCGTTTGGGTGATGACTGGGTGAATGGGCCGCCACATCTGGCAGCAAATTATTTCTGCTGTCACATGCCCACGCGACGCAGCTCAAGAAAAACATCAGCCCTCACCGGATCGAAAAAGTCCTGCCAGAGTCTCACCTCGACAAAATCGCCATCGCGGAGGTTCTGATCGAACGTGAAGTGCTGGGTCGTTCCTGTTGCTCCATCCCCGACCTTATTTGCCGTGGAGCGCGCATTTGTACAGACAGCGTTCTCACTGCCGTTCAGTGAAACAAGCGCATAGTGATACGAGTCTCTGATCTGACCCACATCTGGATGTCCGGGCGCTTCCTCGGTGTTGTGCCACCGGATCGCTACCTGGACGAAATATCGCCCCTCGAGTCCCAGGGGAACCGTCAAGCGCGTCGGTTCCTGGTCGTCGAAGTACTCATCTGAGTCCCAATCAACATTTTGAAATGGGATAGCTGTCTGCTGATTCGCCGGCACCGGATGCATCCCTGCAGTCACCTTGGCGGTGCGCAGTTCACCGCCAACCTGCATGAAAAGGGCACACATCTCGTCGAGATTGTTTCGCCGCAAGAACTTCCGCACGATTTTGAGTTCCTCTTTGGCGAGCTCCAGCTTCTTTTCCACGTTTCGTTTGTCCGGCATCGTCTTCCTCCTTCTTGGGTCGATCCGCGATCAGGTTTGCTTCTCCGTTTCCAATCTCCAGTCGGATTCGCCTACGACCATCACCGACCGTGCGTCGCTTCGCAGAAAACTTCAATCGAGTCCCCACTCAAGGGCTGAAAAGGAAGATGGATGGCATTCCGCGAGAAAGCATCACCCAAATGGGTGACTCATTGGGCTGATCGACTGGGTTCCCATGGGTGCCCGAACGGGTACGCCGGTTGATTCGACGGATCGGACCTACCGCTCTCAGGTTGGAAACCTGAGGATGTCACGGTGCACCTAAATGCTCGAAACGAACGGGCGTGTGCCCTGAGTCGAGCTGTCGCCGGCGCGCGTTGAGAGCCAAAGCGACCCGCTACGTGTCGGTCTCCTGTTCGGTCCACGGCTCGACCTGGTAGCTCTCCGGCAGTCGGCGCGGGAGGTAGGGCGTCTTCGAGCCCCTGGTCGCATCCATGCGCCCGACCACTGAGCCGTGGATCGTCGATCCCTCCCGCATGAAACGGCGCCGGCCGAGCGGAATCCTCCAACTCGGCTTGAAGTCTCTTCGCGGGTCCTTGTACCGCTTAGGAATAAGCTCGGCGATCCACCATGGTCCCTTCAGGGAGTTGTGGAGGGGCATGGTGGCGTCTTGACTGGCGTGGTACTGCTCGTCTTCGGTCGGCTCGGTCGGCTGCTGCGGCACAACAAGCCGTCGTCGGTCTTCGTCGACTACGAGGCCGCACCGGACTGCCTCGCCGATCATCCAGTCCAGGGAGATCTGGGAGGGTCCACTCTCGCGCTCGTCGTAGCCGCCGCCGACGTCGCAGTGTGCGCCCCCGAACCAGACCTGCTTGACGTCCTGGCCGTCCACGGCCTTGCCCCACAGGTTCTGCCGGTAGAAGCAGCGGCGTTCGTCGATGGCGACGGCGTGCCGAACGGTCTTCACGATCGGATTCGTCATGGTGAACTGCAGCGTCAGCGGATCGTAGATCCAACCCACTGAGGAGACCGTGTCCCATACCCCCAAAAAGTGAACCTCGCAGTCCCGCGAGAAGGTGCGCTTGAAGCCTCTGTAGATGTGCGGCCTGCGATCGTACTTGAAGAGCTTGAGGGCGTAGGGCAACAGGTTGTCGTTGCGCCGCTCCAGCAGACCGCACTTGTAGAGCATGGCGGCGACCGCGCGGGCGGTGTAGGCGCCACGGCTGAAGCCGAAAAGGTAGACCCGGTCGCCCGGCTCGTAAGTCTCCATGAGGAAGCGGTAACCGTCCCCGATATTGTCGGTAATACCGTAGCCAAACGCCAATCCAAATACCTTCGTCACCGCCCTCGACGTGCGGGTCAATGCGGCCGGTGCGCTGAAGGTGCCCACCCCCGGGTCGTAGAAAGCCACCTGGCCGGGGTCGCCCTTCGGCAGTATGGAGAAGATCTTCAGGACATTCGTGTTGCGGTCGCCGTACTCGTTACTCGTCCCGTCACAACAGACCACGATGTTCTTCGCCATCACCATCCTCCTCGCCGCGGCGAGGATCATTGCCCTCGCTTTGGCTTTTGTATCGATCTCGCGATTGTGTCTCGGGACAGTCTAGCAGCCGTCACCGATCACCGCGGGCCGGCCTCGTCGGGCCAATCGTGTCAAATGAGACGTGATATCCTCCCATCCAAATCACGGTAACGTGCTCGAAGGGGCGTGTGAGGAACCGAGGGGGGCGAGTCATGGCCGATTCCGTTGTCAATTTCACTCGAAACAAGGACCTGCTAGGTGGCAACGCGGCCGTCGGAGTGGCGGCTTCAGCCCCGAAGGACCCGGCCCTCGCCAGGGCGCTGGCCGCGAACAAGCCCTTTCCGAACCGGTCGATCGAGATCGGAGATGTCGCGCTGACCGGTGCGGCCGGCAAGGACGTGATCTTCGGCAAAGGTCAGGGGAAGGTCGTCTTCAAGGGGGAGGGCAGCGCCTACGCCGGGCTCGGGGTCTACACCGACGGCAAGGATGTGATGCGAAGGCTGGGGCTTGGGGCCTCCTTCGCCAAGGGCATCGAGCTGCCGGCGGATCCGGCGAAGCGCTTCTACGTGATGCGCTGGGGCTACGACGTCAAGGCCAGCGCCAAGGGCTCGATGGCGCTCGGTGGGGGTATCACGCCCACCTTCGGGGCCGAGGGCAAAAGGGAGCGGCTGTTCGCGGTGGTGCGGATGCTGGAGCGGAAGAAGGGCTCCCGCGACGCGCTCAGGGAGGTGGCCAACAGCTGGATCGTGCCGAAGCAGGTGGACGGGATCGGAGACCTCCGGCCAGGCACCTGGGTGATCACCGAGGTGGACGGTTCGATAGGGCTAAGCCTGGGCGCCCGGTACGGCCTCGACTTCAACTGGGTCCGAGAGGCCGAGCTGGGCGGGCTGACCGGCGAGATCGGGCTGCGCATCCAGCTCGGGGTGGCAGTGGCGCTCGGTTTCAGCGCCAGCGGCAGCTATGCCCTGATGGTGGGCCGGGAGACTGCTGCCAACACGCTCCGGGTCCGGCTCTTCAAGCTGTCTAGAAAGGGCTGGGACTTCGCCCTCAACGCCGCGGCCAAGGTGAAGCCCAAGACAAAGAGCTTCCTGCCGGGCACCTTCGAGGACTTTGCCGCAGCGGTATTCGGCCTCAACAGCGCCCAGCTGATGGACGATCTGGCAACCCTGCGGAAGTGGACCGACCCGAGCGAGCCGCTGCCTGAGCTGCTCGCCGGCGCCGGCTCGGAGTACGCCAAAATGCTGGTGAAGGACCTCACCGGCATCGACCCCGAGCGGGAGTTCGACAAGGCGAAGAAGAAGGTAACCGATCTGCTCGACCGGTGGGAGGAGCTGCCGCACGAGGTATCCACCAGGCTGTGGAAGCTCATTCCCGAAAGCGCGCAGCTGGACGAGATCCGCAAGGTGGCCGATCGAATCCAGAAGATCCAGGCTGACGACGAGGCGGCCCGCAGAGCCTTGCTGACCGAGGTGCTCCAAGACGTGGATTTCGCCGACTCACCAGCCGGAGAGTGGCTCGAGGCGGCGGCGCTGTCCAAGGGCGACGATCTGCTCAAGGTACTTATCAGCTCGTCCGCGTTCAAACGGCTTCAGAGCGTCGCGGCCCAGACGACCGAGGTGCTCGACGGTGGCACGGTCGAGAAGACCTTGATCCGATTCCACTCCTGGGTCGGTAAGCGTTTGCGCCTCGATCGGCTGGAGAGCGTGGTTGACGAGACCAGCTTCGGCGATCTTGACGCCTGGCTCAAGGGACGGCTCGCCGGATTCCTCGGCGAGAACGCGGCTGCCCTCAGGCTCGACGACATCGCCAAGATCCGCAAGACCATCACGCTGATCCTGGACAAGAAGGACGCATTCTACGAAAAGGCGCTGGATGCCCTCAATCGCCAGTACCAGTTCAGCTTTGCCGCGACCTACCAGGAGGCCACCGAGAGATCGGCGCTGCTCGACATCGATCTCGACTTCAACAAGGGCGATCTGGGCAAGTGGCTGCGGGCGGCGGTAAACGGCGATTTCGACCGGATCATGACCCAAACGGTACCGGGTGTGAGCCTCAACGTCGCGGCCCTGAGTCACGGCATCAAGAGGCAGAGCCACGTGTCCATCGACGTGCCCTTCTACAAGGCGGACCTCAGTCACATCAACAGGGCGCTGGTCAAGGTCAAAGCGGTGGACGAGGAGGACGGACGGCTGCTGATCTACGACCCCGAGTTCCAGGACGAGGTGGACGCCCGGAACAAGCGCAACAGCCGGCTCACCATCGCCGGCAGCCTGAAGGTCGCCCTCAACACGGTACGGGTGCGCACCACCGACGGTCTGGACTACTCCTACGCCTTCCGCCAGGCCACGCCGAACATGCGGCGCCAGGCTCTGGACTACCAGCTGCAGCCCTACGTCGAGACCTACTTCCCGACCCACTTCCCTGCTGGGGAGGGGTCCTTCGAGAGCTGGCTCGGCGATCTCGACCGCACGATCGACGACATCGAACCGAACGGCACCGACAACTTCGGCAACACGCTGATCTCCCTCGACCTGTCGCTGTCGCACGAGGTGGCAGCGTCATGGCTGAAGGCGCCGGCAAAGAAGTCCGATGCGCTCTACCGCGACATGTCGCGGCGGCTGCAGGAGGAAATGAGGCGTACCCTCGGTTTTTACTACTTCCAGAATCCGAAGAAATACAAGAATCTGACGCCGGCGGCGTCGCTGCTGGCTTACTCGGCGATCCCGCCGTCGACGGCGGTTTCGCTCTCCAACGGCAAGCTTACCCTCAACCGAAAGCGCGGAGACGTCTACTGGGACTGGAAGGACCCGGACGTGCTCGAGGCTATGCTCTTCAACCCGACGACCCAGGCCAGGCTCATCGCCGAGCTCCAGAAGATCCACCGACGCCTTCAGGGCGAGCTCGGTATGGCCCGCACGATCGCCTTCTACGAGCCGACCGAGGCCACCTTCCGCAGAATCGCCGGCGACGCGCTGAACGGCGGCCGGCCGTTCCTCGATGGCCTGCTCTTCGTGGAGGTGCAAATGGTGCGAGCGGCGCGCAAGGCCGGTCTTGCCATGGCCAGATTCCAGGAGAAGAAGACCACCAAGCCGAGCCAGGCCGCCGAGGAGTTGGCCGAGTTCGGCTCGGGAGTCACGGCCGCCTTCAACCAGAAATTGAAGGGCTTTTTCGACCGCGGCGCCCTGCGCCCGCTGGGTACCCAGCTCTTCATCGCCGCGGCCCACGCCCTCAATCCCGGGCTACGAGGGTATCGACGGGCCGCCGTCCTCGAGCTGCGGGTGCTGCGCAGTGACGCCGACTTTCCGCCGACCGGCTTTCCGAACTTCCCGCCACCGGAGGAAGGGGACACCCTGGTGGTGCAGCGGCTCGTCAGTTCCTGAAGGCGGCGGCTCGGCCTCTCGCAAGAACCTGTTTTTCGACGCAGTAGTGAGGTGATAGCATCCAAAGGGACCATCGCGTCACGAAACGGTTGATACGTCGAGCTGAGGCTTGGGCGAAGGTGGTATGACGGGCACATCAACGGGTTTGGGTGTGCTGTGTTGGAGCAGGGCGCGCAGGCAGCGGATGG
>SDBS01007709.1_pt1 | contig 10440 bp, 7 predicted proteins | sample 2277091 | NCBI WGS metagenome assembly SDBS01 (sample SAMN10404972, study PRJNA504765) | marine sediment metagenome | isolation source: marine sediment core GS10_PC15, 163 cmbsf | place: Arctic Ocean: Southern Knipovich Ridge | collected 2010 | reverse complement strand
TTTATGCAAAATCCTGTCTCCCAGCAAATAATAACAGAGCTCCCGAATTCTTAGTATATTTACTTACATCGTCGTTTATGCAGTTCTATGACAGGACTTAGCATAAAACACTTTCTCATTATGAAAACAGAAAGATTACACTCGCTGGATTCGCTTCGAGGATTTGATATGTTTTGGATAATAGGAGGAGGTGCTCTCCTCGGGGCTCTTGCAAAAGCTACAGGCTGGAGCTGGGTTCATGTCCTGGCAGAGCAAATGCACCATGCAGAATGGAATGGTTTTCGTTCTTTCGATCTCATTTTTCCGTTATTTATGTTTATTTCAGGAGTTGCAATTCCCTACGCCATCACCTCAAAACGTGAAAAAGGAGTCGAAAAACCTGAATTATTCAAAAAGGTTTTTCGCCGAATGCTTCTGCTGCTGGCATTCGGCCTGGTTTATAACGGTGTTTTAAAAGATGGATTCCCGGGCATGCGTGTTGCCAGTGTCCTTGCCCAGATTGGAATTTCGTACTTTTTCGCTTCACTGATTGTTCTGCACACATCTTCTGTGAAACCGCGGATTTTCTGGCTGATTGGTATTTTGGGCGGCATATGCATCTTACAACTTCTGGTACCTGTACCTGGTTTCGGCGCCGGCGTAATAACCCCTGAAGGAAGTATCAATGCCTGGATTGATCAGCACTTTCTTCCTGGCAGGTTGCTTTACGGAACCTATGACCCTGAAGGTATTTTATGCATTATTTCAGCAACATCGGTAACCTTAATGGGAACACTTGCCGGAAACATACTGCGAAGTAAAACGTTCTCTCCTGATAAAAAGGATGCAATATTACTCTTTTCAGGCCTTGGCCTGATCCTGTTGGCACTGGCACTGTCACCTGTATATCCTGTTATTAAAAAAATATGGACCGTTCCTTTTAACATGCTCACCGCCGGTATAAGCCTTCTGCTTCTATCTCTTTTCTACTTCATTATGGATGTTAAAGGATGGAGAAAAGGAACTTTCTTTTTCAGGGTTATCGGATTAAATTCAATCACTATCTATCTCGGTGGAAGGATCATTGACTTTAACCACACGTCCGAGTTCCTGCTGGGCTGGCTTTCCAAACCTGCAGGCGGTTTTGGCCCCGTGGTAATCATTACCGGAATGATCATTGCCGAATGGCTGTTCCTTTATTACCTATACAAAAATAAGATCTTCTTAAGAGTTTAGTCTTTTCTCTGCTTATTTTTTCTTAATTCCCTCAAAGTTTCAAGGTTTCTTACATCAAGTAAATCTTTCATTCGATTTGATTTTTTTTTACATCCAATTAAATCATCAAATCCAATAATTTTTATTTCTATCCCCCCCAAATGTGTTTTTACATGGTTCCTGTAACTCTTATCAAATTCATACTTTATCATGACAGAATCCAGAAGCTCTATTTTCGTTTTCTCAAGAGGAATCTTTATCATGTGATTATCTCTCAAATTTTGTATTGCGTCGCTGCATTTTGATTTCTCAAATCCAAGAGAGTTAAAAGAATCAAATAGTCTCCTCAGGTTTTTTTCATTAGTATCAACCCAAATATCCATGTCCATTGTTGAACGGGAATACCCATGAAAGTTCACTGCAAAGCCACCAACAACCATATATTTAACTTTATGATCGTTGAAGCTGCTGATTATTCCTTTATATTGATCAATGAAGCTCACATTAATTTAAAAATATCAGGATTATTATTTTCTAATTCAAATAGATAGTGTTGGTTAAATTCTGAACAAAACTCTGAAAACTCGGCACACCTTATTAATCTTTCTTCAGGTGTTATTTTCAGACAATCATTCAGATAATCTATATCAATATTTGAATCCATATTCATAATTTATTTTTTTATACAAGGTACAAAAATAGCTATAAAGCTGCACCAGTGCTTTCAAAACCCAGGCAAATTTATTTATGCATTGGTGAAAATATGAGTTGTTTCGAATTCATTCTTTCTTTTAATTAGCTGTTGTTTATTAATATATCTAATATATCAATTATCATGGAGACTTACCTCAAATCACCTGGCCTGCTAATACTTCTGTTTCTTATTATTTCACCTACCACTCATGCTGACAATCATTACGGTCAGACACAACATTTATGGCAACCCGTCCCGGATAAGATTTATCTGCAGGAGCTGGGACAGAAGATCCTGCTCGAAAAACCTGCCACATCCATCGAAGTATTCAATAATCAGTGCTATGTTGTTATTGAAGGAAAAATACATCTGCTCACAAATGAGTCTGTGAATCCTGTGATATCCGGACCGGTAAATGTAAAACGGCTAAAATCTCTAAACGGGACACTTTGGGCCCTTTCATCAAATGGTATCTATAGCTTAGAGGATAATGAATGGCGAAAATTTGATGATAAGGAATTCGTGGATGTTTGTATGCATCTTGGCGTTTTACACGCAGCCACCAGGGAAGAGGTGTACAGCCTTGAGGATGATAAGTTCATAGACATTAAACCGGAAGCGGGGTATCTTTCAAGTGATATAACTGTAGTAATGGAAGATGGCAGCCAGGTTCTTGCCGATCCGGTTCGTATTGGGCCCATTGATAATATCGCTTCATATAGTGGAACTCTTTATATACTCAGACCGGGTAAACTGGCTCTGTTTGATGGCAGAATAGTGAATCAGGATTTCGTTGACTGGGGTACACTTCCGTCTCCCGACACCCGTGACCTGCTGAGTTTTGGAAGTCGTTTGTTTATCAGTACCAATCGTGGTTTAGGCGTATTACGGGGTGCTGCCTTAACTTCACTTAAAGGAAAAGACGGACTTCCTTTTGAGGAAACCACCTGCCTTGAAGCAGGTTTTGAAAATGACATTTGGATAGGTACTGCCAAAGGGGCTATTCGGATGCTGGAAGATGACTGGCATTATTTCGGGGCTGATCATTGGTTGCCAGGCGATAACGTACATGACATAGCAGTTGGAAATAATGTTGTATATATTGCTACGGATCATGGAATTGGCATCATTCATTATGAGCCATATACACTTCAGAAAAAAGCTGACTATTATGAAAAGCACATTGATGAATGGGGGCATAAGCGGCTTGGATTTATACACACCCTGTACAAAAAGGATGATGACTGGATCCGGGAAGTAAGCGATAATGATGGTGGACACACAGCACCCTACCTGGCAGCAATGTCATACAAGTATGCTGTAACCGGAGATAAATCAGCCCGTCATGAAGCTGTCGAATCATTTAATGCTATGTTATGGCTGGAAAAGGTTACCACGGTGGATGGCCTGATAGCTCGCTCCATATGGTCAACAACGGCAGATGCAGATACACGTGGAAGGCATGGTTCAGGAGGGCTGCCGGCAAAATGGTACCCTACTGATGATGGCAAATGGTACTGGAAAGGAGATGCCTCAAGCGATGAAATAATTGCGCATTTTTATTCTGTTTCCATATTTCATGATCTTGTTGCAGAAGGAAAAGAAAAGGAAATGGCTGAAAAACATCTCGCGAAAATCGCCTCTTATATTCTTAAAAATGGCTGGGTACTGATCGATCTGGATGGCCAGCCCACTCGATGGGGACGCTGGGATCCAAAGTATCTGCTTAGCCCCTATGGATATTCCGACAAAGGTTTAAATGGTTTAGAAGCACAGACATTTATGCGAACTGCTTATGCGTTAACCGGTGATACAGCATTTGAAGATGGATTCCTGCAATTAATGGAATTCGGTTACCAAAATTACACGGTACGTCTGAAAAACACTTTCCCACCCGAAAATGTGGCTCCATGGGATGATAATCTGGCATACAGATGCTATTATTCAATATTACGTTATACAGATGACCCAATTTTGAGATCCATCTACCTTCGCAGCCTTGAACGTACATTTGAGGTAAAGCGAATGGAACACATAGCCTGGTTCAATTTTGCCTATGGAGCCTTAACAGGTAATGATTGCGAAGCAGACAAGGCTGTAAAGCATTTGCGTGAATGGACTTTGGATTGTGTTGAACATAATTACCGCAATTCATTCAGAGACGATCTATTTCCGGAACCAGGTTATGTAGCCTATGAAGGAGGTACAAAGGCTATGTCGCCACGTGAAACCTGTGTAAAAAGAGGTAGTCGCAATGCCCTGGGATATGATGGGGGAGTAAATGGAAGAAGAGTAATGGAACCAACTGGGTTTTTACGTGATTACTGGATGGGGAGATATTATGGAATAATTGAAGCGCCTTCCACTGTTGAGAAAGACTTAATTTCAATTCAGCGAAAGGGAAAGGAGAAATTTGGTGCAAAACCCTATGACGGACCAGGCAGACCAAATATGTATTGAGTTTTTTGGTTCAAAATTATAGACAATGTTTCATTAAAAATCATTAACAATGATGAAAACAAATATGAAAGTTCACAAATATTTCGCGTTAAATACACTCCTTTTGTTAAATATGTTCTGTTTTTCTACGACAGATTCATTTGCTCAGGAAAACCAAACAAGAAATTCCGTTAAGGCAGACAAATCGCTGTCGAATTTTGATCCTAAATATGAGAAGATCAAGTCCAGGGTGAGCTATGTTCCGGGGATTAAGGTTATTAGGGGCGAAACCCAATTGATTGTCCCCGAACACGAAAGTTTTTGTCCGTCTGGCAGTGTTTTTAAATTCAACAATGGCGATATTCAAGTGTACGACCGGCGCTCCAGCGATGGCGGGAAGAGTTGGTACCAGGTAGAACATATCCTGGAGAATTTCACATACCAGTATCCTGAACCGAATGGCGAGGTGATCATGTTCCAATCTGCTAATGCCGCGGGAAGTTCTTCTAGTGAAGGAAGGCCGGAAGCTTCTCTGCAGAAAACGGATCAGAAAGGAGTTTTTGAGGCCAAATTTTTTCGTTCAAAAGACAATGGTCTTAGCAGAGTAAGCGACCCTGCTAAAATTTACCTGCCGGAAAAGTTAAGTAATTGGACTGGCGTTTTGTGCCGCAATATTGTTGGACTTGATGATGGTAGTCTACTTATGAGTCTGTACTGTAGAAATGCAAAAGGGAATAATATTGAACGGAAATTTCGTACTATCGTGATACGCTCCACCGATCAGGGTAAAACCTGGAATTATCTTTCAACAATAGCATTTGACATGACTGAAAATGTGCGGGGTGAAGGTTTTGATGAAACATCTTTGCTGGTTCTTCGTGATGGCAAGATTCTTAGTTTCATGAGATCAGGTGCAAGCTATCAAGCCTCTTTAGGCAGTTTTAATAACAATGATTTTGATAACAAAATGCCTTTTAGTTATGGAAAACAGACACCTATATATATGAGCATTTCCAACGATGGGGGCAAGAACTGGAGTAGTGCCGACCCGATAACTTCCCATGGTGTTTGGCCGGATGCAGTTCAGATGGAAAATGGGATCATAGCAGTGAGTTATGGACGACCGGGAAACTGGATAATGTTTAATGATAACAAGAGCGAGAGCTGGGGACCCATTATTCCATTCTACAATGACCTTTATCCCCCTGATTGCGGCAACTATATTTCCATGAAGGAGGTAGCTCCTAATATTTTACTGGTAGTGTATTCCCGCACCAATCCTAACGACCATTGGCAAAGTGAACTCGTAGGTACGTACTTTAATGTTAAGCGTGTTGTGGAGTAGAATATTTTGTTTCAATTTATTTCAATCTCCAGGTGATAATGCCACGGTACTAAAAAGTGAGGCGATTTTATTTTAAGGATTATACAATAGTTCGTTAAAATAATAAGCGGCATTAGTACCATAATATAATAGTTCTATGCATTAGCCCCGGGAAGATGAATTGTGTTTTCTACTGTTCTTAAGATCCAGATAAAATATAAAAGAAGGAGTACTGATTATGAAATTAAAAAAGAAGTTGTCAATAGTTTTAATGTTTTTTATTATCTCGGGTCAGATAATAGGACAGTCAACAAAATTACCTGATTACAAAAACCCGGATAAAGGCATTGAAAAGCGGGTTGAAGACCTATTGGCACGCATGACGCTTGAAGAAAAAGTGGATATTGTTGGCGGGAACGATTTCAAATCCAGTTCTAATACCCGCCTGGGAATACCGGAAATGATCATGACCGACGGACCGCTTGGACCCAATACGAAAGGGCATTCAACAAATTATTCCGCGATGATAAATCTGGCAGCTACCTTCAATACCTACCTGATGTACAAAGTAGCCGAACAGATTGGTGAAGAGACCAGGATCATGGGCAGGAATATGCTTTTGGGACCATGCATCAATATTGCCCGCGTGCCACATGGGGGAAGAACTTTTGAAGGATTCGGTGAAGATCCCTACCTGGTGTCCAGGATGGTTGTTCCTTATGTAAAAGGTGTACAGAGTAAAAACGTAATAACCTGTACAAAACACTTTGTAGCCAATAATCAGGAATGGAACCGCTTTGATGTCAGTGCGGAAATTGATGAAAGGACATTACACGAGATATATTTTCCGGCATTTAAGGCTGCAATTCAGGAAGGGGATTCGTGGACGGTTATGGCCGCTTATAACAGGTTCAGTGGGATTTACGCCTGTGAAAACAAATACCTGCTGACTGATGTTTTAAAAGATGAATGGGGCTTTACCGGAATAGCCGTATCCGACTGGGGGGGTGCCCGTTCTACGGTGCCGATGGCTGAATCCGGACTGGACCTGGAGATGCCGACAGGAAAATATTATGGCGATAAATTATTAAAAGCCATTGAAGACGGAAAAGTTACTGAGGCCCTTTTGGATGATAAAGTCCGCCGTATTCTGCGGGTCATGTTCAAAGCCGGCCTATTTGATGATTCAATCGATCAATACGGGGGCCATTCCGATCAACCACATAGGCGTGAGTTAGCGCTGAAAGTTGCCCGTCAAAGTATCATACTTTTAAAAAATGAAAATAACTTCCTGCCGCTTAAAAAGGACGAAATTAACTCGATTGCAGTTATTGGACCCAACGGGGCGGAAGCCCGCATGGAAGGGGGTGGCAGCGGTGGACTGACAGGGAATTATGGCATCTCGCCCCTGTAGGGTATTAAAAACAGAGCCGGGGACGATTTCGAAGTGGAATTTGAAAGGGGGATCCCGGAAAGATCACTTGAACTTCCTATCACCGGACCGGAATACTTTCTTCTTGAGGACGGCAGTCCCGGGATAAATGCCGAATATTTCAATAACAGGGAACAGGAAGACGAACCCGTTTATACATGTGTTGACAGGAAATCGATTAAACATATTTCGTTTGAAGAAAATTGGATCCTGGATTATTTAAAATAGATGAAATATTTTAACCTGAAGAGCAGCTTAAATATATTAACAATTGTGCTGTTTTTTATCGCATGCACAGCCTGTAAAACACCTTCCGGAGATATGCCGGAACGTGGTATTTGTGCCCATCGTGGAGCGATGGACACCCATCCTGAAAATACCCTTGCTGCTTTTCGTGAAGCAGTGCGTCTCGGCGCACATATGATAGAGTTTGATGTGCGTATGACAAAAGATGAACATCTGGTTATTCTTCATGACGAGACGGTTGACAGGACAACAAACGGGAAAGGCAAAATTTCTGAATTAACCATCGATGAAGTAAAACATCTTGATGCCGGAAGCTGGAAATCTGAAGAATTCGCAGATGAAAAAATACCCACCCTGAAAGAAGCACTTGCTGTAATGCCTGAAAATATCTGGCTTAATGTTCACATAAAAGGAGGAAAGAAATCAGGGAAAAAGGTTGCCAGAGTCATCGTGGATGAAAACCGGGTGCACCAGGCTTTTCTTGCTTGTGGGTCAGATGCGGCCAATGGTGCAAAAGAGATAAGCCGGAATATCATGATTTGCAATATGGAAAGGCAGGATGACAGAAACGAATATATTAATGAGACGATCAGGCAAAGAAGCCAGTTTATACAGCTGCTCGGTAACAGGACAAATCAGAATACCGAAACAGAGATTGCAACATTGAAACAGCATAATATTCGAATCAATTATTGTTGTACGGACTCTTCAGATGAAGCAAAAGTTCTATTTAAAAACGGAGCAGATTTTATTTTAACAAATAAGCTTTCCGAGATGCTTGAAGCGGCAGAATCTATGGGTATTAAACCTTTACCCCGGTATGAACAGCTTAATGACGGGATCATTGTCCATACAGATCCGGGTTTTGTAAAACTCCAGGTATGTGCAGAGAATATCATACGTGTTGTAGTTTCACCCGGCAATCACCTGATTGAAAAAGAGAGCCTGATGCTTATCAAATACCCCGATCAAAAAGTTAAATGGGATGTTTCGGAGGAGGGTGATGAAATCGCCTTAATTACCAAAAGGGTAATCGCAAAAATAAACAAACAAAACTATCATGTTTCATTTTTTGATACGTCAGGGCGGTTGATCCTGGCTGGTGACGGTCACACCCTGGAACCTGCAGAAGTCAAGGGAGAATCTGTTTACCGTATCCGGCAAGGTATTAATTTATCTCCCGGTGAAGGGATCTATGGCCTTGGTCAGTTCCAGGATGGGATTATGAATTACAGGGGACATGACCTGTCTCTTGTTCAGGAGAATACCGTTGCAGTTGTTCCATTTCTGGTCTCCACGCAAAATTATGGGCTTCTCTGGGATAATTATTCCTATACAAAATTCCATGATGGTACTGACGGTACTTTTCTGTGGTCAAATGTTGCGGATGCAATTGATTACTATTTTGTTGCCGGTAAAGATATGGACGAAGTGATTTCAGGTTATCGTTTCCTTACCGGGAAAGCGCCTATGTTCGGTAAATGGGCTTATGGTTACTGGCAATCGAAGGAACGCTATAATTCACAGGATGAAATTATTGGTGTTGTGAAGGAGTACCGGGAACGTAAGCTTCCACTCGATAACATAGTCCAGGACTGGATGTACTGGGGCGACCTGGGCTGGAGTGCATTGGATTTTGACCGTAAAAAATTTCCTGATCCAAAGGGAATGATTGACACTATCCATAGTTACAATACACATATCATGATTTCCGTCTGGCCAAATTTCGCATTGAAAACTGATGTTTATAAAGAGATGGAATCAAAGGGTTTTGTGATAAGGGGGGAGGACGGAAAATCGCGTGGCTTGTATGATGCTTACAATAAAGATGCACGTAAATTATACTGGGACCGGCTGAATAAAAATATGTTTTCAATAGGTATGGATGCATGGTGGATGGATGCCACTGAACCCGAAACAGCAGGGGCCTCGCCAGATGAAATCGCGGAGAATCTAGGCAATTATGGAAATAATGCTCTCGGGACGATGGCAAGGTATCTTAATCCCTTCTCACTGATGTCTGCCAGAGGAGTTTACGAAAATCAACGCAAAACAACAGATGATAAAAGGGTTTACATCCTGACTCGTTCGGCTTTTGCCGGACAGCAAAGGTATGGAGCCGTAACCTGGTCCGGGGATATCCATGCACAATGGGAGGTGTTCAGAAACCAGATATCTGCAGGTTTAAATTTTTGCATGGCGGGCATACCCTACTGGACAACCGATATCGGCGCCTTTATCCCGGATAACCCGCTGGGTAACAGAGATGATTCATATCGTGAAATATATTTAAGGTGGTTCCAGTTCGGAGTCTTTAATCCGATGTTTCGTTCCCATGGTTCCGGTACTGCCCGTGAAATATGGAATTTTGGCGGAGAGAATTCCTGGACCTATGAGCCACTTAAAAAGTTTGATAACTTTCGTTACCGGTTGCTCCCATACATCTATTCAATGGCATGGCAGGTAACGGAGAATGACTATACCATGATGCGTGGCCTTCCTTTTGATTTTAATGATGATCCCCACGTTTACAATATTGATAATGAGTATATGTTCGGCCCTGCATTTCTGGTGACTCCGGTTACGGAAAAAATGTATTTCGAGAAAAATTATGTCGGAAAAAAGATCCCGGCTTCAAACATTTTCGATGCAGAAGGCATAAGGGGAAGATTGACAGCAGCGTTTTACAATGGGATAAACTTTGATACGCTTACAGCAACAGGTATCAGGAAAGATCTTGATATTGACTGGAATGACGGAACTTCCCGCCCGGAAGAGGTGAACCAGTATTATTACAGCATACGTCTGACAGGCGAGGTACTGGCTGAAGAAAGCGGCAGATATACAATTGTTACCACCTCAAATGATGGTATCCGGGTTTGGATAGAAGATGAACTGGTAATTGATAACTGGACCGGACACGGAGTTACAATAGACATGAATGATATTGTACTGGAAGCCGGTAAACGATACAAACTTAAGATGGAGTATTGTATCCCCTCAATAAATAATGGTACCCCATCTCCTTTATAGGAACAATGGCAAAGTTACTGATTGGTTAGGCTTACCTGATTTTGGAATTATATATTTTGGCAGCTACTAAATCTGGCA
>SDBS01007708.1_pt1 | contig 10440 bp, 14 predicted proteins | sample 2277091 | NCBI WGS metagenome assembly SDBS01 (sample SAMN10404972, study PRJNA504765) | marine sediment metagenome | isolation source: marine sediment core GS10_PC15, 163 cmbsf | place: Arctic Ocean: Southern Knipovich Ridge | collected 2010 | reverse complement strand
GGCCAAAGCGGACCCGCTCGGTTTGGCACGGCATTTGCGTAGCAAGTTTTTTTGTGTTATCACTTTGACGACAACCGCAAGAAAATAAATATATTTTTCCGGTTCTGGACACCCCCTCCCCCACCCCTTATTTTTTTGGGTTGACAATTGGCACGGCATTATTTTCTAATCTGATACTGTGTCTTGAGTCTGTCTTGGCGGGCCGGCTCGTTTGTTTTCCCCTGGCGGGTCGGCCCGTCGGTTCCTTTTTCTGGAGTGCAAGAGCTATGGCTAAAAAAACACCACAAGAAGTTGCGAGCAAATGGGCACGCAATTTGAGTGGGGCAACCGATTCAATCAGGGCCGGCATCGAAGCCGTCACTGAATCGCCGACGGCCAAAGCGGCCCGAGCCGTCGACCGGCAAGTTGCCGGGGTTCAAGCGGCGGCGGCTTCCGGCAAAACGCAACGGGCCTTGATGGCCGTCACGCTCGACGAGTGGAAGAACGCTGCCCTCAATAAGGGGCTCCCGAGGATCGCCAGTGGAGCTACCGCCGCCGAGCCAAAAATGGAATTATTTATGAGCGAATTTTTGCCATTCGTCGAGTCGCAGGTGCAAACACTCGACAGCAAAATGCCGAGAGGTGACTTCGAGCAAAACATTAATCGCATGGTGGCGATGGCTCGGGCTCTCAAGAAATTCAAGCGGCAACGAAGCTAAGCCAGCCGGGCGGCTGACTGTAACCGGCTCGGCGGGTGGTGCCATGCACTCGCCAGCCGGTTGCTACCTGATTGATTTGTCATGTCACAACAATTCGCCACGCGGTTAAAATGTCCCAATTGCCAAGCATCACTCATCGACCGGCAACGTTGCCACGGCGGCGAGTCGTGCTATTTTGTTCCGTTCGACGATTGGCACTTTCACTACCGATGCCCCAATCGTTGCTGTCTACTTCTCATTTACACACGTGAAGGGTTCTATTATGTTTCACACTCTCGGCTGGTATAACAGTGCCCAAGCGGACATTGTGTTGACTCAAGCCATCCCGATTCCGGATGAGATTTTTCTCATTCAGAATGCTAACTTTGTGCCGCAGTTCGACTATGATGTTTTGTTTGCGGCGGTTTTTTCCACCACTCTGTTGCGTTCTCAAATTACGTCGGCGACCATTCGGCAATTTTCGCCGATTGCCATCCGACCGATGGGTGCAACATTGATTCCAGGCAATCAGCCGAACGTGGCTGACTACCGCAACGCCCCGGTGAGAGTCTCGGCTCTTGAGGAGCTAGTCGTTCAGAACGGGCAGACAACCGGCGGGGCCGTCGATGTGGCGACCATCATGGGAGTAACCCGCTCGTTTATTCCGGCCCCGGTTGGCACGGTTTACACGATGCGAGGGACTTCAGCGGTTGCGGCAACTGCCGATGTTTGGAGTAACATTGCGGTGACATTCGCCGACAATCTCCCGACGGGCAGATATGCTGTCGTTGGCCTCAACTATTTTGCGGTCGGCGGTATCGCCGCTCGTTTGATTTTTGAGGATCAAGTCGAAAGGCCTGGTTGTGTTGGCGGCACTCTGGCGGCGAACGCAACCGCCCCGATGTTCAACGGGGGCGGGCTCGGCAAGTGGGGTGAATTCTCCAGCAACCGACCGCCGAATCTCCAGGTGTTGTGCAACGCGGCAACCGCTGTGCATGAGATTGCAATGGACTTTATCAGAATCGGTTGACCGATGCCTGACGCAATCAAAATAAACGGTGTTACGGTTCCAAGGGCCAAGTATCTCTTGGCCTTTGGCCGTGATACCGATTTTCGCCGAACACAAACCATCGTCGCCGCCACGAGCTTACAGGTGCTCACTGGTAACTCCATGCGGGTTGGAATTATCTTTACCTTGCTGAACGCGGGTGGAAACATATTTATTTCGACGGTCACTCCAGCCGATGAGAGCAACGCCATCATTGTTTTGGCTCCACTGGAGTCGCAAACATTATTTGCCGCCGATGTTGGGAGCTTAGTTCAAGTACCGTGGCACGCTCGGCAGGATGCAATGGGTTCGGTGCTGGTTGTCACTGAGATTTTCGTGTTATCGAAAGGGCCAAGCAAATGTGCGTAGGTGACTTACGATTAGGGCGGCTCGTCAGAACCGTCATTACAGACATCGAAATAGCTAATCCCGACGAAGTGTTGTTTCCGGCAAACCAAAATCGCGTCGGCGTTACAATATTTGCTCCGAACGATTCTTCCGTCCAAATCAATTGGGATGTTCTTCAGTCGCAAACGAATGGATTTTTTGCAATCACAACGATGGAACCACTCCATTTTACTTTGTTAACTCATGGCGACTTGCCGACAAAATCCTTTGTTATTTTTGCCAACATTGCCAACACCCAAATTACCGTGATGGAATATTTCCTACCGGACTCTGTGGTTGCCGGCAACCCGCCCGCTGGAGCACCCCTTTAATCATGGCATCCAACGCCCCAATATTTGCCGCTCGTGACGAGAAACGGCTGATTGATACGCTCGCCGATATTAACCGGGCTTTACCGCTCTTGGATGATGCCGAAAGTTGTGGTATCGAATGTCAAGTTTTGCGAAGCCAACTGAACGAGCGGCGGGTTGTGCTCGAAAATATCCGGGCCAAGTTTATGAAACCGAACGGTCGGAAACGGCGATAGAATGAACGGCTCAACATCGTCATTCGCCGGGATTCCGCTGGAGTGTTTCATTCTAAATGCCGAACTGCCCGCTGTCGTTCAATATATCAAAGCGGCGGCGATGTGGAATCAACCGCTCGGCACTCCAACACCCGCCGAGATAGCCGGCATTGACGATGCGATATTCTGGCTGCGAGAATTACAAGCCGAATTGACACGCAAGCACGGGCTTTGAACATGGCCGAACATCCCGACACCGATGGCGAATTTGAGGCCGAGCTTGCGGCTGGTTTGGCTGAAGTCTCGGCACTCATCGGTGACGCCGATCTGGTTGACACTGAATCGAGAGCATTGATTATTGAATCTCTGGCCGAGCAATTCGCCGGCATTGATGCTCAATTCGAGTTGCTCACCGCTCAGCTACTCGCCCCGGTTGAAAAGGTGCTTGACGACGCCGGGCCGGCCATTCGCCAATTGCAACAGCCCATACGCAATCGAGTGGCCGGCGAGACGGCAAAGTGTAATGAGCTATCGTGTCAATTCCTTGGACTTGACCCGGCTCTGGCTGACGAGCGGCACGCGGCAGACTGCCGAGCACCATTCGGCGTACTCAATGGCGACTTGGGAACCGTTGACGACTTCGAGCCGCCACGGGAGCCGAGCTTACCGCCGCCGATCATTCGCCGGCCCGTTGTTGAATCGGTCCCTGAAGTCTCATTCGTTGTGTGGAAGCCGCTTGACTCTGAAGCCGCTTGCTACGTGCTCAATGTTTTGCAAGAGCGTAGGGAGCCGACTGATACGTTTGTCGGTGCTTTTCCAACTGAGGCGGCGGCGGTTGAACAAGCGGCGATTTGCTCGCCACGATTTATCGACATTGACGTTTCGAGCATTGTGGCGGTCACTCCTGGCGGGCCGTCGGCACGGGGCTTGTGCAACGTTGACGCCTATGTCGACATTGAAAAGCTAGGGTTGCCGAGCCGAACCGTCGGCGAGCCAACCAAAAAGGATCAATCGCTATTCAAGGGCTTTTCTGAGGCCGTATTTGGCGAAACATTTGTACAAGCGTTCGGCAATTTTACCGCCGATGTGACCGACGGTGCTGCCGCCACACTCACCACAATGCAAGTGCCGACGGTTGCTCTGGCACGGTCGACGGTCGCCGGCTTTTCTGAGGGCTTCGTATGTCAAGAACCGGACTTTTTGATATTGCAAGCGGCACGGGCTACCAACTATGGGCTCGGCCTGATTGCCGGGCCGGCCATCGCCGAACAAAGTTTGCCGCTTGACTATCTCGCTCGCTCGATTTGCCCGACGGCGATGCCGTCTGCCGATGATGCAACGGCGGCTTTTCTGGCAAATTCGATTGACGAGCCGACCATGAAATCGTGGTGGAAGCTCAACAATCAATGCGTGTTGCCGCAAGCTCGCATGTTGGATGTTAAGCGGACCAAAATGCTACCGTTTGAAATGATGCAATTATTTTTGCGGGGGTTCTACGGCAAGGGCACTGAAGCTCTAACCAAATTAGAGACTGAGCTGCGGTCACTCGGCTTCATTCGGCAAGAGCAACTAGACGGCCTGCGAGAGCTTGCCAAGCAAATCCCGAATGTCCAAGACCTTGTGCGGTTCATGGTGCGGGATGCTGACGATCCGAAGATCGTCGAACGGTTTGAACTAGACACCGAATTCGAGGATAAGTTTGGCGGGCAAATCAGGGAGTGGAGCAAAAACCAGGGCGTCGGCGAGGACTTTATGAAATTCGTTTGGCGGTCGCATTGGCGATTGCCGAGCCCTCAACAGATGAGCTTGATGCTCCATCGGTTTGAACGTCTGCCCGACGGTGACCCGCTCAAGACAACGAAGGATGATGTTAGAACGGCCTTGAAGCAAGATGATTTTCTACCGTTTTGGATTGACCGAATGATCGGAATATCATTCACGCCACTTTCCAGAATCGACATTCGCCGAGCCTTCAATATCGGTGCAATCAGTTTTGATGGCATGATGGAAGCCAACCAGCAAAACGGGATGAGCCGAGAGAATGCACTCATTCTCTCAAACTTTACGAAGCTCGTCAGAGACAACGGTATTTTTAATCGCCTGCCCATGAAGCTCTGGAAGCAAATGGCCATCGGCGAGAATGAGGCACTCCAGCGGCTTCGTAAATTCGGCTTCGATGAGGATTTGATTCTAACGTCGATGGAAAAGCTATCGGCGACAATGAACGGGGTTTGGCCGGTCAAGCACTTTGCAAAAGGGATTGCAACCAGGGCCGACACTGAGCAATTGCTGAGAGAGCACGGCATTTTGGCCAGAGTTTACACACCCTGGTTAGACTTAGCGGAAACCGAATTGAAGGGCTTGCCGACACAAGCAAAGTTAAAACGCGGATTGATTGACGCGGCCCAAGCCGACGCGGATTTACAATTTTTCGGCTATGGAAAGCGGACCATCGAACGGCTGATAGCTGAAGCCGCTCGGGACATGTCCGACCATCCGGCAACGGCGGCTTTTCTGGCTGGAGTTTGGACTAGGCCGCAAGCGGTTGCCAAAATGAATAGTGACGGCATCACTCGCAAGCAAGCCGACAAGATGTTGGACAATGCCGCCGCCGATCAGCGGACTAACTTTACGCGGCGATGTTCAGAGGCCTTTGTCGACCGATTCATGCACGGCGAATTTACGCTTGCCGAGTTGCGTGCCAAGCTCGCCGACAATGGCATGGACAATCAAATCGCCGACCAGTGGGCAGAGCGGGCCGGTTGTGAGTTTGCCGCCAAGAGTAAATTGCCAGCGGTCAACACGCTTTGCGGTTGGGTTGAACGGGGTGCTATCTCGCCGGCTCAGTTTGTCATTCGACTTCGCAAGCTCGGCTATTCTGAATTTGATGCCAACAATACGCTAGTCGATTGCATCGGGCGGCTCGACACCAAAAAGGCAGCCGACGCGGCCAGAGCGGCCAAAGCCGACGCGGCGACGATTGCCAAAGCCGAACGGCGAGCCAAAGCCACGGCGGCGGCAATCACAAAACGCGAGCGGCAATTGGAAGCCAACCGCAAGAAAGCACGTACCGCTGAAGGCCGACGGCGAAAGCAATTGTTGCGGGCTGCCGACAAGCTCCGAACACAAGAGGGCATCGACTTGGCCGATGCTGCCGATATTATCAATGCCGCCGCTCGGCGAGTTGAGAAGGATTTGGCACTGACTCGGGATGAGTCGATTGCGGTTGTGGTTCAAACTGTTGAGGGCCGGGCCAAAGAAGGGCCGTTGTCATTCGCCGAGCGGCTCGAATCGGTGATTGCCATTTTGCCCGAGTCGGACATTGATAAAGTTTTGAGTTTGGCATAGTCGTCGGGCAACGTGAACGGCTCAACAATTCCCGACGGGCTTACGATTCCTTTTGAGTAACTCGGCGGCTTGTGCTTTTCAATCCATTGGGTAAAGTTTTCCGATTCGGCTCGGGAGTCGAACCACTTGGCGACACCAGAAAATTGCAACTGCCCCCAATCATCCGAGCCGCTTTCCACGCTCTTGCGTTTCTGGCCACTCCGCCGCCGATCATCGCCAAAAATGTAATCATTGACGCCCCGTATTTCTATCTTGTCGGCGGTTGCTTCGAGCTTCAATTTGCCGGGCACAATCTGAGCAATTTCGCCGGCATTGTGCAGCCGCCAATAACCCGGCTCGTCGACTATCAGACCGTCGACACCGATGTAATAACATGAAGCCGGGCCGGCTCGTCGAATCAAGTTGAGCATGTGCAGCCGACCGTAGCTGGTGACGAATGCACTAATCGCCGGAAAACTTCGATCCGATATTGTGCGTTCGACTTTCTGATAGTGGCGGCGGCAAATGGTTCGGAATTCGCCGGGGTGTGGATGTTGCTTGGCATTCGTCCACTGTTGGAAGTCGTCGGCGGCGGGGTCCATGTCGGGCCGGGCAATCCATTCGGGTGACAACTGGCCGAATTTGCCGTAGAGACTATTCAGCAACATTTTGCAGAATCTCTCATACAGTTTGTTGCCGTTGCGAGCGAACCGAATTCGCATCATTGCGAAGTATCGAACGTACTGCTCGAAAAGGCCCGCTGTGGTGTACTCGGCCCATGACCCAATCTTGGCCAAGTGTCCAAGCTCGGCGGCTCTGGCAAGCTCTGGGCCGGCAAGAACGGTGCGAAACCGACCACGGGGGAAAAGCAAGGCCTTTTCTGTCTTGAGCGGGTAGCAAGCGTAAGGGCAATCAATCACAACATCGGCAACCGCTCTTGCATAGTCGAGAGTCGGCCTCAGTTCAAGCGGCTCGTCTCGCAATTCCCAACGGGTTAACTTAGTCGGGAATTTGCCAACACGCATGACGGCGGGATAGAGGCCGTTAACGTCGACCTTATAGAACCGGCCTTTGTACTGGCCGAACCGGAAACATTCGACGCGGCCCCCGTGGTAGCACTTTCGCTCCAGGTGCTTGACGGGCTTTTCATCGTGGTAACAGATTTTCCCAACGTCATCGACACGCCACACCCATTCGCCAGAGCCGTTTTGCACTCGCCGCTTGCGTTCGGTTCGTGGCATAAATCTATGTCGGAATGATTGCATCGCCATCATAGATGCCGTCCACTTGAGGCAGCCTAGATCGTTGTCGGCGGTGAATCTCACTAGACCGATCATCGTCCGCTCAAGTATCTCAACATCCCGCAAACAATATTCGCTCCAGACCTTATCGGGTTCCTCAAACTTGGGCATCCGTTTCTTGGGCAAGCCGCAAGCGGTCCCAAGCTCGGCGAGTGGCACCATGAAGTAATTGAGAGTGTCGAGAGCCATAAACCGGCCATGCGTTGCAACGTGACGAAGTGATAAGATCATCGGCGGATTAGAAAGCACAATGAAGCCCTGCGAAAGTGGCGATTCGGCATCGTCGTCGACCTTGGGCCGTCGCCGCTTTGGTTGGTCCGCTACCACTTGGCCGGCAAAACTTAAATCAGGGAATCGTAAGCACGTTAAATCATAAGCCAGATTGTGAGCGATGAGCCATGTCGAATGCTTCATATCAAGCAAGTTGCCGAACCACTCCCAAAAGTCAGCGGGATCGGTAAAGCGGAAAACTTCCCGCCGCGTGCTCTTGCCGCCTTCATATCGGCAACGGATTGCAACACCCAACCGAAAGCGGTGATAGAACCGGCCCGAGTCATCGGGGTACGGGTCGGGAACCGTCTCGCAATCCACAAACACAAAACGGCGGGGCAAGGCCGTTGAACTATTGCCCTTGAGGTATCGCCACGACATTTAGAATTTCCTCACAATGGACACGATGATAATGTCATCGGCGGTAATGTTCGCAATATCGACCGGATCGGACGGGCTATCTCGCCGAGTTTGGGCGTCGACAAGCTCACCCATTGCGGCGGCTCGAATCTCAGCGGGTGTCGGGATGCCATCGAAGCCGAGATTTAGATTGCGAATGGCCGTCTCGGTTTTGGCACCGGGAACCGTAAACAATGGGGCATGGACTTGGACTCTGACTTCAGTTCGGAAGCCGAGCGGACTCGCACCAAATAGAGTCGGGTCGACCGGCACGTTGCCGAGCTTGACCTTGCGGCCCTCCATTAGTTGACTACCGGCCCTGACGGCTCGACTGGCGACATTCAACACGCTAAACCGCTGTCGGCCCGTAAGCTCGGGAAAAGCTCTCTGAAGGGCAAAGCCAGCGAATGATCGGCCACTCCCGCTTATCTCTCGAATTGCCAGCCGAACCAATTGCGTCGGGTCCAAGCCACGGGCCGCAATGGCGGCGAATGTTCTAAGCGGCTGGAGTGCCATTGCGTTTTGTCTCGGCGAGAGATTCCATCCACCTTAGAGTCGCAATCTGGTGTTTCAAATAGAGACGGCGGCCCCTCAATTGTTTTCGCAGGGCTACACCGCTCAGGGCTTTGATTGCCGCATACTCGGCTTCCAACGGCTCGCGTAGGTCGCTGGTGAATATTTCAATCGCCAGCCAATTATCTTCGGTGAAGTTTTGAGTAATCATGTTCGCTCCAGAAAAGCCCGCCGCCGCCAGGACGAATGAACGGCGACGGGCCGGCGGCACTTGTGCCTACTCCTTTGCATCCGGCGAGTAGACCAACGAATAGGTGCGGTTCCCCTTGCGGGTGTCAATTTGCGTGACGGTGAGCGGCACGCCTTCTGGTGGAATCACACCGCCGAGACACTGAAGCAATTGATTCAGCGAGTCGGCGATTCCCTGCGAGCAAAACGCATAGGCCGTGCCATCCTTGTCAAACAAAACCACGCGGGGCACTCGCACCGGATCGGACTCGTCATCCGGTGCAATCAAAACCGGGTGGACGTAGTAATGCGTCAACTGCACAACGACGCCGAGCGTCTTGCTTCCCGTGACGCATTCGGGGCCGGTCGCCTGATTGACTTTGGCGAAAAGCTCCATTGGCGAGCCGGTGAAGTTGTGCAAAGCCGTGCCGCTCGTGCTCATGTCCATTAGAAAGTCGGGCTGAGCATTCGCCGGGATGATGGCATTCGCCGGCCCGGCACTCTCGGCAGCTTCGGTTACCATTTCTTGCCGACGCCGCTCTTGGGCATCGGCAACGGCGGCGGCGGATTCATTCGCCGGAGCCGGTTGCTTCACTACTTCCGTTGCTGTCTTGGCCATGTCTAAAGCCTCTCTAAAAAGGGTTGCAAGACGGATAGTTGAGAAGGCCGAATTGTCGGTGTCTTGCGTTCCAACGTCTCGGCCAAAGTTAGTTTGAGCACCGGCGGCAATCGCCGCCATCGTACAAAGTGCGTGGCGTCAATTGCCACAATTGCTTGACCTTCTGCCCAACCGGACACAAGCCAGCCACGGGAGCCGGCCAAGCAACAGAGAGTATTAATGTTGAGCGTCTCGACAAACTTCACGCCGGGCCAAAAACTCATGGTGTGCCCCCATCTGGTTTGGACTCAAACATGCAATCAATATTGCCCTCGTCGAAGTGATATAGAAAGTCATCATTCGCGGGGTCGATGTTCAACAGGTCAACAATGAATGACAGTAACGCGGCCCGGCGGTCGCCGATGATTTGGAACGACGCGGCATTAATGGTTGCTCGGATCATCGACCGATGGTTCTCGTCAAGCACCGGCAACAGGTGTTGCATCTCGTCGATGAGTTGGTCGGCGAAAATTCTCGCGTTCGCCTTGATTGCGTCCCAATCTTGAGCGGTCGCCAATGTTGAGTCGGGTGGGTTGGGTGGTTGGAAGTGTTCCATTTAACTCACCAACTTTCGCCGCGTTTCCGCGTTCGATGCCATCGCCAACATTGTGTCGCAATGATGTTGGCCAACATTGCGGCGGGCTTGGCGAACAATGGCGGCGAATAATTCGCTGCATGTGTTGGCTGTCTCGTCGATGCTCGAAGGATAGTTGCAGTAATTAAACAACAACTGGGGAGCGGTTCGGCGGTCGGGGCGAAACTCGACAAACAGATGGTGTCGGTCGCCAGGGAACATTGCGGAAAGTGCTCGCCAAAGTGCGGCAAGATCGGCGGGCGGATGTTCAAGAATTGCAGCGGCCATGTCATTCCCCTTGTGTAAAGTACCAAAAGTCGATCGACTCTGGGGCAGAATATTGCACGCGGCCAAGGGTTGCAAGCCTAATCGGGGGATAAATCCGATGCCAAAAACCGCCGGCGGAAAAACTTTCCGGAATATAATGCCGTGCCAAACTACCGTGGCGGAAAATATTTATTTGGGCTTGACTTTGGCACAAGATATGGGTATCGCAAATGCCGTGCCAAACCGAGCGGGTCCGCTTTGGCCG
>SDBS01007707.1_pt1 | contig 10441 bp, 8 predicted proteins | sample 2277091 | NCBI WGS metagenome assembly SDBS01 (sample SAMN10404972, study PRJNA504765) | marine sediment metagenome | isolation source: marine sediment core GS10_PC15, 163 cmbsf | place: Arctic Ocean: Southern Knipovich Ridge | collected 2010 | reverse complement strand
AAAAGAGACAAAGGGAATCCATTTTAATTTTCCCCAACCATCAAGAGGTGGACTTGTGACAATATCCCTATCGAAGATTCGTAAATCATATAATGACAACCTTGTTCTTAACGGTATTGACCTAATTCTTGAAAGGGGTGACAGAATTGGTCTTGTTGGACCAAATGGAATTGGGAAATCAACACTTCTCCGTATCTTATCAGGTACTGAGGATTTCGATGGTGGAGCAAGGAAGGTTGGACACAATATTTCTATACATTTCTTCTCCCAAGAAGACCTGAGCTTCGAAGCAACAGGAAAAACAGTACTCGAAGAGGCACAGATTACAGCACCTGAACTTGAGATTCCAAGGCTAAGAAGTTACCTTGGTGCATTCCTCTTTACAGGGGATGATGTAGATAAAAGAATAGAGATTTTGTCAGGTGGTGAAAGAAGCCGATTGAAACTCGCTCGAATGTTACTAAAACCAGCAAACTTTCTTATCCTGGACGAACCATCCAACCATCTTGACTTACAAGGGAAAGAGGTTTTGGAAGAAGCACTTATTCAGTTTACAGGAACAATTATACTGGTCTCTCATAATCGATTTATGCTTGATAGGGTCTGCAATAAGATTGTAACTATTGTCAATAAACAAATAGAGATTTACTGGGGTAACTATTCTTACTACCTTGAGAAGAAAAAAGAAGAAGTGGAAATAAAGAAAGATAAAAGAACAGAATCAGGTAAAAGAAAAACAAAAGAGAGAAAAAGGATGGAGGCAGAGAAACGACAGGAGATATACAGAAGAAATAAAGAGATTGAAAAACTCGAAAATAGCATTATTGAAAAAGATAAGGAAGTAGAAGATAAAGAGAAATTGTTACTGTTGCCAGAAACTTTTAAAGATGGAGAAACTATTAAGAGTATTCTTCAGGAAATTGACAAACTAAAAATGGAAATTGAAGGTCTATACTTTATGCTTGGAGAAGAATACAGTATACTTGATGAGTTAAAGAAAGAAATCTAAATTTACCACAGAGAACGCAGAGTCATCGACACTGAGTAATTGTTTGTTATCATACATGCTCAGACCGAAGTGGACACAGAGAAAATAATTTAATTATCAGATAATAATGCTTCAAGTGGGAGTGGGGTAAACAAGATAGCCGACGCTAAAAGCGTCGGCTATCTGTTTTCAATCCTGATGTTGAAATAAGGGTTCTACTTCAATTCCCTTATCACTGTAAATTCAACCCTTCTGTTCTCCTGATGTTCGTCTTCCGTTTTTGCATTAGGAATAATGGGTCTGTCTTCACCATATCCCTTTGCTGTTAGTCTCATAGGAGAAAGATTCCATTGATGTACAATGTAATCCCTCGCAGATTTTGCCCTCTTTTGACTTAAACGCTGATTATAGCTTCTTGAACCCCTTGAGTCTGTGTGTCCACTCAATTCCGCAACTATTGTTGGGTTCTCCTTCATTATCATTCCTATACTATCAAGCACAGGATAGGATTCAGGTCGCAATGTTGCCTTGTCGAAATCAAAGAGTATATTATGGAACACGAACTTCATCTCCTTCTTAAGAAGTGCAAAATCCTTATTAACTGTCTCTCCTGCTGCAAGAGAAATGGTTGCCTCCTGGTAGATGTACTCTTTGGGACCAGGTGTAACCTTAAGAATGAAAGTACCCTCCTCAAGTGCTATTCCGTAAGCGCCCTCAGCTGTTGTATTAAGGAGAGCTACCTCTTTATTTGTTTCAACATTAATAACTGAGATTGCTGCAAGAACAGGTGTCTTTGTCTTTGCATCATAAACAAGACCTTTTATTCCAGCCTTTTTAAGTCTAAATACCTCTTGAATCTCCTGCCCTCTCGGAACGGTCACTTTCCTTGCAATAGGTGCATATCCTGGATAAGAAACATCAAACATATAATCCCCGACAAGCAGTTTAAGCGTTGCGCCACCTTTTTCATCTGCAGTTACCTCTTCACTCCTACCTTCAACAGTTGCAACTATCTTTGCAGGTACCGGATTACTTGTAAGACTATCCATGACTGAGCAGACAACGTATCCAAACTTTGGAACAAGGAGGAAATCCTGTCTTACATCTTCCCCTCTCCCAACGCTCTTTGTTGCCTTTTTTGAATAATAGTCTTCTTTTCCAGCGACAATATTCACCTCTCCAGCATCCACTCCGAAACCGTATGCTCCTTCCTTATTAGATGAAACCTCATTTCTCTTTCCGGCATACTCATATTCAATATTAGCAATTAGGGGTTGTAGTGTCACAGAATCCCTTACAGTTCCATGTACCTTTGCTTTCATTGAAGACCTTGTCCCCATATCAAAAGCAAAGGACTGTCCTTTAGAGCCCGTAAATAGACCACCGTGCATTCCGTAACCGAAATCCATATAGAAATTATCAAATGAGAATCCAAGTCCAACCATTGCTTCAAAGGATTCATAACCACCAAATGCAAATCCACATCTAAATGGCAGAACACTCCAGGGGGAATATTCACCAGAAAGTGTTACTTTTGGTGTTTTTGAAGTTAGAGCAGTCTCTTTAAATCCCTGTTCATACTGCATAAAGAGTTTCCACCTCTCTGATTTTTGATACAGTAGTCCAAGATTCATGAGTCTCGGCAGGGCTCTGCTGAATTCTTCTTCAACATCTGTCGAATCCGAAAAGCTATGGAACCCCTCAAATGCCTCTCCCCACTTGTCATCTATAGAATCAGGTTGGTGCCTTACAGCAAAAACATATCTTAAAACATTTATAGGGTCAAGATGCCCTGCGAAATATCCTGATTCCACATCCTGATTCCAAGTAACAGAAGAGAATAGATTCCTGAAAGAGAGGTCGACAAGTATATGTTGAGTTAGATCCATTGCAAGACCAATATTTGAGGAGAATCCCGAATTACTGCCCGCTCCCGACCAGGACATTCTATAGTGGAATGTGTCAATGTGTGCTGAAATATAAAGACTGTCAGAAACAAAATTACCTTCTATCCTTTCTGCCTCACCGTAGAAAATCCCCCTTACATAAGAAAGCGATAAACCAAAACACAGGGTTCTTCTATCCCCAAGGCTGACTGGAATGGAATAACCGAACCCATATTCATTGTATGCAATTGCCTCAGCCCCGGTTCCTGTCAGATAATAAGTTCTCCCAAGCGTATTACCGTAAAATCCAAGGTCAATCAAATCTTTATTGACTAATGCATTAGCACCACCAACAACCCTGGGAAAGAAACCAAAGTTTCCGATTTTCAAACCAATTACTCCTGCATCAACTCCAGCGATGAGTGCAAGTCCATCTTCAGGAATGAGACCCATAACAAAGTCCTTATCCTCACGATAGAGTGTATCTTTTTCTGCATACTCGTTCCAGTTTGATACAGAGAAGCTATTATTCCCGACACTTGCACCAACTCTAATAATATCAAGACCGAACCCCGGACTTCTTGGATACGAGAGTATCGCTGGATTGTAGAATACAGCTTTTGGACCATATGTTGATGGAGTCGAAAGCCATTCACAGTCTTCCTGATACAGACCGTGACCTGAAACCTGAGATGAAACTAAAAAGAGTAGTATACCTATTATCAAGATTCCTTTCTTCATTCTCCCTCCTCGTCTGACTCTAAATCAATCCAGAGCTCAATACCGACAAACCCGTACAGCTGTATCCAATCATCGGGTTTAAGGAAAACTCTCCCCAATGAGTCGAAGGTCACCGATGCCTTCCAGAAGAGGGAATCTGATTCAAACAGTTTAGCATACTTGTCAGTCAATGTGTCTTCAATTATGGTTTTCGTATGTTCACCAGTTGTAAATCCGGACTCATCAAAAGGTGCTTTTTGAATAGTAAAGGGTTTCATCCTGTAAATATTATAAGGGTCAGCTAATGAGTCCTTTGTGCCAATTCGGAAATTAGCAGTATACTCAGTTGGTGTCCTGTTTGTATATTCAAGATGGAGTATTATCCTTTCCACTGGGTACAATGTATCCTGCGAAATACTATCTTGTACCTCCTCACTGATTTGTATTCCCTTCATATATGTAACAATTGTATCTCCATTAGAGAAAAAATCAAGAGGCATCTTCGAATATCCCATTACTGAATCCGGCAACAAGAACCCTGCATCCCTATAAAGAGTGATAGCAATTCTATATGGTCCCAGGGGAAAGCTGTCCATTACAAAGGTAATCATTGTATCGACGTTGAGATTCTCTGGAATATGAATCGGGACTGAATCTGTAAAAGCATCAAAGTGCTGTAATGACTCAGGTGGATATACAAGAAATCCAACTGTACCATCGAAAGCGGAATCACACCTTCCATGAATATATGAATATATTATACATGTCTTCGTATGACTGCCAAAATGACTCTGCGTCGTATCAATATCTTCATGCACTTCCTGAAAAACTATCATGCTCAGAAGAGTGTCCCCTCTAATTGGAGCAGTTAAGATTACTGTATCAGAGTAGTGAAATATTGTCCAGAGCGTATCATTGTAAAGTGGATCCTTCTCAATGGTGAACTTGTGATTAATGGTTGTGTCATCAATAATTTCTTGTGCAGTTAGAACTGAATCACCAATTGGGATATTTATTCTTACCTGCCATACTGGTGCTTTTGATGGAATCTTGTAACAGGAAAGTACTACAGCAATGATGACAAAAAATAGGAATGTAAATCTTCGCATAGTTCCTCCTTTTAAAAATTTTTTATTTTATACCATACCACTAGAATTTTGTCAACAAAAATCATTTTTGCAGGTTATCACAGTTAGTAATTGGGAATAAAGAATATTAGAGAGTTGGGGTCGTTTTAAGATTTTTATTGTTTTGTGTTCCGGTTTCACTTTATCCTTTAACCTTAACGGTATTCTCTGTTCTCCGTTTTCTGTCTTTGGTCTTATGTCTAATGTCTTAAGTCTCATGTTCATCTTCCATCTTGTATCCTGCTCTATGTTTCACTTTATCCTTAGTAGCATCCTCTGTTTCCTGTTACTGCTTTATTCGTCATTCAGATTTCTGGTTTCGTCCTCCTACGCTAAAGCTTCGGTGGATAAATCATTTCGTTATTCCCATATTACGTTTCCCTCATTCTGATTGTTCCTTGGTCTTATGTCCTCTGACTTCTGTCATCCGTCATCTGTCTTCTGTTTTCTGCCTTCTACTCACTCCCTACTGTCTTCTTCGTCCCTCGTTCTTCGTTTTACGCTATACGCCTTACTCTCTACGCTATTTTCTGTCTTCTACTTACTCCTTACTACTTACTCATATGATCACCCAAACGATTAGTTCTGTGTTCCCTCTAAAATCTCAAGTATCTCCTCAAGTGCCTCTCTTATTTCAGCTATTTCCTCAAAAATGCTCTCCTTTCTTGTCTTCTCAAAGGTGGCTTTCAAATCTAGTTGCCCATCTTTGCTCAATTCCTTCAACCTTTGTCTTGCACCTTCAATTGTAAAGTGCTCATCGTAGAGGAGCTTCTTTATAAGGACAATTTTTGAGATGTCCTCTCTTCTGTATCTCCTCCATCCAACCTCTGTCCTTGCTGGTTTTAAGAAAGGAAACTGGGTCTCCCAATATCGAAGCACATACGTTTCAATGTCGAGATCCTGAGATACTTCCTGGGGAGTGTAATATGCTTTGTCCTTCAAGTTAACCTCCTCTGTATAATATTCATTACATCTATTTTTTATCTGAGTAATCTGTTTATCTTTTCTCGCTTCATCCTTCTAGCCACTCCTTACTATTAGTTTTGCTCACTGTTTACTGGTTTGTTCGTCATTCTGGTTTTGGATTTCGTCATTCCAATACTTATATTCTACCCTTTCCACTTTATCCTTTGCGTCCCTCGTCTATCGTCCATCGTCCCTCATCTGTTACTTGCCTACTGCTTACTCAGTATATATCTGTATAATCAGAAGATTTCCTGAAAGGAAATCTTCACCAGTCCTCTTTCTTCAATTCCCTCGTCATAAGGTCGTAAACTCCCTGTTCTGGACTCTTCCCTTTGAAGAGAACATTATAAACCTCCGAAGTTATTGGCATGTCAACATTTAGTTTTTTCGCCAGTTTCATCACTGAGTTTGTTGTCTTCACTCCTTCTGCTACCATTATCATCCCTTCAAGTATATCATCAAAACTCCTTCCTTTACCGAGTTCCTCCCCAACATACCTGTTTCTACTGTGTTTGCTAAATGCAGTTGTTATAAGGTCTCCAACACCTGATAATCCTGAAAATGTTCCCTCCTTTGCCCCCATCTTCAAGCCAAGCCTTTTTATTTCTGCAAGTCCTCTTGTAAGAAGAGCTGCCTTTGTATTTGCACCCAATCCCATTCCATCACATATTCCAGCTGCAATAACAATAACGTTTTTCACTGCACCGCCGAATTCGACACCGATAATATCAGTGTTTGTATAAACACGAAAAAAAGACGTCGATAAAATTTTCTGGACTTCTTCGCTTACCCTTGTATTTCTGTTCGCTGCTACAACCGTAGTTGGAATTTTCTTTATGACTTCATTGGCTATGCTGGGCCCCGAAAGAGCGGTTACCTTACCCAAAAACCTCTCCGGTAGATTTTCTTCAATTACCTCACTCATCCTCTTTAATGTATCTTCCTCAATTCCTTTTACACAACTGACTATCAAAGGTTCACTCTTAATGCACTCCTTAAGATCTTTTGCTACAGACCGGAGGGTATGTGAAGGAACAACAAAAGCTATCATATTTTTTCCTGATACTGCTTCCGAAAGAGATGAGGTGGTTTTGAGGTTCGAAGGAAAAGGGAATCCGGGTAAAAATCTCTTGTTTTCCCTATCCTTTCTGAGTTCTTCTTCACGCTCCCTAAAAAATTCCCATAAAACCACATCAATCCCTTTCTCAGCAAGTAGTAATCCAAGAGTAGTTCCCCAGTTACCAGATCCCAATATCGCAACATTCATTTTTTCCCCCGTATTTCCTACACTATTTCCTCACCGCTCATCCCATCCTTCATCTAACATCTCTCATTCCACTCTTCTGTTTGTATTACTTTATCCTTTGTTCCTCATTTTCGCCCTACGCTTTACACCCTACGCTCTCTGCTATCTACTCCATACTTCCTACTCTCTTTCACATACGTCCATCATCCTTCGTTTGTTATCTGTCTAGTCAAACTAGTCATTCTGGTTTCGGATTTCGTCATTCCTATACTTATCTTCTATCCTTTCTACTTTATCCTTCAACCTTTATCCTTAGCAGTATTCTCTGTCATCCGTTCTTCTTCAGACTAAACTTTCTCTCTTTCCCTTGAACAAGCCTCTTAATATTAGGCCTGTGCATAATAATTACGAGCAAACAGACAAGAATAGTAAATAGTAAAAGAAAAATGTTGTACTCATCTCTTCCAATAAACCTGCTGAAATATATAAAAAGAGGAAGCGCAATAGCAGCAGTTAGCGAACCAAGTGAAACATATCTTGATATTACAACAACAATTAACCATACGATAAATGTAAATAGTGCTGACAATGGAGCAAGACCAATAAATATACCAAGACCTGTCGCGACACCTTTACCACCTTTAAATTTTAATACAGGTGTAAACATATGACCTAACACAGCCGCTATACCTGCGATAATTCCATAATGGTAACCATAATACCTAATAAGCAAAAGAACTGGAAGAAAACCCTTGGCAATATCAAGAAAGAGAACCGATATTCCTTCTATTTTACCCACAGTCCTGAACACATTAGAAAAACCTATGTTCCCGCTCCCATGTTTTCTAATGTCTATTCCCTTAAGCTTTGAAATAATAAATCCACAAGGAATTGCACCAGAGAAAAAACCAACGAGAAAAGAGATCAGATATTCCATTACCAATTACTCCTTAATTTTTTCGACGCTGATTACACTGATTATCACTGTTTGCTTCTTTTATTATTACTTTAAACCTTGAACCTTTCAAACCTTAAACTTTTATTACTTTATGCTTTACGCTTTACAGCCTTCCTGAATTTCATAACGAGAGGTATCCCACTTAGAGGGAATGCTTTTCTTATTTGTTTTTCAAGATACCTATCGTACTCCTTTGAAATGTCATCTGGAAAGTTTGTGAAGAAAATTAGCTGTGGGGGCTTCTGAGAAACCTGTTCACATCCAAAAATACTAACCTTTCTCCCACCAATTCTCTTATGGGGAATACGAGAAACGGTATCTTTTACTGTCTGATTCAGTATATCTTTATCCAGGGATGTTGAAGTTCTTTTATACCCATCTAATGCTATGCGAACTGCATCAAAAACACCATCACCCCTCTTGGCTGAAATGGGGTGCGTTAACAAATACGGTAAGTATGGAAGAGCATTATGAAAGTACTGAATTGCCTTTTTCCATAACCTTTTTGGAACAAGGTCCATCTTGTTTAGTAAAATGAGTATGCATCCTGCAGTTCTACCAGAAAGTGCGATAAGTCTCTTGTCCTGTCTCGTGATATCCACTGAACCATCAACCATTACCATAGCAACGTCGCATAAAAGAAGGGTATTAATAGCACGTTTTATTGTATAATATTCAAGACCTGTCTTTATCCTTGGTTTTCTTCTTATCCCTGCGGTGTCAATTATCGTTATTTTTTCACCTTCAAATTCCAAATCAGTATCTATCGCATCCCTCGTGGTACCAGGTTCTTCATCGACAATCACCCTCTCTTCTTTAATAATCCTATTGAAAAGCGATGACTTTCCCACATTCGGTCTTCCTATTATTGTAAGTTTAGTCCTTTCTACCTCCTTTTCCACACTCTCTTCTGGAATCAGTTTCACTATCTCATCCAGCAATTCTGCAACACCCCTTCCATGTATGCTTGAAACAGAGAAAACCCTTTTAAATCCAAGCTTAAAAAAATCGTAGATTACTTGCTCTCTTTTTGCGCTATCCACCTTATTAATAACAAGGAAAACCTTCTTTCCATTCTTTCTCAAAGAACCTGCAATTTCCCTATCAAGCGGTGTTATACCCTCTATTGCATCCACAATAAAGAGAATTATATCGCCTTCATCTATTGCAAGGTCAACCTGTTTTGAGACGAGCAAAGTAATCCTGTCAGCTTTCGAAGGAACATACCCTCCTGTATCTGTAAGATAAAAGCCCTTACCACACCATTCTGTCCTTTGCAGGAGGCGGTCCCTTGTCACTCCGGGTATCTCTTCAACCACAGCTTTTCTTTTATGAATAATTCTATTAAACAGTGAAGACTTACCTACATTAGGTCTTCCTACAATTACCACGCTTTTCACTTTGAAATACCTCCCTTAATGGTCATAGGAATAGAAGTTATGGTTAAAGGAGATGCAACAACTTTTCTTCCTGAAATTCTATTAAGATCAGATAGTGACATGTCGTCAAGGAATAATTCATCATCATTAAGGCAGTTTCGGGGAATAATAAAAATGTCTACTTTCTTTTTGTAGACATCTAAAGCTTCAATAATATCCTTACCCACAAGCAGTCCTGATACTGTTACACTCTCACCAAAAAATCTATTTTCAAGGGATATAATATCACAGGAAATAGAGGTCTCAAGCACAAGCCTTTTTCTCAACAGATTAACCCAGGGCAAAGGAAGTACGGATGTGATAAAAACAATTTTAGTTTTTATATCCTGAATTCTCTGTGTATCTATTTTCTCAATACCATCAAGAAAAATCCTGGAATTACCGACCCCATTCTCAAGCTGTGGAAAGCCATCGTAGAATTCCTTCATTGGAATAGCAAATTCTGCCTTTATCATAATCTCATCTGATGGGTAAACAAAACCAACCCCCAATCTCTTCTGAAAATCCTCCTGCCAGATTAAAACATTTTTTATAACCTCAAGGCACTCTTCCTGATTCATTTCTCGTAAAGGAAAAAGCCCTTCCCGATACTTTGTGACCCCAACAGGAATTATTGCAACAGAACGGATACCTGGATAATACTCTGAAAGATCGTAAACACTCCTTTCAAGACTTTTCCCATCATTAACTTCAGGACAAACTACAATCTGTGTATGAATCTCAACATTTGCATCTATTAGTCTTTTGAGGGATTTTTTGATATCAACATCTCTTCCATCCATCCCAAGCATCATTGTCCTTACTTCAGCATTGGTCGAGTGAACAGAGACATAGAGTGGGCTCAGTCTCTGTTCTTCTATCCGCCTGTAATCTTCCTCTCGCATATTACTTAAAGTAATATAATTTCCATATAGGAACGAAAGTCTATAATCGTCATCCTTCTGATACAGGCTTTCTCTTAGATTTTTTGGCATCTGATCATAGAAACAGAAGATACAGGAATTATTACATCTTTTAAACTCAAAAGGTTTCAATTTAATTCCCAATCTCTCTTCAGGCAACTTACTTGTCTGGATCAATCTACTCTTCTTGCCTCTCTCAATTTCTATTT
>SDBS01007706.1_pt1 | contig 10441 bp, 9 predicted proteins | sample 2277091 | NCBI WGS metagenome assembly SDBS01 (sample SAMN10404972, study PRJNA504765) | marine sediment metagenome | isolation source: marine sediment core GS10_PC15, 163 cmbsf | place: Arctic Ocean: Southern Knipovich Ridge | collected 2010 | reverse complement strand
GCAGCGGCTACAGCGAAGACCTCCGGCCAACCCCGCCACTCACCGGGTCCATGGTGGCTGGTCAGTCGGATGCCCGGTGGCCCAGTCACCTCGACCGTCGCGCGCTCTCTTGGGTTGGCTGCCTGGTCAGCGATGGACCTCGACGCCCGCCAAACAGGGGGCTGAGTAGCTTGATCTGCCCCTGCCTCATCTCCCGATCATCGTCCCCGGCTGGCAGGTGCGACAGAAATTGGTCAGCCTGTTCCTGGCTCTTATCTCGGAGATACTGGTGCCACAGAGAGGGCATGGGGTTCCCCCCTTTCCATGCACCTCCAGGAAATCTCTCAGCTTGATGTCTATGTCGTCACCCATCCGCTGCCGCAGAGTGATGATCGCTTCGGAAAGGACGGAATGGATGGCCTGGTGCAGCCGCATAACTTCCTCTGCCGAGAGGCTGGGTCGCTTGCGAAAGGGATACAGGCCGGCCCGGAAGAGAATCTCGTCGGCGTAGGCGTTTCCAATGCCTGCCAGGACAGCCTGATTCGTCAAGATGCCCTTGATCTCGCCCCGTCGTCTTCGCAGGCTCTCCTGGAAATGCTCGAGGGTAAGCTGGGGATCGAGGGCCTCAGGTCCCTGCTCGGCGAACCCGGGTATGAGGTCTAGGTCTCTTGTGAGGTAGACCTTGCCCATCGCCTTCACATCTGCGTAGCGCAGATCCACGCTGCCCGAGAGGTGCAGGATGAGGAAGGTCTTCGCTCGCCGACGTTCACGCTGGTGACAATACTGCAATCGACCGGCCAACATGGGGTTGACGACCAGCTTTTCTCCACTCTTCAGATCAAACAGCAGGAACTTCCCCCTCCGGCCCACATCGCCGAACTGGTTCTCCACCAGTGCAGAGACGAAATCCTCTGCGATGAGGTTGCGCACGACCAGAGGCCGAAGCAGTTCGACCTCCTCGATCTGCTGTCCCGGGAGCACGCCCTGAAGATACTCCTTGATGACCTCCAGATCGGGTAACTCAGGCACTCGCTTCCTCGCCGCGCTTGAAGACGTCTATCATTTGCTGCGAGAATCTCCGCACCCGTCCCTCTTGATCTGTACACAGATGCCTAGTGTGCCCCGTGACCAGGAGTTGTCCCGTGTCCTTCTTCACCACCTCGTAGTACAGAGTAATGCTCCGACTGCGAAACTGCTGCAGAGAAGTCCTGACCACCACCACATCGTCGTATCGGGCGGCAGCCAGAAACCTGGCATCTACTTCTATCACCGGCAGGTAGAAGCCTTTCCCCTCGAACTCCCTATACTCGCCGCCTTTCTGCCTGAGATACTCGCCTCGCCCAACCTCGAACCAGATGATGTAGTTCGTGTGATACACTACGCCCATGGCGTCGGTCTCGGCGTAGCGGACCCTCAAAGTCGTTTCGACGACATCCGTCTTAGCCATCAATACCTCTTCGCTCAATGATGAGTCAAGCAACTCTCAGTGTTTCCCTTGCGAACCAGACCGGAGAAGTTCTCCATAGACCAATGGTCACAACAGTGAATCCCAAGTTCGGCCCGTTGCACACTCTTCAAGCCAAATGCCACTATATCATGCCTTGAGAAGCCCGTCAACCTAGAAGCTGCTTCCGACCGCCGGGTTCAGCTATGAGCAGGCTCTGAAGAGTAGTACCAATTACCCATTGACTTTCACGTAGAGTGTTCCCTAGAATTGGAATGATCCAGGAAGAAGGTCTGGTGTACACTGTGAGGCCTGACGCGCAGTATCGGACCCAAGGACCCAGGGCATCCATGATTGTGAAGCTGTCGCGAGCCTTGGCCCTTCGGCCGGTGGTGGACTGAAAATGCGTTGTGAATTCTGTAGCCGTTGCCTCCTGTCCCACTTGCACAGTCCGGACCTGTCTCGTGGCTCGACCAACTGGCCTCCCTTTGGGCTATTTGGCTCTACGTGGCAACCCGTCTCCCACCCGCATTACGTGCGCTGGACGAGCTAGGAACCAACGACACATGCACAGGCAGTCGCTGCTCACTGTCACAGCGACAAGCATCATTCTGACCATGCTTGTGCCCACTCCGCCTGCCTCCCTCTCGCAGGAGACCACCATTACGGTCAGCAAGTCGGTGATGGGTGTGACCCCGCAATACATCGGTGCCACTGAGGGCGGTTATTTCTCGGTGAGCGACCTCACAGACAGCGGCATCAACACTTACCGTATCTGGATCGGGATGTCCGACGTGGAGTATTGTGACGACAACGACCCGCGAGGCTACAACTGGGGTTGTGATCAGGCCGGGAACCCCCAATACGGTGCTCCTACCATCGCCGAGATCAAAGCCGACCCCAATATCATCAACTGGGGAGATTGGGATGTGCACATCAACGATCCCAATTACCGATGGCGAACTGCAAACAATCCCGATACCGCCTATGGTGACATGGTCAGCCGTCTCAGTCAGAACGGCATTCTCCCCGTCCTCTGCTTGCGCAATCGGGATCAGTCTGACTGGCCCAACTGGGCCCCTGAACCATCCTTCGGCGAGGATGATATCAACGAGTGGTGGCAGTACTGCTTCGCTGTGGCATATTGGTTCAACGTGCGCAACACGTATGGCGTCACACACTTCGAGATTCACAATGAACCCGATTTGTCCAGTCAGGGATGGCACGGCAACCAGGCACAGTACGTCGAACTGGTCCAGATAGCCTACGACGCCATCAAGACAGCCAACGACCTGGCAGGCATTGACACTGTCATCATGGCACCGGTAGAGTCGCAGATGCCTTTTCCGCGTACCTACGACTATTTCGCAGATGTGTTTGACGGAGCTGACACCGAGATTCACGTCGCCGACTTCCACTGGTATCACATGGATGGAACCTATCCCCTCAGCGACCTCGAAACGGCCATAGATGACCTCACGAACCAGATCACAGATCACAACCCGGATGGGGTGATCGAACCCCTTTGGGTCAGCGAGTACGGTAATTTCTCTTCCCCCTGTGCGTACGATACGATAGGGGAGGCTCTCATAACTGCCCGGCAGCTTCTGATTTTCTCGCGCAGGGAGGTCTTTGGGCTTAACATCTTTCCGTTCTATGATTGGGGCACTGTTTGCGGTCTGGTGCGTGCCGACGGTGCGAAGACCGAGACCTACTACGCCTATCGCCTAATGACCCGAGCACTGGCTGGCGGCAAGGAGAGGTTAGACTTCACAACCAGCGGTGTGGCCGATGAGGTGATGGTTGCGAAGGATGCTGAGCACATATATGTGGCTGTGCTCAATGGTGGCGGAACAGTCAGTGTGGATTTGTCGGACTTGCGACTTGGCTCGGCCACGGCGACGATCTGGGAGTACAGCTCTACTCACAAAGATGAGATCGTGGCCACAACTGCTATCTCCGGTGGGCAGTTCTCATTCAGTGCACCGTCCAATGGGATAGCCCTGGCGAGAATCCCCTTTGTGGTGACCTACTTTCCCTTGGTAACCAAAGCCCGTCGGAACTGAGACCTCTACCCGCCGGATCAAAGAGGGAGCCGCTCCGATGTCGCTAGGAAGTCGACGACAAAGGCCTTGATAGCCTCATAGGGGTCTTCACCCATGTCAAACCACCGTATCGTCTCGTCGTCGAGACGGAACCACTTGTACTGCTGTCGCACGAAGCGATGCGTCTCGCTCTTGATCTTGCGAATGGCCGTGGGCAGATCCATCTCCCCACGCAGACACATACCGATTTGCCGATACCCCAGCCCTGACATGGCCGGGAGATCATAGTCGTATCCTTGAGCCACCAAACCCTGCACCTCGGCCAGCAGACCTCTCTCCACCATGCGGTCCACCCGCTCGTCTATGCGATGGTACAGTCGCTCCCGGTCCATGGTGAGGCCGATCCTCAAGGTGTGATATGGCGGCGGCGTGCGCTTCTGCAACCGGGAGATGGGTTGTTTCGTACGCTCATAGACTTCCAGCGCCCTGATCACCCGACGGACGTTTCGAGGATCGATGTTCGCGGCCGCCTCGGGGTCCACTTCCCGCAATCGGGCGTGCAGTACCTGCTCACCATCCCTCTGGGCCTGTTGAAGTAGCTCCTCACGCAACGCCAAACAGGGCTCGACACGTGGGATCACAAATCCCTCCAAGACCGCCTTCACGTATAGTCCTGTGCCTCCAACCAGGAACGGTACCTTGTTTCTGCTCAGGATGTCTTCGATGGCCTGGTACGCCAACTCCTGGTATTGAGCTAGGGTGAACTGCTCGTCGGGAGCAACAACGTCGACGAGATGGTGAGGCACCGACTCACGCTGCTCCACCGTGGGCTTGTCCGTCCCCATGTCCATGCCCTTGTATATCTGGCGCGAGTCGGCGGAGACGATCTCACCTCCCAGCTTGGCACCCACAGCCGCTGCCAGTTTCGTCTTGCCGACGCCGGTGGGTCCTACTATGGCGATCAACGGAGATGATTCGCCCCGAGACACCTCACTCCTCGATTGCATTCTGGATCAGCTCCAGATGTCGCAGCACCCCCCGCGATGACATCTGGATGGCAACAACATCTATCCGCCACTCAAGAGGCTGAGACTGACGCTCTTGCAGATAGGTTTCAGCCACCTCAATGAGCTTCTGTTTTTTGGCAGCAGTGATGGACTCCTCAGGAGAACCGAACTTGATGCTCTTCCGTGTGCGCACCTCGACGAACGCCAGACACTCTCCATCCAGAGCCACAATGTCCATCTCACCCACCGCACAGCGGTAATTCATCTCGCAGATGACGTAGCCCTGCTCCTCCAGGTATTGAGCGGCCACGCCCTCGCCCAGGCGCCCCAAGTTGCTGTGTCCGTCGCTCGCCCTCTTGGCTTGCCGTCCCTGTCCGTTCGTTTCAATCATCAATCTCATAGGTGCATACGACAAGCGATGTATGGGACAAGGTCCTATGCGGTTCAGGGCCTCTCTATGTTGGGGCGTGCCATATCCTTTGTGCTGGCCGAACACATACCCTGGATAGATCCCGTCCAAGGCCTCCATCATTCCATCCCGCACTACCTTGGCCACGATGGAAGCAGCCGCTATGGAGTAACAGAGGTCGTCACCTCCCACAATGCCCATGTTTGGCAGGTCCCTGTAAGAGAGCGGAAAGTAGTCCACCAGAAGATAGTCGGCTGAACTAGGAAGGTTGCTCAAGGCTCTCCTCATGGCCAGCTTCGTGGCCTCGACCACGCCCAGTTGATCCAACAGCCTTGACCCCACCACCCCTACGCCCACGGCCGAGGCAGTCTGCGTGATCCTCTCGTAGAAATGGACGCGCCGACGAGGGGTTAGGCGTTTGGAGTCCCGGATGCCAGCCAAATCCTCCACGAGAGTCGACGAACTCAGCGGCAGGATCGTCGCGGCGGCTACAAGGGGACCGGCCCAGGCACCCCGTCCCACCTCATCCAGACCGGCCACGGCTCGATAACCCTGCTTCTGGAGTACTCGTTCCTGTTCGAGACTCGGCCCGTCCACCATGGACAATCCCCAGGGACAACAACAGCCCCGCAGCCCAAGCCATTGCACAGTCTGCGGGGTACCGGTACCGGAATCATACGCCTTGTCAGGCGCGACAGAAGAAAGCAAAGACTACGCCGGTGCTTTCTCCTCCATGCGCTTCTCTTTCAGCCTGGCAGCCTTGCCTTTGCGCTCACGCAGATAGTAGAGCTGAGCCCTGCGCACATGGGAGTGGCGCAGAACCTCGACCTTGCTGATGCGTGGCGAGTGGAGGGGAAAAGTACGTTCCACCCCCACGCCATGAGCCGCGATGCGCCGCACCGTGAAGTTGGCATTGGCACCACCTTTCCGCATGCGCATCACAGTACCCTGAAAGATCTGACTTCGTTCCCTTCCAGCCTCGACGATACGAGTGTGAACCCTCACCAGGTCGCCTGGGCGCAACTTTGGCAGTTCATCTTCGCCCTTCAACTGCTGCTGCTCCACGGATTTCACCAAGTCCACCATAGTCATGCACCATCCTCAGTTATTGCACCATACTATTCTACCATCAATTCTCGTGCTACGCAAACCCCGACTCGCTCATTTTCCTATGATGGGGCCGCCGGGGCCGCCTTCCGGTCCCCTATCCCACGCCCCTGACCCAAAGGCGACGGAACCGCGATGCGAGCCCAACCCTATTCATCGTCGACGTCCAGTCTCAGATGCAGCTCCTTCAATTGCTCATCGGACACCGGCGAAGGCGCATCGAACATCAGGTCAGCCGCCGTCGTGCTCTTGGGAAAAGCTATGACCTCTCTAATGCTGTGCTCCCCTGCGAGCATCATCACCAGCCGATCTATGCCTGGGGCTATCCCTCCGTGAGGAGGTGTGCCATACTCGAAGGCGTCGAGCAGGTGGCCGAACTGAGACCGTATCTCCTCCAGCGACAGTCCCATTACCGTGAAAATCTTCTCTTGAATATCCCGACGGTGGATACGGATGCTTCCTCCACCGATCTCGACGTCATTGCAGACGATGTCATACTGTTGGGCATGTGCCGCCCCAGGCTCGCTATCCAGAAGAGGCAGATCATCCTCCACCGGGGCCGTGAACGGGTGATGCATGGCGTCCCATCGATGCTCTTGCTCCTTCCACTCAAAGAGGGGCATATCCAGCACCCAGACGAACGCCAACACGTCGTCGTCACGCAGTGCTAGACGGTCTCCCATCTCCAGCCGCAACTGCCCCAGCGACTCGGCAACCACGTCCCTTTCTCCAGCCACTATGAGTATCAGGTCTCCAATCTCGGCACTCATCCGCCCCACGATGCTGTCCAACACCCTTGAGGAGAGGAACTTGGCGATAGTCGAGCGAGCGCCCTCCGCAGTCAAGGCCACTGAGATCAGCCCCTGCGCACCGTACTGCCGCACGCACTCACTCAACTCATCTATCTGCTTTCGCGTATAGTCGGCGCAGGCCGGCACTCTGATGGCTTTCACCTGGCCACCGTCGGCCACGGTGGAAGAGAAAATGCGGAAGTCCGTGTCAGTCACCAGGTCAGACAGATCCACCAGCAACATCTCAAAGCGCACATCCGGCTTGTCGCTCCCGTATTGCTCTAGCGCCTCCTCATAGCTGAGACGCGGAAAGGGCTTGTACAGTATGCGCTTGGAGGACACCTCCTCCACCAACGCGGTGAACAGCTCTTCCGTCAACTGGAGGATGTCTTCTTGCTCCACAAAGGACATCTCCAAGTCCAGTTGGGTGAACTCCGGCTGGCGGTCAGCCCGCTGATCCTCGTCACGGAAACACCGGGCGATTTGGTAGTATCTGTCCAGGCCAGCCACCATCAGTAGTTGCTTGAGCTGCTGTGGCGACTGAGGCAGGGCATAGAAGCGACCAGGATGCACCCGACTGGGCACCAGATAGTCCCTGGCTCCCTCTGGCGTGCTCTTGATCAGAATAGGCGTCTCCACCTCGATGAATCCGCGAGCATCAAGGAACCGCCGGATGAACCCGACGATCCTGTGACGCAGCATCAGTTTCCGCTGCATCTCTGGCCTACGCAGATCCAGATAGCGATACCGCATACGCAGCGCTTCGTCGCCGGGGGCTTCGTCTTCTATGTAGAATGGCGGTGTAAGGGCTTCGTTGAGGATCCTGACCTTGTCCCCTCGCACTTCGATCTCACCTGTGCCCATCTCCGGGTTCTCCTGACCGATCGGGCGACGAGCCACTTCACCTCCGACCTGGAGCACATACTCGCCGCGTACCTCCGAAGCCGTCTCATGCGCCTCCTGTGAGAGTGAGGGATCGAAGACCACCTGCACCATCCCCTCCCGGTCCCGCAAGTCGATGAAGATGAGCCCTCCATGATCGCGCCGGCGGTGTACCCAACCGGCGAGGGTCACTTGCTTTCCGATATCTGTGGCCCTCAGCTCGCCGCAGGTATTAGTTCTAAGCACAACCTCGTCTCCTATCCCTGGGTCCCTTCCAGTCAGAAAAGACTCTTTCCGTTGATCGTCAAGTCGAATCTGCAACCTAGAAAGCGCGCCGCCCGGCGGCTGAAAAGCATGCGCGACATGAATATCTCGAAATACTCGGCCGCCCGCGACACTTCTGTGTCGATGTCCAGCTCCAGCGTGATGGTCTTCTTGTCCTCCTCCACGCGCAGGAACGACCGCCGCACAGCGAAGTTGACGCGATCATGGATGTCGAAGGCCAGAGTATCCGGATTATGTACCCTCGAGCGATGCACGTCAGACTTGTCTCCCAGGATCACCGCCGCCGAGATCTCGCTGACCGGATCACCCCTTTCCTCCTCATGATTGCCGATGGCCCCCATGATCAAAGCTATCTCGTCGAAGTCCATTCCCAGACGAAGCAGGATATCTCGAGCGATCATGGCACCAGCTCGTGCGTGGTGGACGCGATGTATCACATTGCCAATGTCGTGGAAATAGCCGGCTATCCCAGCTAGCTCGGCTTCCCTCTCAGGGTGGCCCAGCCACAACAGCACATTCTGGGCGATGTTACCTACCAGTCTGGCGTGACGCTGTCCATGTTCCGTGTACCCCAGCACAGCCATCTGCTCGTTTGCGCGCCGCAGCAAGGCTATCACCTCCGCATCCCGCTCCACGTCCTTAACCATCACTGGTGGCTTTCCTCGAGACTGGTTGTTTCTCATCGGTCCTATCTCGTACCAGCAACTCTTGATCTACTCGATGTCACGCTTCACCCCCACACAACGAGAGAGCCACGAAACCTGGCGCGCAGAGCCGCCTCCACACGGCAACCGTGCCCAACGGCCCCAAGTCCTTCAGCGGTGAACGCGCGTGCGGCGGATCCTCACTTCCCATTGAGCCTTTCCAGCATGATGATGCCCCTTTCAACCGGATACCGCTCGCGGCAACGCTGACAGGTGACCGCTGCTGGCGCGAACGCCAGAGCAGCCTCGCAACACTGGGGGCAGCGCAGAGCAGCCCGCAGCTCTCCGGCGGTCTTTCCCGGCACGAGGTCTCCTTCCTTCTTTGCCCACACCAGATCATAGTAGGTCTGCCACCTCTTGATCTCCACTGCGGTCAACGACAGCGAAGCCATAAGCTCCTTGAGTCGCTGAGTCGAGAAGCTACGTCCGGGCATCAAGAGAGCATCAAGCCCCACGCGATTCGTGGCCAGTAGCGTGGCCCCGGGGCGCAGCACCCTGACCATCTCCCTGAGAGCTTCCCGAGGCCGGGACATGAACTCCAATGCCTCGACACAACACACGGCATCGAACGTCTCGTCAGAAAACGGAAGAACCAGCCCATCTTTCCAGACCAGAGTGACCCGGCCTTCCTGTCCAGCGGTCTTACGTCTGGCTTCCTCGAGCATCCTCAAGGACAAATCCAGGCCGACAATACTACCCTCGAAGTCCAAGCAGCGCAACAACGCCAAAGGCAGCCGCCCCGTGCCGGTTGCCACATCGAGGACAAGGGGATTCCTGGCACTCTTCAACGTGCTCAGCAATGGCCTCGCTAGATCCCAGGCATCATCTACGGGATCGAATGCTTTGATCCGATCGTAGCTGCTGGCACCCTTGTCATACAGATACGTCACCGCACGGGGACCCAGGTATGCGCCCTCCGTCGTGAAAACGAGCCAGTATAGTATGCCAGCACCAATGACAGCACACAGAACTGCCGTGACCAGCGCCGTCATGTCGCGGCCGCCACCGCTGTTGCCATCATGGCCGCCATGGTGAACCCCTGCACCCGTCCTAGATACCACAATCCGTCGCGTGTGCTCAGAAGAGCGGGTTGCAGCAGCATCTGCGGCAACAACAGCAGCGCGACAACCCCTGCCATGATGGGCTGTTTGTCAATCACCAGAGCGGCCACAGCCACCACCTGGGCCAAGTTTAGCACACTCGCTCCCACCGCCAGGTGCTCCCTGCTCAGTAGCTGGTATGCGTGAAAAGCTAACGCATATACGCCAGCCCAGATCAATGGCCTTACCATCTCGGTCCAGCCACCGCTCAGAGATACGACATCGGCGAAAGTCACGTATCCGATCAACCAAGGCAGCCCAGCCAGGAAAGATGTACCCAGGGCAAGACCCACAGCCTCTCGCGAACGTGCGAGCGCCAGGCGACATCCAGCGATGGCCATCGCAACAGCCGTCAGTAGCAGTGGACCTTCACCCAGCATAGCTCCGAGTAGCAGGGCGATGATCGTAGTGAATGTGAGGCTGAGGATTGAGCCTCCCAGTCTTGGCCACACGGTGGCCCGCCAACGAGACAGCCTATCGCCCAGAAACCCGACAATCCGATAGCTGGGGGAGCCGGGCAAAGTGTAGGGAATGGCTGGTACGTCAGCTTCTTCCCCTGGGTTTCCTCCCTTGGCTGAGGCCAAGGCCCACTGATCGGGAGCAGCCAGCGACCAGACCGTTCCCAGGAAGGAATCGACCAGGACCAATGCGACCAGTAGAGTCACAAGGACCTGCCAACCTATGTCCA
>SDBS01007705.1_pt1 | contig 10441 bp, 9 predicted proteins | sample 2277091 | NCBI WGS metagenome assembly SDBS01 (sample SAMN10404972, study PRJNA504765) | marine sediment metagenome | isolation source: marine sediment core GS10_PC15, 163 cmbsf | place: Arctic Ocean: Southern Knipovich Ridge | collected 2010 | reverse complement strand
TAAACAAAAGCCGAATCTCTTAAAGTGGGAATATGCTCACTTCTGATATCGAGCGCATGGGTAAAAAATTCCGCAGCATCCCCAAACGCCCCTTTTATAGCCCTGACAGATCCAAGATAGTAATATGCATCCGCATTTGCACAATCGATATCAACCGCCCGCAGAAGGCAATGCGTCGCATAATCGAACTCACCGATTCTCAAAAACATCGACCCCATGGAAACCAGAGTATCCACATCCTCTGGAGACGTTTCCAGCTCCGAAACCAGATAAGCTCTTGCTTTTTTCTCTTGCTCTTTTATCAACGCATACTGGGCCAGCCTGTAGCAGGGCCCTGCAAGTGTATTATCCTTTTGAAGTGCCTGGCTGAATAGTTTCACCGCCCGCTCATAATCGTGTTTGCTAAAAGCAATCTCTCCAAGATAAAACGAGGCGGCTGCAAAATCCGGCTCAAGCTCAAGTATTCTGTTAAACTTTTCCTTTGCCGATTCGATATCACTGGTTTCGAGCAGAAACAATCCGAAATCGAAAATAACATCGATATCGCCCGGATTGATACGAAGCTCCGCCAGAAAATGCTCCCGGCTGTGTTTAGTCTGGCCGTCCGACCAATAAGCCTGGGCGATTCGGTAGTTTATTTGTGGATGACTCGGCTCAAGCTCGGCCGTTCGCAGCCAGCAGCGAATAGCTTTTTTATACTGGCCCCGGACAAAAAGACTGTTGCCGATATTATAATAGCACAAGCCGCAGGACGGTTTTATCTGCTGAGCCAGGTAAAACATCTGCTCGGCTAAATCGTGCAGACTCATTTCGGTATAGGTTATTATCCGATTGCAGTAGCACGGTTCGAACTCGGGGTCAAGATCCTGGATACGCTCAAAAGTATTAATAGCCAGGTCATATTGGCACGTGCGGGTATAATCGACCGCCAGGGAATTTAATATCTCCAAATCATTTGGGTTTAGCTGCAGTGCAACTTCATATTCGTCTATCGCATCCTCAAACCGATTTATAGAATCCAGCGTCAGCGCCTTGTTGAAATGCCACGAACTATTTGATGGATTTATCTCAAGCGCCGTCTCCAGCTCATCGAGGGCCTGGGGCATTTTGCCGTCTTCGTAAAGCTCGAAAGCCCTCCGTGCCTTCCGCTCGGCTTTGTCATAGGGGCCAAATCCCATACTTTCAAAAAGCATAATTGCACCTTACCCTTTTACTACCCGACTTAAGAGTTCATCCAGCGTGGTTATCGCCCACAAAATACACTCAGGTTAGCAGTTTTTTGTTGCCTTAAGACCTTTTTAAACTTGCTAAAATTTTGCTGGAAATTTGGCATATAAGCCCTTATAATTGCGCAGCTTAGCTTCTTAGGCCAAAATGGTATTAGTTGCAGTTCTTCCGGTATTGAGTTGTTTTTCTGGAAACCAGCCAGTAAGAGTCTTATAATGTATGGCTGCCAGGCGGGCCGTAACTACACGTGAATCGAGTCGCGTACCACGGATATAATTTGGAGAAGTGAAATTATGATTAAAGAAATAAAAGGCAACGTAACAGCCGGGGCGGGCAATTACGTTATTGTAACCAGCAGGTTCAACGAGTTCATAACCTCAAAACTGCTTTCCGGCGCGATAGATTGTCTCCAGCGTCATGGTGCCGCCGATGAACAAATATCCGTAGTCTGGGTGCCGGGTGCCTGTGAAATTACTCAGGCTTCCAGGAAACTCGCCGGCAGCGGCAAATACGTTGCGGTCCTCTGTCTCGGCGCGGTAATTCGAGGCCAGACCGCCCATTACGATTATGTCTGTCAGCAGGTAGTCCGCGGTATCGGACAAATCAACTACGATTCACCAACGCCCGCCATATTTGGCATTCTGACCTGTGATACACTCGAACAGGCCGTTGAAAGAGCCGGGACAAAAATGGGCAATGCCGGTGCAGACGCAGCACGAACAGCTATGGAAATGGTCAACGTGATGGAGCAATTAAGTTGATAGTTATGAGCTCATAGTTCAAAGACTACAAACTACGAACTATGAACTATGAACTATGAACTACGAACTACGATGAATGTGGACAGAAGAACAAGGGCCAGAGAGCTGACAATGCAGGCGTTATATCAACTGGATATAAAGGGCTCGGACATATTAGAGCTTTTGGGCCGGTTCTTTACGGAAGCCGATGAGGGCGATTTTGTACGAAAACTCGCCTCGGATTGGACAAAAGGAACGTGGGAAAATTTAAAACAGTGCGACGAGCCTATAATTGCCTCGACTATAAAGTGGCAATTTTCGAGACTCTCACCTGTTGACAAAAGCATTTTGAGATTGTCGGTATATCAGTTGAAATTCTGTCCTGATATACCGCCTAAAGTTGTAATAAATGAGGCCATTGAGCTTGCCAAAAAGTATAGTACTGACAAGTCACCGGGTTTTGTTAATGGCGTGCTTGATACCATTTTGAAGAAACTGAAAAGTTAAAGCGAAAAATGTAAAACCAGGACAAAAAAATTTCAGATTTCAGATTTAAATTGAAATCTTAAATCCTATGAGAACCATTGCAGTATTAAACCAGAAAGGGGGCGTGGGAAAAACCACAACAGTGGTTAATATCGCAGCAGCTCTTGCCGCGGCCGGCTCGAGGGTAGTCGTTATTGACTTTGACCCTCAGGCGCATTTGACAATCCACCTCGGCCTTGAGCCGCAAACCGTTCAGTCCGGTTCTTATAAGGTCCTGATCCAGTCTGCAGAATTTGAACAGCAAATTCTGCTCATGAGGCCGAATCTTTGGCTGCTGCCCGCAAATATCAACCTCGTTGGCGCTGAAAGCGAGCTTGTAAGCGTAGTCGGCAGAGAAACCATCCTGAGAGAGGCCGTTGAATCAAGCCAGGATAAATTCGATTATTGTCTTATCGACTGCGCCCCTTCGCTCGGACTGCTTACCCTCAATGCCCTCGCTGCAGCCGATGATGTCCTCATCCCGCTTCAGCCGCATTTCCTGGCACTGCGGGGATTTGGAAAGCTGCTGCAGACCGTCGAGCTTGTGAATAAAAGAATCAACCCCAATTTGAAAGTCACATGGATTCTGCTCTGTATATTCGATAGCAGAGCCTCGCTCCCAAGTGAAGTCAGGGCCGACATCGAGCAATTCCTCGAAAAAGCACGCGGAACCAACTGCGCCTGGGCGCAGGCCCAAATCTTACCGGTTTATATCCGAAGAAATATCAAGCTCGCTGAAGCACCCAGCTACGGTAAAACAATTTTCGAGTATGAGCAAAACTGCCACGGCGCTGAAGATTATAGAAAGGCAGCCGAACTCATACACGCTCAATTCCAGCCATCGATACCCCCGGAAACATCACAGCCTGTTGTCGCCGGCGAGATTCAAGATGAATCTGATTCTGTGGAGCCGTCGCAGCCACAGCCTTTTGGCTCCCATGAGAATCAAGAAGAGACTTTAGTCACACCTGTTCCGCTGTCACAGCCTGATTCAGAGGCATCTCCACAACCGAGCACGCAGCCTGTCGTCGCAGATGAAAATCAAGAACAACTCTCGACTATTTCTACTCCGTCGCCACAGACTGGTTCGCAGGTGCCAGCACAACTGAGCACGCAGCCTGTCGGCGCAGATGAAGATCAGAGACAGCCTCCAATCGAAATCAAATCTATCCCCTCCAGCCAGCAAGAAACGGAGGCTGATTCCAAGATGCAGCCCTCGGAATTAACAGAAACAACATCCGACCAATCCGACACCTGATTAGATTGTTAAGGCTTGTAAGTCAATAAGCTTGTTTAAGTTATGAAATCAATCCGGGCGACTTGCCGTAGTACTTGTCGTAAATGGCCGAAAAACAGCCAAAAACAGATATAGCGAATTATTTTTCAAATTTTTCTTGACATATTAAAATTTGTTTGTATTTTATGAGGGTACAACAGCGGCTGGGATTTCCCTGAATGACGAGAGGTTCAGGATGTTATGTGGAAACCATATAATCATTGTTCTGCTTTTCATGTAAAAACAAAGGCAATTTAGGAGACAATGATATGAAGGTTCTTCAAGACAAGAATCGCATTCTTTGGGTGTTGATGCTAATAGCTGTTGTATTGGCAATCGTAATCTATCGAATGGGTTTCCTTTTCTCTGTACCAGGATTTAATGAAGAGGCAGAGACGAAACAGAATCAATCAGAACCAGCCGCTTCAGTGAACTCCCCGGAATCAGTATTTCAGCCATCTCATGCGGCTGATCTAAGGGGGAGACTCTCGAAGGAGCCACGATACGGCTCGGAACACCCGCTTTACTTCCGTGTGGTGTTTGGAGAAGAAGGCAACAATTCGATGTTGGGCGTAGTCGACGAATCCGCAGGTACAGGCGCTGGATACGACGTAGCTTACGTCGACGAAAATATGAACGGGGACTTGACGGATGATGTCGCAAGGGAGTTTCCCCGACGTGAACGTGGGAGCCGGGCGGGTGAACTGGAGCCTCGGTTCGAATTCAAAGGGCCGTTTAAGGGAGAGGAAAATGCCAAGTACACGCTCAACATCTACTCACTCTCACAAAAGACTCGCAGGAGTACGCAGGGGAATGACTACTACTTTTTCTGGTATCTGAACATCAAGGAGTGGAACTACTTTTTCATTAACGGAAAAATGACACTCTTTTCCAATGCCGCTGATGCCCTAAAGGGCAAACCGGTTCGCCTCGGGGGCCAATGTCAGTGGGAGATAAGCTCTGGAACTAAGGATGGCAAGGCGATGGTTTCGGCTGGACTGAAGGACGGAAACGGCAGTACACTCCGATCGGTCAGACGAGCGAGCAAAAGTATATCGCCCACGTTGACCCTTATCCAGGATGGCAAAGTCAGGACAGAAGAGAAAATGAAGTTTGGGTGAAGCGGTATATGCGATACGCCCGTCATGTTGGCGGACGGCACATACACCGCAAGGGTCGAACTCGATATGGGACTATATCTGGGGAATGTCGACGGGCGGGAGACACTCCAGCTCAAGAAGCATTGATCCTAATATCTCGCAGTTGATTAGAAGCAGGCTTAGGACTATTTTAACCGGCGACTACTTTTTCTTATCTAATAATCCGCGTCCCCGCATCCAATCTTCACAGCGAACCGGCCAGCTTGATACGGCGCCGTATTGTTTGCCAAGTCCAAAGCCATGTCTTCCATTTTCATAGATATGCATTTCTGCCGGGACTTTGGCCTTTCTCAGAGCAAGATAAAAAAAGGTACTGTTCTCCGGCGGTACACCCTTATCATTATTGCCATGCACCAAAAAAGTTGGCGGCGTCTGGGCGGTAACCTGCCTTTCGTTGGACAGATTCTCAACAAGCTCCCTCTCGGGATTGTCACCTAATAAATTCCGTCTGGAACCCTTGTGAGCGCACCATTCGGTAAATGAAATAACGGGATAGATAAGTATCATAAAATCAGGCCTGCAACTGAATTTATCAATTGGGTCTTTTACATCATTGTAGCGATTTTGGAAATGTGTGCCCGCACTGGACGCCAGATGTCCCCCCGCCGAAAAGCCAAGAATCCCAATCCGGCCGGGATCGATGTTCCACTCTTTAGCCCGGCTGCGCACTATTTTGAATGCTCGCTGGACATCTTGTAACGGCGCCGGATGACCATAGCCGGCACCGCTGTTGCGATGGCGGTACTTGAGAATAAAACCGGCGACACCGAACGAATTAAGCCACTGTGCGATTTGGTGTCCCTCATGGTCCATAGCCAGATGTCCATAACCCCCGCCGGGACAAATCACCACCGCGGCCCCGGTCGCTTTTTCATCCGGCGGCAGGTAAATCATCAGCGAAGGTTTGTCACCGTCCTCATCGCCTTTTGCACCGGGGGCACCATCCGCCCAGAGCGGCTCAACTTTATATAAACTCGCGGTCTTTCCCTCCGCAGCAGTTGCTGTTAATGTTATCGCAATGGCAACACAGACAAAAGCAATTCTAAAATCCCGATTCATTTTTCTCACTCCTTACTGAGGTTTTTTGAACAAAAAAATACTTGCATTGTTTTTGGATTGGTTTTAGTGTAACCTGTGTTTCTCGAATTAGGTAGCAAAAACTTTATAAACCATTATCAGGAGGTCGTTATGTATCGCTCAACTAAATGTAAATCAAAATGTGTCAGCCTTATTACACTAATATTACTTATTTTGGTATCAGGTATTCCTGTCACGGAAGCGCAAAAATCAAACGCACAGAAATTTACAACACCTAAAGGTGTCAGGCTGTTAGCGAATAAAAGTTTCGATGACAGCAAACAGGCACGAAAAGAAATCCTTGAATTGTACAAAGATTTACGACTCACGGATGTGCTTGATGGTATGGACCTGATTGGCCTGCAGGATATCGGCTTAATGGACAAGAATATCCGGCCCCTGTGGCGGGATGTAGAAAAATTTTCCCACAGAGTAGTAGGATTTGCCATTACCGTTCGCCATGTGCCTACTGACGTCAGGGTTGGACAAAACTCATTTCCGGACCTTGAAGGATTCAAAAAATTCAAATCTCAGCAATATAAAAGAGCCCCCGATGCCTGGCTTGGGACGGCAAAACCCGGAGACATCGTCGTTATCGATGCCGGCGGAATCCCCGAATGTGGTTTTATCGGCTCCAATAATAGTCTCGGCTGGGCGGAAAAAGGCGTCGTAGGAGTCGTAACAAACGGCGGTGCCCGGGACACCGATGAGATTGTTAAGGTAAAGAAGATATCGGTCTATTGTAAAAACGGACACAGCTCGCGCGGAGTTCGACCCGGAAGGCTTATTGCCGAATCCTACAACTTTCCCATTAATTGTGCCGGCGTCCTTGTTTACCCCGGCGATTTAGTAGTTGCTGATGGTGATGGAGTGTTGGTCGTTCCCAGAGAACATGCTCTCACCGTAGGAAAACTCGCCCGGGAAATTAACACTGGTGACGAAAAAAGCCGAGCAGGAAGATTCAAACGACTCGGTATAAAGCCTGACGAAACAGTAATAGTAGAATAGCTCCTGCCCTTTTTGTGCGAAAAATAAAACTTAAGCTTTCCGTCAAACAAGCTGTTGCGGGTTTTGCAGCTCTTTAGTAATGAAACTGAGAAACTCGGCGGCATAGGCCTCGGTTATAACTCTCTGGTCAACAGCCAGAGACAGGCTGACCATTTTCCGTACCGTTATTTTATCATTTTCGCCCCGGTACATCGGAGTGGGAATGACATTACCGACGGCCAGTATAGTGCTGGCTGGCGGCGGTACGATTCCCAGAAAAGAATCAATGCCATAGACGCCGAGATTGCTCAACGCCACAGTTTCGCCCTCTATGTCCTCAAGTTTCAATTGATTATCGCGTGCTTTATCAGTCAGCGACTGTTCCTCACAAGCAATTTCCGGCAATGTTTTTTCTCCGGCATCCTTCACCACCGGCACAACAAGGCCCTGTGGAGCGTTAACCGCAAAGCCGACGTTAACGTGTTCGGCAATCCTTATCTTGTCGCCGTCAAATCTGCCTACGGTGAGAGGATATTTTTGCACCGCCAGGCCCAGAGCATGGATATAGAAGGCGTTCGTGGTTATTTTGACGCCAAACGATTTTCTAAGTTTGGGCCGAATGGCCATAAGCTCAGTAATATCCGCCTTCGACTCAATGTAAAAACAGGGTTTGCTCAGCTTGGACTTTAACATCCTTTCAATGATGAGATTCTGGATTCTGGTCAGCGGAATATGCATTTCGTATTTTGTATCTCGATATACGATTCACGAGATACGATTTTTATTGGGCGATACAGTATCAATGATACGTTTTTGTTTTAGATTAATAGCATTTATAAGCGCAAGAGCAACCCAAACGCCGCTAATAACAGCAAGTAAGGCCGCAATTACAACAATAATCATAATAATTACTCCCATCTTTTACGCTCCTCATAAATCTTTTCAATCCAATGTCCCAGGAGGTACGCCAGCAGCCCCGCCCCGAGAGCCGGTATAATAATAGCCGGCACATCAATTAACGAAGGGAACACAAATAGACATATTATGGCGATCATGGCAACAACCGTCCCGACACTCATCGATAAAATACCGGCCAGCGGACGCGGTTTTTTTATCCACAAGCCGATTATTAACGCCGGAAGAATCGCTGATGCCCAGATGGTATAGCAGATAAGCAAGCCGTCGATTATACTCGGGACAAACGGCACCACAGCCGCCGCAATCACCGCGATGATTATAGTTGCCGAACGCCCGATATTTAAAGCGCGACGATCCGGTAATTCCACAAACTGCTTGACAATATCCTGCGTGAAAGCCACGGCCCCGGCGTTCAGAAGCGAATCAAGGCTGGACATGACTACCGAGACCAACACCACCATCAAAAGCGCGAAACCTTCTGCCGGCATTATAGATTTGACAAAGTTCAGCAGAACGTAGTCTTCGCCCGTTCCCTCAGGAATTATACTTCTGGCCGTAATCCCGAGCGAAATCATAACTATAAACCAGATAAAACTAAAAAGCCCCGCCAGTATAAAACCGTTTCGTGATATCCGCGTCGTTCTGGATGCTAACGCTCGATTCGCGTATGGCGGTATCAGCGTCTCGCCAAGCAGAAAAGCTGCCACCAAACCGATTATTTCGATAAACGATGTGGAATCAAGCCCCGCCGCCGTGGCATCGGACGCCTCTTTGGCAAAAACCGCCGCTCCGCCGTCCAGATGAAAAATCAATACGAACAAAAGCATTATAGGCAGCAGAACCGCGAACGCGCTGAATTGAAACGCGTCTGTTATCACGCTTGCCCGCAGCCCACCAAAAGTTGTGTACAACGCCGTCACGCCGACAATTATAATCACGGACGACCAGCCCGGAAGGCCAAATATGTCACTTAGTACAACCTTACCCGCGTGTGCCATCACAGCGGCAAAGAATGTGCATACGCAAACCGAAATAATACCCGCGAGAATCTGGCACTTGCGGTCGTACTTTTGACCTATTGCATCGCCCAAAGTGTGGCATCCTTTGAGAGCTCTCAGGCGAGGGGCAACGAACAGGCCGACCAGGATGTTTTGGGCCGCATATGCCAGTCCTATCCCCAGAAAAAGGAAGCCGCTTTTGAAGCCTCTGCCAACAAAACCAATTGAAAAGCCTGGTCCCACATAGGTGGCAGCAAGACTGCCGAATACGAATGCTAACGGGAGTGTCCGTTTTGCTAATGAAAATTCCGTAAAATCACGAGCCGCGCGCGCCCGTACAGCCACAAATGTAAGCACAACCACGTAGGTTACAACAACAGCCACAGAAAAGACCGTATGCACAGTTTCGTCCTAATCCGGCATTCTATATGCTTAGCGCTAAACTTATCCCCGCGAAAGCGGGGGGCGGTTTAGGCAGTAATTTCTCGAAGTTTATTGGCGCCTGTTCTGAAACTTTTCTTCTTCCAGCTCATTAATGACCGCATTGAGCTCGGACTCGGTTCGAATCCATCCAAATCGCGCATCGACAAGAAAAGTACTGTACCACTGAATCAAATTCTTCGCAAAATCTTCATCTTTGCAGTAAATTCCGAACGATATTTCTCCCGCATGAGATCCGGTTTTTCTCGGTTTTTGCGGGAAGGCCAGAAGAACTGAGCTCCTGGTTAGAAGGAATTCCAAGTCAGAAACCTGACTGTTGTAAATCCTAAGTCTGCCTGCTTCTATTGCCTTGGGATACTTACGGAAAAGGAACTGCGCAGCGTTCGCAAAATCAGGCGCGCTTAGATTCATTGCCCGGTGCACTCTTACATCGCTGTATTCTTCTATAATTTCATATAAAGTGCTCAGATAATCCTCTATTGGTTTTCTTTCCCCTTCAAACAACATACATGTCCAAAGCTCACTGTGACTGGTTGCATCAAGCTGCTCCTGCAGCATTCTCTTTGCAACATTATAGGTTTCGCTTCGGCTGACTAATACCTTTAGCAGACGTTCGGTCAGAATTTTCGCCCAGGGGGGCATGTCATTTGGCAGGGACTCAGGAGGACAAACACCAAGACGAGTCAGGAGTCTGAGAAACTGCTTTTGGTCGGAGCCATAGAACCTTCTGCCGACAACGCTGCCAACATTGCCGTCACATTCCATACCATATTGTTTATGGTAGCCAAACGACAGGGGGTGCACATCATAGCCCTTTTCAATCAGCATCCTCTCCAACTCGCCAATCAACCAGACGGCTTGCTTCTCAGGCGCATTGTCAATTGACAGATGAACATTCGGACACAGGACAATAGGCCTTTTCCCTATCAGCTCTGAGAGCGAGGCAAACTCCTCTGCTGCTTCGGCCAGCTCCTGCTTACTGTCGTAGAGCTCGACACAAACAAATACCACTAATACGTTCTTGAAAACCTTCTTAGGCTGCTGTGCTGAGATTGTTAAAGGATCTATCCTTGAAGAACGCTCCTTGTCCTC
>SDBS01007704.1_pt1 | contig 10441 bp, 8 predicted proteins | sample 2277091 | NCBI WGS metagenome assembly SDBS01 (sample SAMN10404972, study PRJNA504765) | marine sediment metagenome | isolation source: marine sediment core GS10_PC15, 163 cmbsf | place: Arctic Ocean: Southern Knipovich Ridge | collected 2010 | reverse complement strand
ACTTAGGCTCAGGTATGGGAAGTATGAATTTCCCCCCTCGCCGCCGATACTCAGTCTGCTGCTCCAGAATTTCATCAGTAAGATTCCAAGCCAGCAACAGTGTATAATCCGGTAATTCTTCCAAGAGCCGTGAGGGTTCGTGGATAGGTACATGCACTCCAGGCATGTAACACCCCTGCTTGTGTGGACTTCTATCAACTACAAAATCAAGAGTCTCTTTGCCAATACCACAGTAGTTCAGCAACACGGCCCCCTTCGCAGCGGCACCGTAGGCAGCAATGCATTTTCCTTCCTGCTTAAAACCCTCAAGCAGGCGCCGGAGAGAAATCCTGATCTGTTCTGCCTTACGGCCAAAATCCAAGTAGGAGTTCAATCGGTCGATTCCCCACGCTGCCTCTTCTTGTGCCAGACGGTGGACTGCGTCGCTCTGCTCAGTTCGGCTCTCGTGTGTTACAAAGAGACGCAGGGATCCTCCATGAACAGGTATTCTTTCCACATCAGCAACAATCAATCTATGTTTTCTAAACAACCAATCCAACGATGTCAGCGAAAAGTAACACAGGTGCTCATGATAGATAGTGTCAAATTCACAGCGGTTAATCATGTCCCTTACATAGGGCACTTCAATAACACCTATCCCATCTTTCTTCAACAAAATGCGCACTCCCTCTACGAAGCCGTTCAGATCGGCCACATGTGCCAGCACATTGTTGGCAATAATGACGTCCGCTGCCCGACCATTATCTCGCAGCTTACGAGCCAGACTTTCCCCAAAGAACTCACACAAAGTGCGAACTCCCTTTTTCTCAGCCACTCGCGCTACATTTACGGCTGGCTCAATACCAAACACAGGAACCCCCTTTGCCACAAAATATTGCAGCAGATAGCCATCGTTGCTGGCAAGTTCAACCACCAGGCTACTCGAGTCCAACTGCCGTGTTTTGATCAGGTGATGAGCCATTTTCTGTGCATGCAACAACATACTATCTGAGAAGGATGAAAAATAACGGTACTCGCGGAACAGTTTTTCCGGCGGTACAGTTTCTGTAATCTCCACAAGAGCGCAATTTGAGCAAAAGACTAGGTCGAGCGGGTAAGTTGGTTCAGGTTGATCAAATTGCTCAGCTGTGAGTAACGCGTTAGCCAGTGGCATCCGGCCCAGGGATAGGACCTGATCAAGAGCAGCTTTAGCACAGACCCGGCATACGGATGGCCCGCTATTCATGCGGAGACCCCCAGAAACTTCTTGTACCAATCAATGGTTCGCTGCAAGCCGTCATCGAGCGCAAACAAAGGACGCCAGCCCAGAACACTGCGCGCCTTGGCTGTATTCAGGTATTGACAACGAATCTCGTTGCTAGCCTCATTTCGTATATCAGGTTTCAGATCAGAGCCCATCAATCTCAGAATGCGTTCTGTTAGCTCTAGCACAGTGACCTGACTCTCATTGGAAAAGTTGAATGCCTGACCGCGCAGGCTACGCTTTTTAGCCAGCCGCTCCGCCACCAATGCATAGGCTGCTGCAGCATCCTCCACGTAGATGTAGTCCCGAACATACCGACCATCGGACCGGATGATGGGCTGTTGGCCTCGCAACACCGAACGAATTGTCCCCGGCACGATGCGGTTCCAGTTTAAGTCACCACCACCATAGAAATTGCCACAACGGATGATTACAACCGGCAGATCGTAGGTTGCTGCGTATGCCTGTGCAATCAGATCGGCACACGATTTACTCACATCGTACGGATGACGTCCCTGTAGTGGTGTCTCTTCGTCGTATGGTAGTCTCCCATGCTCTCCGTAAGCCTTATCTGAGGAGGCCAGCACAATCTGCCTCACCGACGGACTCCGTCGACATGCCTCCAGCAGTGACCAAGTTCCAGCGATATTGGTCTTAAACGTTGAAACAGGATTACGGTTGGCAGTACCAACAATGGTCTGGGCAGCCAAATGGATAACGGTATTTATCTCAAACTCGCCCAACACTCGTTCCAATAAGACCTGGTCCTCTACGTCACCACGCACTACCTTAACGCGCTCGATCAAGTGGCTGCTTATCAGTTCACTCTGCGGCACCCAATCGCGTACCAGAGCCACTACTTCGGCCTCCAGACCGAACACGTGGCGTACCAGCCATTCTCCCAAAAGGCCGGTAGCACCTGTAACGATAGTGGGGCGATCTTGCCAGAATCTATCGTGGTGAACTATGGTCATTCCCACACCCTCCATGGCGGTTTACCGCTCCGCCACACCTTTTCCAACAGCCGCAGATCACGTAAAGTATCCATGCTCTGCCAGAAACGATCGTGACGGTAGGCTACTAGTTGACCCTCAGAAGCCAATCGCTCGAGTATGTCCATCTCTAGTACTGTCTTATCCCCTTCTATGTAGTCAAAAATCCCTGGCTCAAAGACCATAAACCCACCATTAATCCAACCCTCGCCGATCTGTGGCTTCTCCGTAAACTCAGCCACCGAATCATCCTCTAGGATCAATCCTCCAAAGCGTGCTGGCGGACGAACTGCGGTTAGGGTTGCAAGCCGACGGTGCGACTGATGAAAGCGAAGCAAATCGCCAAGATCGACATCTGCTACTCCGTCGCCGTAAGTCAGCATGAAAGTCTCGTTTTTTAGCCAGGACCTCAACCGTTTCACGCGACCACCGGTCATTGTGGCCAATCCTGTATCAACAAGATGCACAATCCAATTCTCACATTCTTTGTGGTGCATCCGAACGTTTCCATTGGACAAGTTGATGGTCGTATTACCAGCTAAGCTGTAATAGTCCAGGAAGTAGCGTTTGATTACCTCACCCTTGTAACCCAAGGCAATAAAGAACTCCTCATAATTGTAGTAGGCATAATACTTCATGATGTGCCAGAGAATTGGGTATCCACCGATCTGCACCATCGGCTTGGGTTTGACCTCGGTTTCTTCAGCAAGGCGAGTACCCAATCCGCCAGCCAGGATTACCACTTTCATTTTTATTGCTCCCCTGTTAAGTCAGGTGAATTCTCCCTTGAGGGCTGGTGCTCTGCCGTCCACTTAAGCAGTGGGCGAACCACGCCCGGCAGAGGTCCGCCGTATTTTCCCCTGGCAGTGTTTTCATCCAGACTATCGACCACCTGGAAGGTCACTGCATCTCGTTCATGGGAGTGCATAACGACCGGATCCAATGTGGTGATACTAACACTAACAATATGTCTGCCTTCCGACAACAAGTTCCCGGGAACCCAGCAAGTGCTCTTCCACAACCCGGCAGCCCGTGATTTGTTGCCCATAGTAGGATCATACGAATCGTTGGCCACAAATATGCATGTGCCCTGAGAGTCATGGAACTCGATGTTAGCGGTCAGAACTTTGTTGGACTTCAGCACCCAGTACTCTATTTCAATCCCCACCGGTTCACGAATATCCACCGATTCGGTGGTTTGTCCATCCTTGGTTCGTACGCGAACCGCACGAAGCCTTGCAAGGTCGTTGCCCGGGGCTGCCGCGATATCCCTCCAACGACGTTCAGCAGACGTGCCCAAATCTGACGTGAGATAAGAACCTGTAACTTCGGGGGCGGGGCCATCGAGAGCAATTCGGCCTTGGTCAATAAGTATTGCTCGCTTACACAGACGGGTGATAGCTGCCATACTATGTGATACAAAAATAATTGTGCGCCCCCCTTCCCCCACTTCTCGCATCCTAGTAAGGCACTTCTTTTGAAACGCTGCATCCCCGACCGCCAGTACTTCGTCCACCAACAGGATTTCCGGCTCAAGGTGGGCAGCCACAGAAAAACCGGCTCTGACCCACATCCCTCTGGAGTAGCGCTTTGCCGGGGTATCGATGAACTTTTCCAGCTCAGCGAATGCCACTATCTCGTCGAACTTACGCTTGATTTCGCTTTTTGTCATTCCCAGGATCGCACCGCTCAGGTATATATTTTCCCGGCCGGTGAGCTCAGGATGGAACCCGGTTCCAACCTCCAGGAGACTACCCACCCGGCCCCTCATTTCCGCTCGACCTTCGGTAGGTTCTGTTATCCGGGAAAGCACCTTAAGAAGTGTGGTTTTGCCTGCCCCGTTTCTCCCGATAATACCAACCACCTCACCCTGTTTTACTCCAAAGGAGACATCCTTTAGAGCCCAGATGTAGTCGTTCAGTGGTTGAGTGGTTGAGTGGTTGAGAGAGTGCGGGGTGGAGGAGCGAGAACGCGAGAAAGCTGAATGCAGTCTACGGAAAGGTGTGCGCATGGCATCAGTCAGAACATCTCTGAGGGCCCTGTACTGACCCGCTTCTCCCACGTACTGGCCGATGCGGTAACGCTTACTCAGACCTTCTGCTTTTATGGCTAAATCAGACATATCTTACCTCTAAACAATATCGGCGAAGTATTTTTCTGTCTTTCGGAAATAAAGTAGTCCACAGAGGAATATGGCCGCTGCCATTCCCATCGAAATTCCCAGATTACCCCATTCAAGTGGTCTATCTAGAATTGCCGAACGATACGCATCTACTATCCCAGCCATTGGATTCAGCAAGATAAGCCAACGCCATTTTTCAGGGATGATTCCGACCGAGTAAATGACGGGGGTTAGGAACATCCATATCTGTACAAGAAAGGGAAGAGCATATCTGAAATCCCGATAGGCAACATTTAGAGCACTCATCAACAGACCTACTCCCGAGGCAGTAAAGATCATCGCCAGAGTCAAGGGAATTATCATAACCATTGAAAGCGTGGGGGCGATGCCGTAGTAAAGCATCATCAGAATCAATATGGTAAAGGATATGGCAAAATCCAAAAGGCAAGCTCCAACAGCAGAGATGGGGATGATAATTTTTGGAAAATAGACTTTCTTGATAAGGTTTTCGCTTGCAACAATACTCTGGCCGCTTCTACTGACAGAGCCAGCAAAAAACTCCCAGGGGAGAAGTCCTGCGTACAGGAAAATGGGGTAGGGGAACCCTTCTGAGTCCATTTTAGCCAAGCTCCCAAATATAATGCTGAAGACAACCATTTTAACCAACGGTTGAATAATGGCCCAAAGGAAGCCAATCATTGTCTGTTTATATCGCACTTTCACATCGCGCCAGATGAGAAAGTAGAGAAGTCCCCGATATTGCCACAGATCCCTCAGTTTTAGCGATAGCCAACGGCGAGTTGGCTGAATGATGGTTATAGACATCGCTTCAGCCTGCCTTAGCTCCTCAGAATTGGCTAAAGCCCGTTTTTCCTGAACTTTCTGATTTGTTTGTTTCAAATCTTGCATTTACACACTCAACCTTTGAGGACACAGCTAGGTTCCCTAACTCTCAAATTTATGGTCCCAGTTATTCACCTGGCATAAGTCCTTTTAGGCCTATTCAATTTTTGGAAATCATGCATCCCCACAAAATTCTCTCAAGGACGCTTCGGTTCCTTGTTAATTTCAAGGTGGACTATCTTTGGAGAAATTCCTACAATATTTCCCTGAACAGTCGTCTATTCAAAGGCCAGTGTCCTAAGTCAACCTGTGAATAATACCCAACAGCTGCCCTGCGTGAATGTAGGACTTTCGCAAGAAAAGTCAAGCTCGTGGCTATGGGAAATAACTCGGGATAGTATCCTAATTCCCTAAATACATTTCTTATAGATATTTCTATCAAACTACAACTTGGACAATGTCCCGCGACCAAGATTTTCCTAATATCCTTTATGTGTCGATTCCCCTTGGTAACTATTTCACGTTCTCTCAAAGTATATGACCGGAAGTCTACCAATCCTTTGAATAACTGAGTACCCGGCTCTCGCCATCTTCCAACCGATAGCTCTAAGCAATTTCATCATTATTTGAATCTCGCTTCCTGGAACTCCCTGGGCAAAGAATGCTCTTCTCAAGATTCCTTCTTTCTGAAATTCGACTGCGATCACCCACCAATTTGACATTACAAGAAACGGGTAGCCTCGTTCAATGGCCCTAGCCTATGTGCTCAATCCGTACAAGAGCATTGAGTTCTGGTAAATCTACTGAAATCATAGCACTCCCCTGCTAATGCAGATTAATGGTTGGAGTTCAAGGTTCACGTGGTATCCCTTTCGCCTTAACTTTGACCTCTGTTTTTTCTATACCACTCTATTGTTTTCTTTAGACCTTCTATAAATGGTGTTTTTGCTTTGAAGTTAAATTCCTCTTCTGCCTTTGTTGTATCTAAACATCGTCTTGGCTGACCATCAGGATTCATTGTGTCCCATTTATTTCACCGTCAAATTCTGTCAGTTTTGTAATTATACCTTGTATACTTATTATCATACTACTTCTTTTTTCAGAATTTCTAGACCATTCTTAATACTATATTTACTAAAATCCAATTCGTTTTTTATTTTGCTTAAATCCAGGCAATTATTCTTTGGCCTTACGACATTTTGATTCAATGCTTCAGAGGGAATTGGTTTAATTACAGCTTCATTGAATTGAAGTGTTTCCTTTATCCTTTTAGCAAATTCGTATTTACTTAAGCACTCTCCTTCGCCAACATGATAAATACCCTTTTTACCCTTTCTCAATAACTCTATCAAGATATCTGCAAAACTTTTCATATGGATAGGAGTTACAAATTCGTCATGACTCACTTGGATTTCATGCCCGCTTTTAAGGTTCTCAAGTACCCAACTTACGAAATCATCTCCTCCTGGGACCCAACCATAGATATGACTGGCTCTGAGAATTAACCAATTGCCTAGATTGTCCTGTATGATTTTTTCAGCGATTACTTTTTGTTTGCCATAGGTATTCAAAGGCCCGGGCTCATCCTGTTCATCATATCTCCCTTTAGTCCCGTCAAACACCTGATCTGAAGATATAAAAACCAGTTTTGCATTTACATTTTTACACGCCTCTACAATGTTTTTGGTTCCATTAACATTTACTTTGTATGCTTCATCAGGATTCTTTTCACAATATCTCGTATTTCTTTTAGCAGCAGCATGAATTAGTATCTCTGGGCGGATTTCTTTTACAAGATCATTAACTCGGTTAGCGTCTCTAACATCTAAGTGAAAAACCTCAACACCTTCCCCACTAATTCTAGTAGAATAATATGTAGTGTACACCTCCCCGAAATCTCTAGACCTCCCTATCAGGGCTTTACCCACTAATCCAGAACTGCCAACAATAAATGTTTTTTGGGACATATTATTCATACCCTGTCGAATTCCTCTACTGCTTCGATAACTCTTGCCACGTCTTCATCTGTCAGATCTGCGTGAATGGGAATAATAATTACATCGTTGTCCGCTCGTTCAGCAGCAGGCAAGTCTCGCATTTCACCGAAGACAAAATATCTGTCATTTCTTCTATTATTAAGCCTTGTCTGTATATGGCGTTCTTCCATATGTTGTGCAAATTTCAAACGATCCACTACGTGTATCGGAAATATTTGATAATTGGGCGTCTTATCTAGGGAATAATGTAATAATGTAATTTTTGAACAGTTTGAAAGTTCTTCTCTATATCTTTCCCCAATCTCTTTTCTTCTGTGTAATGCTTCGTCAATGTGATCTAAGCCTACGAGCCCTATAGTGGCAGCTATGTCATTCATGTTATACTTAAACCCAAGGACATCTATTGTTTCTGGAAGCGGGTCTATGGAATTTGAGGTTCTTTCTTCTCTATCTACTCCATACCAGACGCGTTTCTTTAATTCGGTATAGTACTTTTCACTCGTTGTAGCAATTATGCCGCCATCTCCACAAGTCATTATTTTTATAACCTGGAGTGAAAAGCAGATTATGTCTCCAGTGGAACCTATGTACTGCCCTTTATATTTTGAGCCCCATGCATGAGCAGCGTCTTCAATTATAGGCAGGTTATGGTCGCGCCCAATTCTTCTGATTTCATCCATGTCACATGGATTACCTCCATAATGTACACACATTATTGCTTTGGTTCTGTCTGTTATCCTATTGGCAATACTTTCTGGGTCTATATTTAAAGTATCATATCGAATATCCGCAAAAACTGGAGTAGCTCCTTGTTCAAGAACAGATGTATTGGTTGCAATAAACGTATAGGGCGTAGATACAACCTCATCCCCCAGACCCACACCAAGTGCAGCAAGGCTAGCTCTCAATGCTGATGTACCACTATTGGTTGCTACACAATAAGGAATGTTGAATTTCTCACTGATTTTCTGCCTCAATAATTTCTCTTTTTTCCCGGTGTTGAGCCAACCCGAGGCAATGACTTGTTTAACTTGTTCACCAGTTTCTTCAGGTACAAAAGCTGACCAAAGCGGGATATATTTCTTCACCTTGCTGCCTCCTTCAGGTACCACTCATAGGTTTTTCTAATTCCGTTCCGTATATCTGTCTTAGGCATCCAATGAAGTATTTCCTTCATCCTTGCAATATCCATTACCTTCTTCATAGCCCCATCTGGCTTCGAAGAATCATATTTTATTTCTCCTCTCCAGTCTATGATTTCTTTGATAATATTTGCCAATTCAGTAATTGAATGACCAATCCCCACGCCCATATTGAAAGGGTCAACTTCATCATATCTTTCAGCTGCCAATACAATTCCTTCAGCAGCATCCTGCACATAAAGCCACTCTCTTATTGGTTTACCCGTCCCCCAAACTTCAACAAAAGGTTTACTCTTCACCTTCGCTTCATGAAATTTCCTGATTAAAGCACCAAGAGCGTGCGAACGATCAGGCTCGAAATGGTCACCCGGTCCGTACATATTTGTCAGTATAATATGAACGGATCTAAAGCCATATTGCTTCTCATAGACCATCCCTTGAATAGTTTGAACTTTTTTAGTTATACCGTAAGTTACAACGCTTGGATGTAACGGGCCATCCCAGTAAAGCTTCTCCCTCATCACCCCACCTTCATATTCACCAGGATATGAACAGCCAGCAACAATATTTATATATTTTTCTACACCTACTCTTCTTGCCGCTTCCATGGTATTTGCACCCATTACGAGATTATCATAGTATATTTGGCCTGGATATTGCGCATCATACCAAATCCCCCCCTGGTGAGCAGCACAGTTAAAAACAATTTCCGGTTTCTTTCGTGAAAAATAGGACAGCACATTCTCCAGAATCCTAAAATCAATTCTATCTTTGGTTCTTGGAATATCAATATCGCTACATCCTTTTCTCTCCAACTCCTTAACGATATGGCCTCCTAAGAAGCCTCCGCCTCCTGTTATCACGATTCTCCGGTTTTTCAATTTCATTTCTTACCGCCTTCATTCCTTCAGGTTTGAATAAGGATTTCTTAAATATACCATCTGTGATCCCTTTATTATTTCTTCTATTCCTTTTTCAAGGGAAATTTTTGTTTCAAATTTTTTATGTCTTATTTTTTGATATGAGACTTCATAATTTCTTTGATCAGGGTCGGGAACACCCCTATCCGCATAATAAATTTCGAAGTTGATTTTTTCTTTTATGACTTTCGTGATTTCTTCCTTTGTATAATTCATCTTTTCCGATCCAATATTGTAAACTTCATCTTTTAATCTGTCAAAGTTCTCTATTCCAAAAATAAATGCCCTAGCCATATCTTTTACATGAATAAATGTTCTTTTGAAGTTTTTGTCGTATAATACTAAATATCTGTTTTTTGTAGCATTTACCACAAAATCGTTTGGTAATAAGTCTAATCTTAACCTCGGTGATAAACCAAAAGCTGTTGCAAATCGGTAAACAATGGTATTGCCAGATTGCATTACCTGTCTTTCTGCTTCCAATTTTGTCCTTCCATAAATCGATAATGGATTTGTAGTTGATTCTTCAGTACATACCCCTCTTAACGCACCATAAACGCTTCCCGTTGAAGCATAAATGAGTTTTTGCGAGTTATCCCGAGCATTATCTACATTCACTGTTCCTTGATAGTTTATCGCTTTCGCTGCTTCTATATCTTTTTTGCATGCTGGTGCGCCAACAATTGCAGCAAGATGGATTATCATGTCCACACCATCTATTGCTTTCTTCACAGTTTCAACATCTCTAACATCCCCCTTAATGAATTCAAAATTATCTTCGATAAAATAAGGAAGAAGAGACATTTGCCTATACATTAGATTGTCTAATACTCTAACTTTGTGCCCATTTTTTTGTAATTCGGGGACTAAAACTGAGCCCACATACCCTGCTCCACCGGTAACTAACATTTTCATTATATCGCACCTCCAATCATAATAAATTATATATTTGACTATCTCTTTAAGAAGTTTCCGATTTTTTCAGTTTCAAATATTCTTGTTGTTTCAATAATAGTAATGTCTCCCGTATATTCTGGAATATCAAAACTTACTCGCACCTGGCTCTGTGCTCCCAAGTTATAAACTTCATCCGGTTTTGTATTGTAGATAATATTGGAAATCTGCTCGGAATCGGAAAGATCCCCGTAATGAAGAAAAAGTCGTGCTCCAGCTTTGTGAGGA
>SDBS01007702.1_pt1 | contig 10442 bp, 9 predicted proteins | sample 2277091 | NCBI WGS metagenome assembly SDBS01 (sample SAMN10404972, study PRJNA504765) | marine sediment metagenome | isolation source: marine sediment core GS10_PC15, 163 cmbsf | place: Arctic Ocean: Southern Knipovich Ridge | collected 2010 | reverse complement strand
ATCCAACAAGAAGGCAAATTGTCTGATGAATGATGTATATATGATAAGTCCAGCTAACAGTGTCAAAATGGCTGAAGCCGGTCACGAAAAGTATTGCACATAACGCTGCTGTCATCTTATCACTGTGCAACTCTTTTACGATGGCATAGATGAGGAGTCCGACGGTGATGTGGGAGACCCAACTCAGGAGGTGGAACAAGACGAAGGCATTCCCTAGCACCTTATGGATCAGAAAAAGTAGTAGATGCGAAAAGGGTTGAAATCTGGGATCACCGAACAGCTCCCAGGAAGAAGCTTGGGCTATGGTTTCAAGAGTAACCGGTGCATGGCGTGCAAAATTGGCTATGTACCACTCATCACTGCGAAACGGTGTCGTAAGGACCGGTGAAAATGCAATGAAGGCACCGATGAGGCCGAGGGCAAGAACTACATGGTGTGCTTTACATCTATAACGCATCTCGACTGTCGCTTATCCTCATCTCTTTCTTAGCAAGCTTTTGACTTGATAAAGAACTTTTGGAACCGAAGAATCTCCCCTAATTCTGCCAACGTCCCCAAAACATAGCTGGGATAGCCCTGATAATCGTCCTTAGTCGACCAAAGAAGTGTTCGTATGGATGGCGAATGCATTTCCACAGATACTGCGGGCTCAAGTAAAATGACCGATACCCCTTCTTGGCCATAACTCGCATTTCTTCATTGCTAAATTGAGGCATATCAGGTTGTCCCTCAGCATTGAGCCATCCTTCTCTCTTCATTTCCTCAAAGAAGGGAGTCCCTGGAAAGGGAATCATCAACTGAAATTGAGCGGCGTTAGGATTTAACTGTCAAGCCCACTCGATTGTCTTCAGACTGCCAGAGTTCTCTAACGATACGGACTCGGCGAGCCGTTTCTCCCAAATTGACAAAATGGAAATAACAATATCCTAATAGGTATCCCATTCCCCGTGGGGCTAAGCTGGCTCAGGGAGCAGAATCGCCGCGCTGTTGTAATTGTGTATTCCGTAGATATCTTAGGGGCAATAGCAGGCATCATTCTTTCTCTTGTCATCCCAATATGGTTTAATTACTCAACAGTTTTCACACTAGTGACTCTTGTCTATACCTTCCTCTGCTTGCTTTGGTTCCTCACGATGTTTAAACCCAAACAAGAACACTAGCGCCGCGATCAGAAATGATGCCAGTGACAAGATGGCTGACAGTCTCACTAAGGAGGAACTGTAAACAAACCTAACGATGTTTTGCCCCTTTCTCAGTCGCACAGAAAGCATGTGGCCTTTATGCATATTGATCTCCACCTCCTCCTCGTTTACATATGCATGCCAATCGGGGTACCAGTTGTCACTCAATACAAGAACATCATTACCATCCTTTGATGCCGCCCGGATTACAACCTCTCGTGGTTCATCTTTAACAATCTCAGCCTTTCTGATGTCTGGACTGCCTTTGTGTACAATATACGACCTACCTACACATTTAAGGTTCTTTACAAGACAAAATCTCCTATGCCCTGACGTTTCGAACTCGTAAAAAGTCTGAAAGTTTGTTTCATCAAAATATGACCTATTCCTCTTATCTACAACGATCCATTCGACACCATATTCCGCGAGCAGCCTTGCATCGTTAGAGGATGCATTGGGATATTGAAAGCTCCAGACGTCTTCTATCTCTCTCATGAGACCATTCTTACAGTATGACTCAATCACATATGACGCAGCATAACAGTTTACGACCGCCAATGTTCTTATATTCGCAACCGGCAAGTGGCATGTCCGAATATGTTCTATATTATCATGGAATATCATCCTTGAAGTCAGCGAGCCGTCAACCTTATTGTCCGTGGACTCCAAACACACTGCCTCCAACACAGATAAGATATACCTTACATCATTCAGACTCCTATGAAGCTCCACCACATAACCTCTAAGAATGCTTCTATCAATGTTGATAAAAAGCGATACCAGAATAACACCCACAAAGAGCCAGCCCGAAATCGTCAGTGAGGGTTCTTTCCATTTTCTTACTTTATGGCGTTTGAATTTAAGAAACATTCTCCAAACCATAACACACAGATGAATATGCGATCTAGTTGAAGTACTTATTCATGGCCGTCAATGCGATAATACAGGCCATCATTGCAGCGCTTAGCCTCCGAGTATCCTCAGGCTCAGATATTATTCTGTGGGTTAACTTCGCTGCATTAACACTCAGGATAATACTCAGTAATAGATTGAACCTGAAGGGATCGTATATAGTTAAGAACGGAAATAGGAACCCAAGAAAATATCCGGGCGTCAGATGCAGAAGAACAACTGCACTCACAAGACCATAGAATCTGAGATCCCGACTATGCCTATACTTCCTGAATATGTTGGGAACGAACATAAGTATTAGAATGCCATTTAGATACAGATACAGAGGGTCATACTTAAGGTTTCCTTTCGCCCAGCCCCACAGCGTACCTGTAAGGAATTGAAGGGGGCCAAATAGGAATGTGTCATTATAGTGAACGTCTGTTCGCTTCGTGTCAATAATTAACTTCAGCAACGGAACCCAGTTTAATGCTGCCGTCATAAATCCTAAGAAGAATACCAAGAATGGCAACACTACTCCGTCCTTGACGCCTTGGCTATGTCTTCCGTACACCAGTCTGTCAAAGAAGACATAGGCACAAAAGGCAACAGAATGATGATATGACATATCCAGGAAATGCATGGTAGTAAGGACAAAGAAGGCGAACAGGTATTTTGGATTCTTTTTTCTGTCATAACCATGTAAGGCCACCAACGACCAGATAAATGTTATGAAGCCGTTCATTACGGGGGAATATCCATAAAAAAACATGATAGGCCCCGTGCACACAAACAGGGCAGAAAAAACGCAACTAACAATGACACTTATTCCCGATCCCCTCAAAAGGCGGCAGAACCCCCACATCAGGAAGAAAATTTGAAGATAATTTACGATCGTGCTTGCTGGATCGATAGAAAAGAAAAAATAGGGAAGGGTCCACAAGGAAATAACACCTAGCCCGGCTGACCATGGGACACCACCGTAGCGATGGGAATCCCAAACGGTGTATTCAAGGCTTTTCAGACTTTCTGCGCTCCGGTATCGGTTGATACAATAGACGTTAAATGCATCGCTTTTTTGAATTAAAGGTTTTCCTATAACGGAAGCGTGAATCAAGAGGATGAGTAACCATATGAATAGTATCTCAAGTAATAAGCAGGTGTAAGTATTCTTTGCAGTGGGAAACATCTTCATATCATCACTATGCCAAGGTCGTCCCTTGCCAGACCATAATAACAAGCATAGTTATTGAAGTGGTTTCTCAGGGAGATGCTCGATCTTGGCAGTTTTCGAGATAAGCTACGGACAAAGCCTATATCTAAATACTAGTGGGTTGTCTCACGAATTTATTCCCAAAATATGGGTTTGCCATCAAGCCTTTTCCCTTGCTCTGTGACCATTTTCGGGACGCCCGCTTCGCTCCGCTAAATCATGCACGCAGTGCTTCTGTTCAAGCCCTCAGGCGCAACCGGAGCGCTAAAACCCGGGCCTAAGGCCCTCAAACAGTTTGTGATTCTTGCCGCCTCACTCAGCTGACGTCTGATTCCGAAAATGCTCAATGTCTCTCGGAAAAGGCTTTCGGCTACTGTGATAGTAATGAAACCTATTCCCGGGACGCGACACTAGAATCATTTTCCAAAAAACCTGTATCTGTCCCTCATGATATCCTTCATAACAACCTGACAAATCCTGATTATCAGAATGCTCTGTCTTATCCCACTTCTGCGCACTGTTGAACAATTGTTTTCACAGATTCGATTACGTAGTTTGCCTCTTCATTTGATAGGCGCGGATATAACGGCAGCGAGATGGTTCGGCTTCCAATATCAAATGCAGTAGGATAGTCACTAGGATCGAACCCAAAATGGTTCCTAAAAAAAGAGAGGGTGTGTATTGCTCTATAATTGACTGCAACGCCAACCTGTCTGTCCTGCAATCGATGCATAATCTCGTCGCGCTTGTTAGCGTCAACCCAAATTGTATACAGGTGTTGGGCACTTCTGCCTTCCCTCAGGGGCATGGAGATGTTAGGCATATTCGCAAAGCCTTCGTCATACAATCCGCTTATGGCCTTACGTCTTTGCCAGTTCTCTTCGAGTCGGTCTATTTGTCCAATTAAGAGGGCTGCAGAAATATCGTGCATATTGTATTTCCAGCCAAGATCAACCATGTCCCAGTGCTCATACCTGCCCCCATATCTACTTGCTGCGTCTTTTGACATGCCATGAAGACTAAGACGTCTTATCCTTTCAGCCAGTTCATAGTCCCTCGTCGCAACAGCTCCTCCCTCTCCACACGTGAGATTCTTTGTGGCATAGAAGCTGTAACAAGCACTATCTGAAAGTTGTCCCGGACGAATTCCTCCCCTCTCTCCCTCGATACAGTGTGCACAGTCTTCTATAATTTTCAGATCATGGCGGTCGGCTACTGTCCGCAATGAACTCATATCAGCCATATTTCCGTAAAGGTGCACGGGGACAATCGCTTTCGTTCGAGTTGTGATAGCTGTCTCAATTTTGGAAACATCAATCAATCCGGTATCCTTTTCAACATCAACAAATACAGGCTCGGCACCGGCATGCATTATTGCAGTTGCCGTTGCAATAAATGTCATGGGAGTCGTTATCACCTGATCCTTTGGCCCTATACCTAGAGCAAGCAAGCTCAAATGAATGGCAGCAGTGCACGAATTTAATCCAACGACGTGAGGCAGTCCAACATATTTGGAAAAGGCACTCTCGAATTCCCTCGTTGCGGGACCGGTAGTCAGAAAAGTGGAACGCAAGACTTCACGCACTTTCAACGTGTCTTTTTCATTCAGGTTATGACGATAAAATTCAACCTTCATCAGTCACCTAAGTAAAGCCCGGCTGCTTACAGCGAACCTTGTCTTGCGGTCTCATCTTCTTTCTCGAATACACCTATGATACACCCAACATTAATATACGGCACACGCTCAACGTGTAGCGTTTTAAAACCAGCCAGCTTCAAATGTTCTGAGAATTCTTCTTCGCCCCATCGGTGCTCCTGGCGCCTTTCAGTCCGCTCTGTGAAAAGAAAATAAGGAATCGCCCATACGATGAGCCAACGAACATCCCATAGAGTCCGGAGGTACCCATGTTCACGACTGTATTTTCTCAACCATTCCGTAATCGTGTAGCAATCAGGGGTCGTAGAAATGACCATCTTTCCCCTGGATTTTAATATCCTGTGAAACTCCTTCAAGCTGAAGTCCACATTCTCTATTTTCATTATGCAGTGCAAACTTGCTACTAAGTCAAAAGTCTCATCGTCGACAGGGAGCGTCCTACTCAAATCCATCAGCTTAAAGTCTATGTTATGAAAACCATATTTCGTAATGTTCAACCCAATCGCACAATTTAGGACCGACTTTCCAAAATCGACTGCCAACACATCAAATCCCCGTTTAGCAAGTGGAAACGTTGAACTACCAGTACCGCATCCCGCATCCAGCGCTTTGATCCCTACTGGCAAATTCAATGAGTCCACGTTCCTGAAAAACGCAGCATGAATGTTCTGTACAAACTTACTTCTTTTGGCAGCATCATAAAAAAAGCCGCAGTGGCTCCACCAGAATTCTTCAGACATCAGTCACCTCAGGCAACCTTTTCCAAATCAGGTATTTACAGAACCCGCCTGCGACCATATAGAAAACCCGTGTGGTATGTATGTCACAATCCCCCACAAGTTCATCACGTTCTTTGAAGCATCCATCATACGTGTGAAGGATCCCAGTGCCCTCTTATTCCAATTGCGGTGACACCCTTACTTGCTCTCTTATGTGTTCTTTTGAAATGTTCAGATAACTAAGTGACACAATTCCTAGAATAAACAGCAACAATGTCGATAATAATCGTTCAAGAAATATTTCCAACATATTGATCCCCAGCGGCACTCCAAAAACATAGTGTAGTATCGACACGCTGACAAATTCAAAGCTCCCAATGGATGCAGGCAATATGGGAATCATCACTGCGGAATTTATGATAGCCTTTGCTGCCAGACATTCGAGATAGGGCAAGTCGTACCCAATGGTCTTAAGAATAAAATAAAGTCTGAATCCATCGAAGATGAATTTTAGCAAGGACAAAACTGTGAAATAAAAAATCACCTCGAAGGAAAATATCTGCCTAATTATTTCCGGCTGATTCATCTTCCGTATAGTGTCAGGACTCAAGTACTTAAGCGGCGGGAGTTCCAATATCCTCTCCATCACCTGTTTTATCCGGTCTCTTCTATGAATTACAAAGCCTCCAACAATGATCGAAGCTATGAGTACAATAAGGCAGTAGAGAACAACCCTCCTGAGCGTTGCCGGCAAGTCGATGAAAGAAATGATAAACCAGAGTAAGAACAAGACGACAAGTATTGAGAGGATCCTTTCTATCACTATTATTACTACTGAGTTGGAATAGTCGATACCCTCACGCCTTTTCAACACAAATGCTTTTAACACTTCACCTGACGCCGGAACGATGAAATTCGAATAGGACCCTGCGCATGTCAAGAAGAAAAGGTCTATGTATCTGACTTGTTTAATCCTTGAGAACAATAGATGATATTTCTTCGCGTACAAGGCGTAACTAAGAAGGTAGCTCGCTATGAAATAAAGGATATACTTTGCTTGTAGATTCCCAAGAATCCTGCCCAGCTTTGACGCGTCTATCTGCGCTAGCCAGAAAACAAGGAATCCTACAAAAATAAGATTGATAGCATATTTAAGGATCGGGAAATTACCCTTGTCTCTTCTCATCTATAGTCCATTTGGGCGAAAGCAACTTAAGATGACTTTATTCAGAAACTGCCCTTCATGCAATTCATGTCTCTTAAGGAGACCTTCCCGAGTGAATCCCATATTCTCATAGAATGTAATAGCTCTAGTATTATCATCGTTCACTTTCAGCCAAACCTTATTAAGGTTCAACCTATCGAAGGCAACCTCAAGGAATATGTTCAGCATTTCCCGTGAATATCCCTTGCTCCGGTGCTTTTCCTCACCAACGAAGATGTGCATCTCACCGTTTTGATATTCCCAGTCAATCCTGTTAAAACCTATCTGCCCAATGGGCACGTGCCCAGATTTTAGGAGGGCAACATATATCAGTTTTGATCTGTCTTTCTTGTAATTTTCGTACCACTCAATCTGCTCTTTTTCAGAATACGGATATTTCGTTATTGCCAACTCGCGCCTCAACTTCTTGTCTTTGAGCCATCCCAAAGTCGTAATGAAGTACTCAGGAACTATTTCCGTGAGAATCAGCCTTTTCCCTTCAATCCTGCTAATCTTTTCCACTTCCAAATCTTCCGGCTCAGACATTCCTCAAATCTTCACACATTTTTTTCAAGGGCATAAAAATAATTGTAGTTCCACGACCGGTACTGGACATCGACGCAATCTTTACAGAGTGAACATTCCTTCATCCTACCTGACAAGTGTTTATCTCTATATTCTTCTATCAATTCAGAGTGCCAGATTTCTTCAAGACTATCCCTCATAACATTTCCAATGCAGAATTCCCCATTAACATCTGAGACGCACCCACGGACATTGCCTAGGGGATCAATAACCACTCGCTCCCAAAGAAACGGACACGGAGTGTCTTCCGTCATGTATTCTTCATATTTTTTGGGCCGTTTAACTATACCCTTGAAGCTCAGCATCTTCCGAATAAGGACTTTGTCAACTCTCTTTTCCCAGAACGACACAGTATCCTCAATACATCCTTCATTCTCCTGCTGCTCAATAACACTCACCATCACCTTCGTGTGATAATTGTGCCTGTCTCTAATATTGACACACTCTTCAATGTTACCCAGAATCCTCTCCCAACTGAGGCCTACCCTTATTCTCTCATAGATGTCCTTCGAACCAGCGTCCGCACTGAATTCAATCGATCTCATCCCCTTTTCCATCAATCGTTTTGCCTTGTCACCAGTCAGCAGAGAACCATTCGTGGTCAGTGCCACGTTCTTATCTGTTTTGCTATCCAAAACATGGCACATCATCTCAACTGCCTGGGGATGCATGAGTATTTCACCGAAAGATGACATCCTCAACAAGGTTGGTCGCCTTGCACACTGTCTTGCAATCTCCTTTAAGACCTCCCATGACATGAGCCGATCTTTTCCTTTTAGGGTTGCCTCAAAATTGGTTGCAGCATTGGGGCAGTGAATGCACCGAGCATTACAAATGAAACTCATTCCCACAACAACCATCTCTGGGAATTCCTCGGCCTCTTTGCTTCGGAAAGCATACTTGTCGGGAATATGCTTTATTTTAACAGGCATATTTGTAGTCTTAGAATATCTCTCAGTGTAAGCGAGATGTTTTTCACGTTCACACACTTGCTCTTTCGTTCATCGCTGGGGGAAGTATAATACAACGGGACGTGCTTGATCCTGTATTTTCCTTTTGACCTGGTAAGCAACTCACAGGGAATCAAGGAACTTCTGGACAGTATTTCAACGCCCCGTATGTAGTCTCTCGGATAAAATTGGACAAATTGAAAATCCTTTATCTCGGGATAAAAGATGGTCTTCAACAAATAGTAATTAGTACGAGACACAAACCAAGGAACGAATCTTTTGTAGATAATATTGGTTTTATACCCAACCACAATACTGTGACTGTTTAAATGCGGGATAATCTTACTGAGATCTGAAATGTCAAAATGCATGTCCACATCGTTCCAGAAAACGTAATCATAAGAACAAAGCCTCAATCCCTGAACTAAAGCATGGCCGATGCCCCTGTTGTCTCCGTATGAATGAAGGATGATTGTCGTGTTAGCATTCTTGCTCATGAAGTCTTCAACTATGCTTTTTGAGTTGTCGCTGCTTCCGTCGTCGACCATCACAATTTCATAGTCAAAGTTCTCTTTCTTCGACATCGCCTCAAACTTGGAGATCACTATTTGAAGATAGTCTAGTATGTATTCCTCTTCATTGTAGAAAAAGGTGATCATTGAAAGTTTGATTTTCTCACTGTTCATTTATGGCACACCCAAACATTTCTTCAATCCTCTCTCTTCTCTCTTGGCTACTGAAATTAATCTCCTTCCACACGTTTTGCCTTATGTCCGTCAGGAACTCTCTATCATATTCCTTAAAGACCAGGTTCGACTCTGCACGCTTACTGAGATCTGATGTATCCGAGCTCCTGTCCAAGAGCTCATTTTGAACACAATAATCATACAAGGGCGTGTCTATCTCAGGCGTGTATATTGAGAAAACAACGTAGTCGAATAGGTCACTTCTAGCCAATTCAACGGTCCTTAAGACCTCGTCTTTTGTTTCAGTCGGCAGCCCTATCATGAAATATCCAATGATTTCAAAGTCGAGGTGTTTGGCATACTCGACGGTTCTCATCGCCTTTCGGAGTTCCACGGGTTTTCTCATGATTTCGGATAGAATCCGCTGGCTGCCCGACTCTAGAGCAAGGTGCAGCCTGTAGCATCCCGACTTTCTCATCAATTGCAACAATTCTTTGTCCAGCATATAAACGGCCATGCCGCCACCGCAAAACCATTGGAACTTCAGATTCTCATCTATGATTCTCCTAAACAACTGCTTTGCTCTCGGTTTATTCAAAAGCAGATTCTCATCCAAAAAATGTATCTCCTCTACACCCTCATCATCTACTAACATCCTAATCTCAGTGAGTATGTGGTCTGTTCCCCGCCAGCGATACCTACGCCTGAGCTTTTTTACCTTACAAAATGCACAACCCGTATTACACCCCCGGGTTGCCGTCATCTGAGAAAACCTTCTGCTTTTTTCTGGATAACGCAGATTTCCCCTTTCAGGATGTTGGAAATACTGTCCCAGCGGAAATACCTTTCTGTCTCCAATAGGCAGAGCGTCTAACTTATCCACATAATTGGGCTTATCTGAAATAGATAACCCCTCACCCCCGTTCACACAAACACCCCTTATCCTCTTTAGCCTCTCTTTATCACCGATACTGCTAATCACTTCCAGTATCCTGTTCTCAATTTCCCCTCTGAAGACTACATCAGGTCTTGCATCAATATTGAGGACCTTTTCAGGGTACATGGAAGGGGTCGTGCCAGCCACTATAGTCCGTATCTTATTGTCAGCCTCCTTGATTGACTCAATGATCCTTACAATCACTCTATATTGATCTTTAACTAAGAACGTCAAGTGCTGGGACATAACTATCAAAATGTACGGCCTGAACTCCACAACCTTCTCATGCAGCAACCCGTACACCTGTCTTTCGTCTCTAAAACAAAGATTCAAATCACTCCCATCAACAACAATCTTGTTCTCCCTCACTAACGAAATCACAATTCCCGGTTCCATCGGATAAATCCACCTTAGTCGCA
>SDBS01007701.1_pt1 | contig 10443 bp, 14 predicted proteins | sample 2277091 | NCBI WGS metagenome assembly SDBS01 (sample SAMN10404972, study PRJNA504765) | marine sediment metagenome | isolation source: marine sediment core GS10_PC15, 163 cmbsf | place: Arctic Ocean: Southern Knipovich Ridge | collected 2010 | reverse complement strand
CACTGGGGTACTTGACTCCGGTTGAGTATGAGATTGCTTGGTGGCAGTCACATGTCCAATCGGTTATGGAATCCCCCTAAGAAACGCTTAATAAGTGTCCAATTCTATGGGACCACTACACCAATCACCTTCAGTGTCGCTTCAGAGCCTGTCAGACAAAATAGAGTGGAAATAATAACGTTGTCTTTACCTACCTTATCCCCTTCATACTCTACGTCTTTGCCATTTACACTCTTAGTAACAAATTCAACTTCCCAATCTGTGTTTTTTGCTAAATGGGTTAGTGGGTTATGGACTCTCCACCAATCGACTGCGGATAGTCTAGTTTTTCCGTCTGTGCCTATGCAATGTGTTCTGACTGCTAGAATTTTTCTTTTTTCCCCCACTGGTTAGAAGTGTATCAAAATAAAGTTCAACTATCAACTTCTTCTATCTCAACATCTTCTTTTTCAGTTCTCTCAGCTTCTTTTTCTAAATAATAATTTCGTTCACCAAGTCCGTCTATGATTTTATTAAACGTAACTTCAATCATTTCCTCTGTATAGTCCATCATTCTATTAAGTTCGGGTTCAATACTTGTTGATTGATTGTAATAATATTCTGCATAATTCCTTAAGGCTCTTATTGAATAATAGGTTCTAGACAAATAATAAAGAAGCTGTCCGTCTTTTATACATTTAATTTCTCCACCGTCTGAAAATGCTCTCCAAGAATCATCTCTTAACATCGCATGTAAAAGAAATTCTTGTTTGTCCTCCTTTGATAGACCTCTCCAATGGTACATGTTGTTACTGTTTTCTGCGACCTCTTCAGCAAGTATGTCTAATATTATCAACCTTTTTTCTTTATCCTTTCTCCCATCATTCCACTCGTTTACCCATAAAGCAAGAATTACACCAATAAAAACAGCTATGCCTTCTGATAAAAAAGATTGCCAAAAGGAATAATTAATGAAATTACCCCAACAAGATATATCAATACCACAAAAACCCACCCCCCACCTCCTAAAGAATTTGATAGAAGAATTATATACTAATAACTAGTGTAGAATTTATGTAAACATCTAATGTTGCATTACACACTTGTACTGCAGCTGTCTTACCATCAAGCGTACATGCCTCGGACCAATTGATAAATCAAAACTGAGCATAATTTCTCCTTCGCCTCATGTTACACTGGAATAGAAATATATGAATTCATACAAGCTGCTGTTTGGGTATTTATACACAAAGGAGTAACCGTGGACAGCAATGAAGTTGTTACCGCAATCAGAAGTAAGTTTTCAGTAACTGGAAGTCCTGCGAAGGTGCCATACATGAGGAAAACTGGTTCTTTTTCAGCCGAATTGACAGGCACTGGAATCAAAGTGGACAATCTCGGAGGTCAACCTCTTCTTCCTTGGGCTGTATTCCAAGAAGCGATTGAAGTTCTCATTCGTAATGGTGGCAGAGCTGAAAACGGGAATGCGATGAAATACAAACTTGGTGAATCAGGCTTATCATTGGATTCGATTGAAGGTCATATCGCTCATGTCGTATATGGTAAGACTGAGGGGGATTCAGTATTCCGAAGAATAACGCCTATTACTGGTATATTGATATGGTCTGGAGTTTGCAGAGCTGAACCAGGTGAATTAGTTCTGATTTCCAAATAATGATTGAGGCTACAGTAGTTTCTTGCGTGGCATCCTGGCAGTTGTTAGCTGCAAATGTGGTTAATTCAGACGATTCGCTACAAAGTCCTGGTATTCAGAAAATAGTTCCCAGGTTTCAACATAGCCAAAAAACTTCAATTCCAAGTGTTTGCTATCCATTGTGGAATCAATTGCTCGATTCTTCCAAGAGACAGGTAAAAGGCCTTTGTCATACTTATTGAACTTGAACCTGAAATTATGAGAAAGACAATTCCGAATCATTCTTGCAAATTGATACCATGGTTCTGCTTTAAAAGTAGAAACCTGTTTTGTTTCATTACAATAGTTCTTGATAAGCTCGAAAGACTCTTTGATGAGAGCTCGAATCTGCGAAGTAAGAAACTCCTTGATAGCAATACTTCGGTCTGCGGGTTTCATCAGAAGATTCTTGACCTGTTTGAATTCAACCGTGTACGTCCCAAACTTGGCATGGCTTTCTTCTAGAATCGGATAGACTTTATCATTTGAGAAAAGAGAAATTGCCGCTAGCCCAAGAATATAGTTGTTCTTGGCATTTTCTAGTTGGCTTATGAGTTCCTTTTTCGTCATGAGTACTCCGAACTATATATATGTACAAAAGCAAGCGTATCTCAATTATTATGAGAGATCTAATTCCTCACCCGTGGTGAGGGTTTTGTGCCATGATGTGCCATTTGTGGCTATTTCACTTGGGTGAGAGTTGAAAAACCTTTATCGGATTGACACGTGATGCTTTGGTGATGGCTTTCATGGACTCATTCTACCATCAACAAAGTATGTTTTTTCGTGCTATTCCTCACCACGGGTGAGGGTTTTGTGTATGGACATTATGTCGATTTCACCAGGGGTGAAACTTTGTGCCACCATCTACCAAGAGCGATTATTTCACCCAGGTGATGTTGAAGAACACATATTTGTGATCACTTCGATCGGGCTTGCTTTCTTTGTAGACGATGACGATTAGGTTGAATAAATACACCCGCAGGACGTGATATAGATTTCACGACCCGTGAAACTTTGTGCCATGATCTTCCAAGAGTAGCTATTTCACTCATTGGGCAGAGATTTTGAGGATATTCAACCTATTTAGATATTTGTGATTGCTAGTCTCCATGGTCACATAAGGTTTCCCTACTCTAGCCCTTGGGTCACCTGGAAGCAGCAGACGATAGCTTTCAGGACATACTAACCCGTGTTAGGCGGCACAAGCATCGCCTCCAACACAAACTACGCTAGAAGCGCAGCCCACGGCCTTAGCAAGTCCCAATAGCCAACTGGTTGCATAACTTTTATCTTCAACTCTCGCTTCAAATGTGCGCGTTTTTGGGCAGTCTCCTCTCCATAGTAAGAAAGACATCGCATTCAAGCAACACTGCATCTCCAATCAACCTGGCATCTTTCTCGCTGAGATAACCAAACCGATTCTTTGTCAACTTTGCAGCCAGCGCTACACCGTGCTCTGTGAAAGCAGAGCCGCCATCTTCATAGGAGGCTAGACAGCTATCCCAGTAATCAAGCATTTCCAAAGCCCATTGTAGGTAGTCGCATCTACCTCGATCCAGAACTTCTTGTAAGCTATTGTGGGACAGGGCGACTTGTAGTGACCCTCTTCTTCCAACGAGTATTATCTTTCGAAGCGCCCCTACATTCTGGAAGCCATCAGGTATTGACCAAATCCTATCATCTTGCGTAATCTCACCACCATCATAGATAAATTCCCCATAGTTCTGCAGTGTTTGAAGAGTCGAGGAGTCAAGGAAAACCCGCCCTGGAATCTGACCTAGAGACATTGTGTTTGAGTCTCCATTATCCCATTGTCGTGTTTTGCTCGCAGTTCTGCGCTCGCCCAACGATTTGTTTAGTCGCCCCGCTCGTGCCCTGGCTTGCTTTTTAAGATTCCCATAATAGGATCATCGATGCCAAATCGCGCCTCGCGTGGGGTCCGCTCCAGCGAGACGTTAGCCAGAGTTCGATTCTACAAGGGAACGAAGATATGTATCATCCGTACCACAACATCCCCCTATGATTTTTACACCATACTCCCTGTTCAAGCTCAACATTTGATCAGCCCACACAGAAACTTCTTCAGTCTGTAATTCTGTTGAACCATCCAATTCGGAATGGCTAAGTGATGATGAATTCGCCTGAAAACCCAGCAATCTGATGAAAAGTGCTTTAGGTTGTCCTTCTGCGTGCAAGAATGTTGGATAAGAACAGCTGACCATATAGCACAACGGCTGATGACTTGTCTCTGAATCAATCAGACTTATGGCATACCAAAGATCAGTCCCATCTAAAACTAAGCCATTACGGCCAATTACAAAACTTAGTATGTAGGGAATACCCGTTTTTTCCATCGCTTTCGCAATGCTAATCGCCTCATTAACATTCGGCAACGTTGTTGCTAAGAGATAGTCGACACCAGCCTCTGCAAGATGATCTATCTGCCATGAATGGAATGATTCCGACTCTGATTTTGTAAGACCTTCCTCGGGCCTATAACAATCATTCTTACACCCGACTACACCACCTACCCTTATCAGAGATGCATCAGAGCCATAACTCTCCTGCAGATCCAACATGAAACGTACCGCATCGGCGTTTATGCTTGAATTCAATTCGGCATTCTTCACGCGTTCATAATTGGCTCTCCAAGTTGGAGCGATTAGAAGGATCGGAACTTCAGCCTCTAATGCAATTGAAATGTAACCTCGATAGAGTTTTTCTAACTCCGTTTTACCAATGTCATCATAGACAAACGTTGCATGCACCAGACTAGGATGCAGCTCTACCTGGCTAGCCCTACGTAATCTCTCCACAATCGCCGCTTCGATTAAGATCAAGTCGTTTTTTTCTATTAATGATTTCATTTTTATAACTCTGGCTAATGGTTTATTCAGCGGCTTGGCGACTCTAGCCCCAAACCATCCGCAAACCCGATCCAAACTTGGAAATTCCGACCGCGTACCGTCTTGGCGACAGCCAAATCCGCTTCAATTGGGGTTGGGCGGCTCCGACTCCATCAAACAACGATGATCCGTCAGTATAGCGCTACCTTTTTTCCATGAGTTAGTTGACTTTTTCCACGATCAGCAAAAAGTCAACTTTTGCTGTAGCGCCCATGCCTTGAAATGTTGGTGTAACATATGGAACTATCGAAAGAACTTCTCCTTCCAATTGGTTCAAAAAGCGCTCCAACTTCTCTTGTGCCGATTCTTTTTTGACTTCAAGCTGATGAACTCGGTATTTCATTTTTCTATCCTTCTTTCCGATCTCTATAGGTTTTCTTTGAGGGTACACGGTATGATTTTCAGACGCCCAACGGTCTGCTCCAACTTGGGTTGGGCGACATTGAATACGGGCTGGGCTCTACAACTTGGCACAAGAATTTTTTTCGTCATCAATAGCTTGGTATGCTTCTCTTTAATTCATGCTTCGGTAACCAATCCAGAAACAACCAGCAGGCAATGCCTGTCGCAATGGCAAGCATCAACGCGATAGCCAATAGAACTGGAAAAGGTTCAGGAGTTACGAGATTCAATAATCCTGTCACACACCAGCCAAATCCATAGGCGAGAATCCACAAAGACGCGTAATGTACCCGTCGGCGCAGCATCCACCATTGGGGTACTACAATAGTGGCACCGATCAGTGACATTCCGAGCATAATTGAGAATGTATCATTCTTTTGTGCAAGGATCGCTATGGTGAAGGGTCCAGTAACGAATGGCATCAACCAACCCAAAAATGTCGCGGCAATCCACCATGCCATATGTGGTAAATATCGACGAAGAAGAGTGTACTGAAGGATACCTGTCAACAAGCCAATAATCGGGAATAACAGATACAAGAACAGGAAATCCTCTGTGATGTGGGATTGCCCGCGTACTTGTATCGTGCCACCAACAATGTTTGTAATCTGGGAAATGAGCGCCCAAGAGATGTACCAGGCCATGACGACGGCGATGAAATTCAGCACAACCCATCCCAGATAAAAGAACCAGCGGGGCTTCTCATTATTTGCGATCATCATGATAATCTCCTTTCACTCGGACTACAGCCGCCCAACGGGTTGATCACCCAACAGCTTAATGCTCTATTTCAACCATACGCATACTATACGAATCAATTTTGAGACATTCTACGGATATAGTTATCCTATGGAACATTATCAACCCAAAAGCTGGGTATAGTGTAATTTATTGGAGCTTATCCCTAACGATAAATGATTATATCAGTGGAAATGAACACCAAAACACCCCCGCCCATTTGACCCATGGTTATATATGATGTTGGCCAACATCAAAAGTGAGCATGGGGGGGTCTTTACAATTTAATAACCAATCCCTGATACCTGTGACCATGGGGTACCAGTCGGGCACCATGGGAGCGGGGTGTAGGTACCCTTGCAGCCTTCACCCCGTGGCATATTGTGTGGCATCTAATCAAGGCCTGTCTCTCAATCTGAGAGGCGGGCTTTTTGCTTTAAGGAGGTGATCTTCATTTAGATTATCATTGGTTATGTTCCCTGTCCCATAGCAAAAGCTGTATTAGCTGAGACAAAAGAGTTTTACGAGATCCTAGATATTCGCAACAAAGCCATGGCTATGTCAGCGTTTGCCGATGCAGAAGGCGTAAAAGACGTTGCCAATCTTGCCAAGGAGGTACAGCTAAGAGCAGAGCGCAAAGCTGGTGAGTTTCTAAGAGATATGCCTGGTAAGGGGGAACACGGTGGAGACAGAAAATCAAGTGACACGATGTCACTTGAAGAAATGGGTATAACTAAAAAGCAATCTTCTCGTTGGCAACTTGCCGCTGAACTTCCAGAGGAGAGCTTTGAGCAGATAATTGATATGACCAAGAAACATGGTCAAGAGCTGACAAGCAAAGCAATCCGTGACGCGGCCAGAAAGCTGCGCACAGTAGAGACAGTCGAGACTCCTCCACTTCCAGAAGGTAAATTCAATCTTATATACGCAGATCCACCGTGGCGGTACGAGTTTGCCTCCTCTCCCAATAGGCGGGTTGAGAACCAGTTATCAACCATGCCTTACGAGGATATAGCCAGGTTACCCGTTCAAGAGATAACGCACAATGATTGTGTGTTGTTTTTGTGGGTACCAGCGCCTAAGCTGGAAGAAGCATTTTGGGTAATGGATTTTTGTGGTTTTATGTATCGTACTAATATGGTATGGGTAAAGGACAAGATTGGTATAGGCTATAGTGCTAGACTGAGGTTTGAATATTTTTGGAATTGTTCTATCTTCAGCAGAGTATGCTGTTCCATGATAGGAACTTAAATTCCTCACCAGGGGTGAATTTTGTGCCATGATCTGGAATTTGAAGCAACTTCACTCAGCTGAGGTCGAAAATCTGTTATCGGTTTGAAACGTGGGATTTTGGTGATGACTTTCATGAGGGCATTTTACTACTTATGGTAGTGAATTGTCTTGAAATTTTCATGGTCCCCAAGGCTTGCACATCACCCGCCGAGCGGAAACACAGCGGAGAAACGTCAGTGGCAATAATACTTTGGCCTACGCCATGTCTTAAATGTTAGAAAAGAAGGGGGCAACAGCTGTTACAGCTTTAGCAACATCGGGAATGGCCTTCAAAATTGAGAGAAGACCATCGCTCATTACTTTCAGAAATGTTTTATTGGGCTTATCTTTGGTGGCTTCTTCGCCAATTTGGTTAATAATTTCAATGTGTTCTTTTTTCTTACTTTCTGGAATATGTGTGCTAGCCATTACTGCTTCTTTGAGGGTTTTCAACGCTCCAGCAAACTCGGTTTTCCCCACGCTATTAAGATTTGCAATAACTTCATTGAAATTACCAATAAATATTTGTCCACTAACGTTAGATATGTCACTCATGTTGATGTCAATCCTGTCGCCCATGAGTAACTCCTGTATTACAAAGTTAATAGAATTGTTAATCGGCTCAACGGTGTGTTTACGAAAGATTGATTCCATTTCAGCAACAGAATAGTAACGTTGCGATGGATCTGGTTGCATAGCTATGATAATGGCTTCCTCCATCCATGCGGGAATGAATGGATTTACTTTCGTTGGTTTTACACCTTCAAAGAGAGAAATGGGGGGGTGGTTGGTTAGCATTTCATATAGCGTTGCACCAAGCGTGAAAATGTCGGACTTTACTGATACTTTGCCTTCGTGTTGCTCTGGCGGCATGTATCTTGGCGTTCCAAACGTTTCTGACGCCTTGGATAACATATGACCTGCCAATTTTGCTCGTTCCAGTGGTGTCAGTGATATGACGGGTTCAAAGAATTTTTCAAGATCTGGGACTTCTTTACCTAAAAATCCTTGTACATCAGGCACCATAAAATCAGTTAATTTTACTAACCCACTATCTTTTGTTATAAGAATATTTTGAGGCTTGATATCCCCGTGAATAATGCCTTCCTGCTGTTCACCTGCCAAGTTCAAATACACACAGTTATGAGCGTGTCGAACTGCCGAAAGTAATTGGACAAAATATTCAGATGCGAGCCTTACCCACTTTTTAGTTTGAGTTCGTGGAACTAACCAATCAAGTGTTTGTCCTTCTATATATTCCATCGCCATATACGCGTGGCCTTTAGAAAAACCATAATCGTATAGGCGGACGATGTTGGGATGAGTCAATTGTGATAAGTAATTTGCGGATTGAAGAAATGCAACTCCAACCACTTCGTTGTCCGAGAAGTGTTGATGCACCTTTATGGCGGCTTTGTAATTCAGAATTTCGTGATAAGCCTTGAAAACGGAACCAATACCCCCAGTCGCAATTTTTTCGTCAATCACGTAGTTGCCGAGAATCGAGCCATGCTTGAATTTTTCTTCAATATCAATATTTTGGTCGATTTTTGTCATAAGCAATTGTGAAACTACAATGAGCTATCTAACAAATTAGGATTGATTGGCAGAAAAATTCTATGTCGATGCATTATTCAATGCGCAGTTACAGCGAGCCATGTTAAATTCCGCCGTTATGGGAACATCAAATGTCTAATTAGCTTCATTATAAACTAAACAGCCATAGAATAAACCTTTTTCTAATTTCCCCCGTTTTCACATATGCCCATTTTGGACACGATTAAGTTGAAGTAGTGCAAAGTTTATAAGTGAACTTACCCCCTTCATTCTCTTAAATTAACTAGTGCTCCCCTTAGGGTACGGGGGGTGCAGGTACCCGTACAGCCTACACCCCTAGACTACATGCACGGCATCTATCCAATGCCTGTCTCTCGATTGAGAGGCGGGCTTTTTTGCTTTAAGGAGGTGATGTATATGTGGATTGTATTCGGTTACATTCTCTGCAAAGTGGCAAAGACTGCTGGCTGTTGGAAGCTATACACAGCTTCCAGGCATTCATTCCGCAGTGGGCGTCCAGGATTGTTCTTGCAATACTGGCGTATGTAGGGGGCAAATAACTGAATAGCTGAGCCGTGATGTCGATGTCCCGTGGGCATCGGTCGGGCATCAAGGAGCAAGAAGCAGAAGTCGTGCGCCTGCATCTTGTCAGCAATATGCACGGTCTTATTAACCCGTCTCAGTTGAGGCGGGCTTTTGTGTTTAAGGAGGTCATATGATCATAGTTCACATTCTTGCTCAATGCGAGCACTGCAAGGACGAAGCCTATCTGCCTTGCCCTCAATGCCAGGGCAGCGGCAATCAAGCTAAATGGATCGGTCTGGCTGAGTTAGCTACCCTGCTAAAGGAAATCCAGTGCCCTCACGAACACACGTCATTGCAGGGCGGCTTTCACTTCACCGCTGGTGAGGTCTGGGATGACATTACAGAAATTTGCGACGACTGTGGTGCCAACCTCGACAAACAATGATCGACTCAACCCTATCCAACTGAGCGCCTTCCAACCAACGGAGGGCGCTCTTTTTATTTAACCGAAAGGAGACATGTAATGACTACCAATAATAACCAAAACAATGACTTTCTCTTCAGTGAAGCACCAGCAAGCTGGAATACTCGCTATGTCGATCCGAATGGCTTTGAGTGCCAATTCACTCTTCGATCTGACAACGGTCAGGAATTGCTAGAGAAGGCCAACAGTGCCATTGCCTATCTACTCAAGAATGATTGCGAGCCGTATTCCTACAAGGGCAACAACTATCGCTCGAAGAAGGCAAACCATAAGCCCGTGATTAGCAACAAAGGAAGCTCTAATAACGACGGGAGCAACCAGGACGGCAGCTGGTGCAGCATACACGAATGCGAGATGCAGCGATGGGAGAAAGCGGGCAGGGTCTGGCATTCCCACAAAGTAGACGGACAGTGGTGCACTGGCAATGCCAAGAGCAAGTAGCCACAGCATCAAGTATTGGGCAGTCTGGCGATCACAGGCAGGCTGCCCTTTTTCTTTTTAACTACAAGAAAGGAGTAAATTTCATGATGTTTCAATCAGGAAAAATCGTAGCAACCCCAGGAGCTTTGTCCCTGGCTGAGTGTGGCATTGACCTTCCAGAGTACCTCCAACGCCATCTAAACGGCGATTGGGGCGACCTATGCGAGGAGGACAAGGTAGAGAACCTTTTCTCACTAAAACACGGCTTACGTCTTCTCTCTACGTACAACACGCCCTTTGGGGTGCTCTGGATTATCACCGAAGCAGACCGAAGCGTGACGACCTTCCTGCTACCCGAAGGTGCGCCGTGATAGGACGTGTAGTATCCCCATCAGAGATGGGAGAGATTCGGAGTAAATCTCTGGGTTACCCAATCAACTCTCAGCCGAAAGGGTGAGAGCCAA
>SDBS01007700.1_pt1 | contig 10443 bp, 10 predicted proteins | sample 2277091 | NCBI WGS metagenome assembly SDBS01 (sample SAMN10404972, study PRJNA504765) | marine sediment metagenome | isolation source: marine sediment core GS10_PC15, 163 cmbsf | place: Arctic Ocean: Southern Knipovich Ridge | collected 2010 | reverse complement strand
AATAATGGTGACAATTAATTTTTTCTTCATTATGAAAACCTATAAAGCCGATCAGAGATACGTAGCGTTTTATTATTTGTCATTTACAGTCGATTTTACATGTTTTTTCAGGTAATAACAATTAAAAATCTAAGCGCTGCAGCAATCTTCTGGCCACCAATGCAAGAAGAACTAAAACTTCCTGAAGGAAATATTAGCTTCGGAGCAATGATGGTAGGTTATCCGAGATTCAAGTATAAAAGACTGCCGCTGAGAAATGAAGCCAAGATAATGTGGTGTTAAAACTAGGGTTTTCGGGTTTAGAAGACGAATAATCATTAATATCAGACCCCAAATCGAGTGAAAAAATTTTGATGTAATGAAGACCTTACCCGGCTGTTTTTTTATTGGTCAGATAAACTCCGGCGCATACCAGTATTGTCCCTATAAATAATGATAAAGTAATCGGTTCATCTAAGATCATAAAAGCAAGTATAACAGCACTGACAGGGACGAAGTTAATAAACAAGCTTGCTTTGGTCGGGCCGATCTTTTTTATCCCCTCATAGTACCATACAAATCCTACAACGGTTCCAAAAATCCCTAAATAGAAAATACCTAACCATGCCGTTATGGGGTAATTATGAAAATTGTAAAAAATACCCTCAAAACAAGCCGGGAAAAACAAAAAAAAGGTGCCTATTACACAGGAATAAAATACCGAAGAGATTGGAGACAGATCGGCCATGACTACTTTCCCGATTAAAGAATAGGCTACCCAGCTTAAAACACAGCAAAAGATAAATATTTCTCCCCAACCTATATTTCCTTGTACAATTTCATTCAGATTCCCTTTTGAGATAACAATTATTGCTCCGGTTACTGAAATAATAATTCCAACAGCCTTTATCATGTTTAATTTTTCTTTAAAAAAGTATGCGGAAAGAATTGCAATAAATACTGGATTATTAGCAATAATAATAGATGCTCTCCCAGCGTTAATTAATTTGAGTCCCTTGATAAAGAAAACATTGTATGTAAATACACCGGTTAGCCCAAGAAGAATAACTGGAACCATCTGCCTTTTCTTCGGTAAAATAAGTTTGCCGTCTATCCTCCGGACAAACAAAATCAGAAAGCTCGATGCTATGGCAAATCTAAAAAAAGAAGCAGAAAATGGCCCGACATCTTTTGCAACGACCCTTCCCGCAATGAAAGTGCCACCCCATAAAATTGCCGTTAATATCAATTTGATATAAATTAATATGGTTTTACGATCACCCATTTTATTTTTCATTATTTGAGCAGTCGGGGGGTTTTGATTACAAGGGCTTTTTTATCAGCGGGGTGATTTACTTAGGTTTGTCAGCATTGTATTCATTATTTCTATCATCTTCGTAGCGCCAATAGTTTTAAAAAGTTCCAGGCCCTTCTTGTACATGTCTTCGGCTTGATCCAAATCACTACGAAGGCGGCAAACATCTCCTAAATAACCGTAAATTGTCGCCATGGCCTCTTTGTTATCCAGTTTTTCTTCCATTTTCAGACGCTTTTTAAACATGCCCTCGGCTTGATCCAAATCACGACGGGTATAGTAAACTTCGCCGAGTTTGCCGTAAACCGTCGCCATGCCCCGCTTACGTCCGAGATCCTCATTAATTTTCAGACTTTTTTTGAACATGCTTTCGGCTTGTTTCAGTTCGCCGCGCGTCTGGTAAATAGTGCCCAGATATCCGTAATCAGACGCCATGCCCTCTTTGTTGGCCAGCTTTTCTTCTATTTCCAGGCTTTTTTTAAACATTTCTTCGGCTTTATCCAGATGGCCAAGAGTTAGGTAGAGAGTGCCGAGTTTACCGTAAGCATCGGCCATGCCCTCCTTGCGGCCCAGCTTTTCTTCCATTTCCAGGTTTTTTTTGTATTCGGCCTCGGCTTGCTCCAGATCGGTACGAGATCTCAGTGACATCGGTTGCATTTTGGTATTCTCCCTTTTTGGATTTGACACTTAACAATACAGCTTAACCGGCTTTAAAGGCGGCTTGAGTAAATTTGTACTCGAAAATATAAAACATTATCGAATGCAATAAAAAATATTCGACAAATTGAAAGAGATGGATAAATAATTTTTGTCAAACGGTCAAGTGATATCTGGGTGTTTTTCAAGCACTTTCAATTCCCTTTATAGGGTGTCACCATCTATCCTATTTGATCGGCACCGCCGGGTTCGTCGAGACGATTCAAAAAGTCCCTGAACCAGGGAGGGTTTACGATCAAGATATATATCAGAAACAACGCTGTCAGCGGTAGAGCAAATACAGATAGATCCACCAGCAAAATTCCAATACATAGAAGTGTCCGCTTGGTCATAGTCATGATCGTTTCCTGGATTCAGCAATTCTTAGGAAGGCAAATGTGCTTTTGTGGCTTGAAAAGAACAATATCATCAAGTTTTATACAGCAAAGGAGCGAAGTAAGCTTGTTGACTACATATGGGATAACTTGTGGCAATAAATTCTCAAATTTACATCGAACTTTAATCATTGAGTTTGATCTCTAAAACAGTTTCATCTGGGCTGAGGCTTTTTCTTGGCCTGAATAAAAAATTTGCTCTGTGATCAGGTCTACATCTTTCCGCTTCAATTCCTCTGTCCAATTTTTGCAGAATTCCTCTTGAGGTTTCTCACTGTATTTAACTTCAAATGTATCATCACTAACGTCGTCAAAGCCTATTAGTTCATTCAAAATTATTTCTTTCTCCTGGGAAGTCATTACCGGAAAGCCGTAAAATTTATTTTTGTACTTGAAAGCCCCTTTTTCTTTAATCCGTTTAATCACAAAATCGATATGCCTTATAAGTCTGTTTTGGATATATTCGTTAGATAAAGGCACGATTTCATTCTTCATTTCTCGAATTGTATCTTGTAATGTGGCATCTATTTCATATCCAATGCTATTTCTCTTAGATGCCATAGCCGCAAATGTAGTTGTTCCTGTACCTAAGAAGGGGTCAAGAACCATATCCCCTTTGGCCGAATACATGTTGATCAACCGATATACAACCTCAAATGGGTAAGCGGCACTTCTTAATCGGGAATCTTTATCGTTGAGAGCTTGCGGTGTTCCCTTAACATCAAACCATACATCTGAAAACCAGCTATTCCGTTCCTCCCAAAAAATAGCGCTTTCCCGTCTGTTCTTTTTATCTTCTTCTTTTTTGAACTCTCGCTTTGGTCCTTTTCTCACTATCAGAATATACTCATGTTCCAAAGTCACATAGGCCCCTGCCGGCAACATACCTGAACCTAAAAATTTGTTTGGAGCGTTTGTTTGTTTCCTCCACAATATGCATGGAAGTGCCGAAAAACCAAGTTCCAATGCACATTTCAAAATTCTCATATGGTTGGGATATAATGCAAAGTTTCCATTGATCGTCCTTGTAGCATCTCCAATGTTGATACAGGCAAATCCTCCATATTTTAAAACACGGAAAACCTCATTCCAAACCAGGTCTAAAATTTTATGCATCAACTCAAAAGCCGCCGATCCCTCCGCCTTTTTTAAGGCAGCTTCAATAGATGGATTTTGTTCACAAAACATCTCATCCCACATCTGTATCATTGGATAAGGTGGCGAAGTAACTATTAAGCCTACGCTCTCCGAAGGAACATCATCCATCTTTCTTGAGTTAGAAAATATAATTTTATGATTTGTTTTCATACGATTTTTTGACTCAACAAAAAAGAGGTTCACCACTGCGGATGAACCCCTTTTAATTAATATTATTACCAGTTTATGATATTCCGGCGACCTCTTCCTTTATCTTTACGGCGATCTTGTACAGTACGGTCAACACAAAAAAGCCTATCGCCCATATCCCAATGCCAATCAGGACTTCAGGTACCGTAGGAACATATTCATTCACATGATGAAGGGGAGACGGTACAAAACCGCCTGAGATCATTCCCAGTCCCTTGTCAATCCATGTGCCGGCAAACACGCATATACAGGCTACAATCAAGACGCCTTCATTTCTGCGGGTTAAAGGATTGACAAGCAGAATAATCGACACCACCATCAGTATCATTGAAGCCCACATCCAGGGCACCAGGACACCGTGTCCGTGCAACCCCACAAACAGATACTTTAGATGATCCATATGTTCCGGTATCCTGCTGTAAAATACCACAAAAACCTCACATAAAAAGAAGAACACATTGATGCAGATTGCATATGCCACGATCTTGGCAATCGACTGGATCTGTTCCTTACCCGGGTCAAACCTGGTAAACTTTCTGACAATCATGCATAACAGGATTAGTAGCGCAGGGCCTGCAGCAAATGCCGAGGAAAGAAAGCGGGGCGCCAGGATAGCGGTTAGCCAGAATCCCCTGCCCGGAAGACCGCAGTAAAGATATGCCGTTACAGTATGGATACTGACAGCCCATGGAATTGAAAGATATATAAGCGGCTTTAACCAGCCGGGCGGGGCGACATTGTTCCTCTCTGCTTCAAGTACTTTCCAGCCGATAACGATGTTCAGCAAAAGGTACCCGTTTAAAACGATCATATCCCAGAAAAGAACGGAATTGGGAGTCGGGTACAAAAGGACATTGACAACCCGTGTGGGCTGGCCGAGGTCCACAAAGATAAACAGAATACACATGGTCACCGAAGCGACCGCCAGAAATTCTCCCAGGATGGTAACCCTGCCGAATGCTTTATAGTTATGCAGGTAATAAGGGAGAACCACCATTACCGCTGATGCAGCCACACCGACAAGAAATGTGAACTGGGCAATGTAAAAACCCCACGACACATCCCTGCTCATACCTGTAATTCCCAGGCCGAATGTAAACTGCTTCAAATAGCATACAAAACCAACACCGATAACGGCAAGCAGCACCGTAATCAATCCATAGTATTTCTTGCTTCCTGTTAGCGCCTTTTCAAGCATAACCACCTCATACAATATAGAAAACTGATGGCCCAGCACCCAGGGCCGGTTTACGACGAATAGTGAAGTTGGATCTTAACAGCTCTCTGACTTCAGATTTTGGATCATCCAGGTCACCGCAGGTGAGTGCGCCGTTGGACGCCTCCACACAGGCGGGTAATTCTCCCACAGCCAGTCTTTCCGCGCAGAAATTGCACTTTTCAACAACCCCTTTCATCCTGGTGGGAAATTTTGGATTTCTTTCCTCGATAAAAGGGCGCGGGTCCCTGAAATTGAAGCTTCTCGAACCATATGGGCAGGCAGCCATGCAGAACCTGCAACCTATGCAACGATGGAAATCCATCAACACAATTCCGTCTTCCCGTTTAAAGGTTGCCTTTGTGGGGCAAACCCTGACACACGCAGGCTTTTCACAATGGTTGCAGAGTGTCAGAAAAGGCAAATGCTTGACCCTGTCGTCAAGAAATTCATGTTCCTGGGTCGGAAAGGTATGTTTAAACTCTTCAGTCCAGATCCACTTGATCTCATGCCTTTTATTTTCAAGCTTTGGGACATTATGGATTTTGTGGCAGGCCTCAATCATCGGTTCGAGATCTTCTTCAGACTCGAATTTTCGGGTGTCGATGACCAGAGCCCATCTTTTGGCTTTCAGGACATCTTCACCCTTCCTGGTTTCAGGTTTGAGTGCTTCTGTATGCTCTTCAGTCGAGGCAAATACATCCAGCACCGGCTTGGCACCTAATCCGAGCGCAGAAATTCCGGCTATTTTCAAGAAGCTTCTTCTGCTGCTTTCCATCACATCTTCTCCTTTGGATCAATGTGACAATCCCAGCAGTAAGGGGTTACCGAAGCATAATTGTGGCACTTGTCACAAAATTCTGCCTTTTCGGTGTGACAATCCAAACATGTATTGGTAAGGCTCATTTCAAATTCCTTCCCGCTCTCGTTCACATAGACTCTTTTGGCGCTCCGTACAACCGTATCCCTCCAGATATCAAGAACCAGCATGTGTTCTGTCTTCATGTATGCTTTAGCTTCGACGCACTCTTGGCCGGCTTTTGCTGCCTTGCCGACCAGCTTTGGTTCCGGCGCCGGAGCAGCCTTTAAATGGTTGTACCAGAGAGGAAACGTTATCAATACCCCAAAAATGATAAGGCCGGCAACAACTTTCCCTTTATCATACATCTTCTTATTATTATTCGGCATCATCACCCTCCATTCCCGGCAGCGGTTCACTACGCAGGTCCGTCTCTCTCTCTTTTTCTCCGGGCAAAATCAGTGCATTGGCCACCAATTCGGTCAGTCCGGTAACATCCACTTCGGGAACCCAGTACTCCATGGAAGTAAGCAGTGCTGCCCTGTCAATGGCACAAATGCATGACAGCATATTTACATCATGTTTTTCATGGACATATTTTACTGCATTGGCTCTTGGCAAACCTCCCTGCATCCTCAGTTCCATGTTCTCGCCGGCATTTAGACCGGATCCGCTGCCACAGCAGAATGTCTGTTCCCGTATGGTGTTTGCAGGCATTTCATAAAAATTGTTGCATACGCTGTTGATAATATACCGGGGTTCTTCCAGCAATCCCATGCCACGGGAAGTATTGCAGGAATCGTGATAGGTGACCTTCAAATGGTCGTTTCTGGTAGGATCGAGATCAAGTTTCCCGTGCTTGATAAGGTCGGCCATGAACTCGGTAATATGCACCATCTTGGTGGAACTGGCATTTTCAAATCTGGTGCCGGTGATTGGAGAAACCGGCTCCTCCAGAAAATCGGCAGGACCGTTCATGGTATCCATGTACTGGTGAACAACCCGCCACATATGACCGCATTCCCCGCCCAGAATCCATTTTACGCCCAGCCGTTTGGCTTCGGCGTACATTTTTGAGTTAAGCCGTTTCATGGTCTCATGGGAGGTAAAAAAACCAAAGTTTCCGCCTTCGGAAGCATAGGTGCTCCATGTGATATCGAAACCATATTTCTCCTGTAAAAAGTGAAACAGCATCATGTATCCCATACAGGTAAATGTTCCTGGGTCGGCAAAGACATCACCCGAGGGGGTGATAAAGAGAATTTCGGCCCCCTTTCTGTTAAAACTGGGATCTACCCGGACGCCGGTTATATCTTCGATGTCATCGGTAAAGAAATCCATCATATCCTTGTATGCATGGGGCTGAATTCCAAGATGGTTCCCTGTTCTGTAACAATTGGCCACAGGGGTCGCGACCCAGTCTACGTTAAGGCCGATGAGATTCAAAAGCTCCCGGCCCATGATGGTAATCTCAGCCGTGTCAATGCCGTAAGGACAGAAAACAGAGCAGCGCCGGCATTCCGAACACTGAAAGAGATAGTACCACCACTCTTTTAAAACATCCAAAGTCAATTCTCTTACGCCGCCAATCTTTTTGAAGTTCTTTCCGAAGAATCCGAGAATCTTGCCGGCGGCGGTAAAATCATTTCTATATACCGAGCGAAGCAGTTCGGCTCGCAGGACCGGCATGTTTTTGGGATCGCCGGAACCGATGAAAAAATGGCATTTGTCGGCACAGGCCCCGCAGCGCACACAGATGTCCATGAAGACTTTTATGGAACGAAACCTGTCCAGCCGCTCCCTGAAGCCTTTGTAAATTATTTCCTTCCAGTTCTCAGGAAGGTTCCAGTCTTCTTCAATCGGGTTCCACTGCCTTGGATAGGGAAGGCCGACATATTCAACACTCTTTGGATTCGAAGCGTAGCAATAAATCCCCTTTTTTATTTCAACAGGGGTATCCATCCATCCTGTTTGGGAAGGTTTTGGGTCAATGCCTGACAATAGTTCTTCTGGTGTTGGATCTGACATTACTTACTCCTTTTCCTCTGATTCCTCTGGCGGTGCTGCCTCTTTCTCCTGTGATTCTGCATCTTCTTTCGGCGGTTCCGCCTCTTCCTCTGGCGGTTCTGCCTCTTCCTCCGGTGGTGCATCTTCTTTCGGCGGTTCTGGCTCAATCATTTTTTCCACCGGCAGTCCAGCCTCTACCATTTTCTCCCTGAATTCATCTTCATACGCTTCGTATGAATGAACTTTGACAGGATAATTCCACGGATTGACATGTCTCTTTACGCGGCTGTTGGTAGTCAGATTTCTGGTGGGACTCATAAAGATCCCACCCAGGTGCATGAGCTTGCTGAAAGGGAAATACACCAAAAGGATACTGACAAAAAAGAGATGCACATAAAATAAGCCGCCGACGCCTTCGGGGATATGGAAGTGGAATGTTACCAATCCCATGGCGAACTCTTTAATGCCTACAATATCTACCTTGGTGAAATAGCGCATTAGGATGCCTGTAAAAGCGATGCCCATTATCAGAAAGAGGGGGAAAAAGTCTGAAGCCAGTGAAATATATCTCACCTGTGGAATAAATATTCTTCTAAGAAACAGGAAGGTTACGGCAGCAAGAAGGACGCCGCCGGACAATAAAAGCCCCGGCAGGGCGATCTGAAGAAAACCGTCCAGCTTTTCAACTATCTGGATGCAGGCCGGTACAGGTTCCATAAAGAATCGCAGATGTCTAAACACCACGGTAAAAAAGGCCCAGTGAAATGCCAGAGCACCGACCCACAGCCATATTTCCCATTCATAAGAAAGCTTGTCTCCCTCTTTTAACTTCTGTTTTGTATTTCTGAATAATGACCTGAAAAAGACAATTTCCAGAAACATCCGCACGATAACACCGCCGGTCGTTGACGGGTTTTCTATGGGTGCGGATTTGATCCAGGGGAGAGATTTCTGCTGGCCGCAGGTTGTGGGAATACAAAAGGGCACCGGTGAACGCGCCCAGTCAACAACGCGGTAGATAAACCCAACAATGAAAGTAATTGCGGCCAGAAAAGGTATAAAAATGCCGAAAAAGTACTCACCCCCTGGCACTTTAACGCCCAAATAGGCAAACAGAAAAAGTAGAATAACTGCTATGAGGGAATACATGTAGCTAAAATTCATTATACCGTTACCTCACTCTAAGGCCCCAATAAAATTGCAAAATTTGTCCAAAATCTTTTCGGGCCGCAGGAGCATGCTAAAATCCCTGCTGATTTTGAGCAAAACTAGCTGTCGTTTGAAGCCTCCTTAATATTAATTATAGGTTTGAGATCCGGTTCAGCCTCCGGCATCTCACTTACCAAACCAGCCCTTTCAAATGCCCTGAAAGTTCTGTTTTTCATCTCATTAGCCTTGAGTTCGTAAATCTTTTCCCTGCATTGCATATAAAGGTTAAAAGCAATAAGGCTGAGTTCATCGATCTTTGACTCAAAAAGCAGCAACTCGTTGATAATCTGTTCTTCTAAAATCTCTTTATGTAAACTTTCTCTAATGACATTTTTTAAGAAAAAGATGAAACCAGTGGCTTGTGAAGGGGAAAAGTTCTGAATAGCTCTGATTCTGATGATTGGATCGAGGGAGGATGTTATGGTTTCATAATCTATTCCCTTGAGAAGTTCGGCAAATAACGCCTCCAACTCCCTATAAATGGTTCTGCCCACAGGGTTGGCAAAAGGATTTTTCTGGCTTTTTAGGAATTTAGCGGTGTCGGAAGGATAGGTCGCAATCACCGAGGCAAACCACTTTTTAGTAATAGCGGCTTTTTTTTGCGACAATAGATTATTCAGCCTCATACTCAGGACCGCTCCCAAACTTCAAATATTATCAAGGTTTTATCAAGGGCTGATGATGCCGAAATTAGCCATCAAATGCAGACCATCACGGCGACTGTTCAGAGTAAAAAGGTAATAATCAGAACAATCACACTTAAGAGAAGGCATATAAACAACTTGCAAATTCATGTCAAGGATAAATGAAAAAAAGATGTTAAATAGATATTCAGAGTGAAGCTCCCCGCCCTAAAGGGTGGGGCTTCCCGGTAAGGATTTTTTCAATTTCATATAGCTCCCCTCGACCCCGCCTTAAAAGGCGGGGCTTGCGGGGAGCAGACCGGTCAGCATTCAACGGGCTGTTGTCCAATCAGACCTCTTTTAGCGGTCATTAAAACGTTCTTTGCCAATATTGACGATTTCGTAAAAAACCAAAATTGCGATGGCAAAGTAAAAAGCTCCAAATTCAAGGCGCGCGAATTTCGTGTCATGAGGCGTACTTAGCGTACGCCGCAATGACAACGAAATGAAGCGCAACGCAGAAGTTGGACTTTTTACGAAGCCATCAATATTGCTTCATTATTTCATACAAACCTGCATAAACAATCTTGAAGGAATTTAAATTATAAATATATTGCATATTCCGCTTGATTCCGGCCACCTATTCCGCTCCATTTCGGCCACCCATTCCGCTTGATTCCGGCCACCTATTCCGCTCCATTTCGGCCACCCATTCCGCTTGATTCCGGCCACCCATTCCGCTTGATTCCGGCCACCTATTCCGCTCCATTTCGGCCACCCATTCCGCTTGATTCCGGCCACCTATTCCGGAACATTTCGGCCACCTTATAATACCATATAATTTTCAGCGACGCTGG
>SDBS01007699.1_pt1 | contig 10446 bp, 8 predicted proteins | sample 2277091 | NCBI WGS metagenome assembly SDBS01 (sample SAMN10404972, study PRJNA504765) | marine sediment metagenome | isolation source: marine sediment core GS10_PC15, 163 cmbsf | place: Arctic Ocean: Southern Knipovich Ridge | collected 2010 | reverse complement strand
ACCGACCTTACATTTTTTAACCAAAAAGAAAGATATAAGCAAAAATTTTGAGTGATTATTGAGTTAGATAAAACTCGAATTAAAAAAGTATTATCCTAGTACTTAAATAAAGGGGCAGTTAGTATGAGTTTAGATAAAAAGAGGTATAAGAGTTACAAAAGGTGGCTTTTTCACTACCTTAAGCAGCAAAAAACCTTAGTATTTTGTGTATTTATAGGCAAACTAATCGTTACCTTGACAAGGACTCTAGTGCCACTTTTTATCGGAGATATTATTGATAATGCTCTCATCATACATGATAATGCAAAATTAATCATAATGCTCCTCCTGACTTTTGTACTCTTTATTATTCGTAATGGCATGGATTATGGAACCATGATGTTGGGTCACTATTTAGGCTTAAAAACCGAAAAAAATATGAGACAGGAATTTTTTGACACAATTCAACTCAAACCCCTTCGGTATCATGATACAGCAAGGACAGGTGATCTAGAAGCCCTAGCCAGTAATGATGTTCGTATCGTAAATACCATGTTGTCACACGGAGCTTTTTTTTTTTACCCCTTCTTTCAAGTTGGAATGACATTGTTTCTCATTTTCTCGGTTCTCGATCCAAGATTAGCATTGTTATGTATACCTTTTATTTTGCTCTATATATATTTTGTATTATTTTACCGAAAGAAGATAACCCCTTATGCTACTACAAGATTGAGAAAACATTCCAATATTGCTGTAGTCTTGCAAGAGAGCATAAGTGGGGCTAATGTAGTTAGATCTTTTGCAGCTGGAGAATATGAGAGAAAAAAATTTAGGAAAGCGGTACATGCCTTTAGAGATAACTCAATTGGAGAATATAAAGTTCAAGCGAAATATTATCCTATGTTAATTTTATACATAACTATTGGGGTCTCATTTATTGTAGGTTGTGTTATGGCAAACTATAATGTGATAACTATTGGTGAATTAATCGCCGCAAATTTAATGTTAATAACTCTTATTGATCCCACTAATCTCATTTGGTGGGCAACTAACGATATGATGAGTGGTTTTGCTGCTTGTTCTCGATTATTTTCTGCTCTCTCAAGAGAAACAGGTGAGTCTTATGAAAGTTCCATCACTGAATGGCCAGAAAACTTTAAAGGACGAATTGAATTTAAAAATGTTACCTTTACCTATGGGGTTAAAAAAGAAAACCAATCATATGTTCTTAAAAACCTTTCATTTACCATAGAACCTAATCAAAGGGTTGCTCTTGTAGGACCTACAGGTTGCGGGAAGACCACTATTGCTAAGCTTCTTTTACGTTTATATGATCCACAAGAGGGTAATATTCTTTTGGATGGAAAAAACATAAGGGATTACTCTCTTAATGATTTAAGAAGAAAGATTGGCTTAATTGAACAAGACATCTATCTTTTTTCACAAACAATAAAAGAGAATATCGCTTTTGGGAAACAAACTGCATCATTTGATGAAATAGTTGAAGTGGCAAAACTTGCCCAAGTTAATGATTTTGTAAATAATTTCCCTGACAAATATGATACTATTGTAGGTGAGAGAGGAACCAGACTTTCTGGTGGAGAAAAACAACGAATAGCTATCGCTCGAGCTTTTTTAACAAATCCCCGAATTCTAGTTCTTGATGATTCTGTTTCTGCTGTAGATAGTGAGACAGAAGAGAAGATTGGGCTGGCAATGGAAAATATCCTACAGAATAGGACTACAATCATCATTACTCATCGGTTACACACAATAAGATCATCAGATAAAATAATCGTGCTTAAACGAGGAAAAATGATAGCAGAGGGTAATCATAACGATTTATTAAATAATTCTGAAGATTATAGAAGGATATTCGGGAAACAACTAGTTTTACCAAAAAATATTTATGAAAAAACTTAGAGGGTGTCGAAATGGGAATTTATGCAGGGATGACGAATGAGGAACAAAAACGGGAGTATTCTGATCGAGAACTTCTTATTAGATATTTTCGGAGGGTCACTCCTTATAAAAAAAACATCATCTCAATTTCTTTGTTTATTCTTGTTTCTACTGTTGCTGAAATTATTAATCCTCTTTTAATAGGGACCGCAATCAATGAGCTTTATAAAGCAAATAGCAATTTAATAATAATCATTGGCGCTGGGATAAGTTATCTTATATTAACTATCATAATTTGGGTAATTTTCTTTTTACGTCGGAAGGAAATAGGTAAATTTGTCCCATTTTTCCTCGAAGATCTCCGAATGGATATTTTCGATAAATTACAAGAACAAGATATGAGCTTTTTTGATAAACATCTGAGTGGAAAACTAAATACTAGGGTTTCAAATGATGCTTTAGATTTTGGTAATACTACAATCTTACTAACTGACACTTTGGGCAATTTTCTGATAAGTATCCTAACTTTTGGAATTCTACTTATATTAAACCTTACCCTTGCCCTCATTACATTGATAGCTGTTCCATTTATCTTTTTGTTTGTATTATCTCTTCGAAGAATAGCTCGAGTAGTTAGTCGGGCTTATCGAGAAGCTATAGGAAATGTGAATGCAGCGATGGTTGAATCTATTGAGGGAATTCACGTTTGTAAAAGCTATGGTCAAGAATCTACAGTTTCAGAACAGTTCAATGAAACCAACAAGGATTATTTCGAAAACGGTTTCAAATTAACTTTAGTTACACATAGCTGGAGACCCATTCTTGAAACAATCGCCTCAATAACATTGATAATGATAATTTATTTTGGCAGTCAATTTGTTTTTCAAGGGATAACAAGACCGGGGACAATAATAATGTATATCTTTTATCTTCAGAGGTTTTTTAGACCAATAATGGTACTCTCTACATTTTTCCCACAATTAAGTGCTGGTATGGCTGCCTATGAACGAATTCTTGACATTATTGATTCTGAGCCACGCGTAAAACAAAATCCAAATGCAATTGATGTTGGTGAATTAGAGGGGGAAATTATCTTTGAGGATGTGGATTTTTGTTATAGAGAAGCTGAATGGGTTTTTAGAGGTCTAAATCTAAAAATTGCAAAGGGTGAAAAACTAGCAATTGTGGGGCATACTGGTGCAGGAAAAACATCAATTGTTTCATTACTCACTCGTCATTATGAATTTCAAGGTGGTTCGATTGAAATAGATGGAAATAATATCCGAAATATGACACTAGATTCATTCAGAAAGAATTTAGGAAACGTTCAGCAAGATGTATTTTTGTTTTCAGGTACAATTGAGGAAAATATTAGATATGGAAGAAGAGATGCATCAGAGGAGGATCTTTTAAACGCTATAAAAGCAGTACATGCTGAAGAACTTATTGAATATTTACCACAGGGACTTCAAACTCAAGTAGGTGAAAGAGGAAAAAGTCTATCAGCAGGACAACGTCAACTCATTAGTTTTGCACGAGCACTTTTAATGAATCCAAAAATTCTCATCCTTGATGAAGCAACTTCAAGTGTAGATGCCTATACTGAAGCGATCATACAGGAAGCTCTTGAAGTACTTTTAGCTAATCGAACGTCAATTATAATAGCACATAGACTTTCAACAGTAATAAATGCTGACAGAATTATAGTAATGGAGAAGGGAAAAATCATTGAAGAGGGCACACACAATTATTTACTTTCACAGGAGGGAAAATATGCAAATTTATATAAACAATATTTCGAACATCAGAGCTTGAATTGGCATCCAAAAGGCAATTCTCACTAAAAAAAAATCTCTGAATTTAAAATTAAATTTACTATCTTCTTATATTCATATCTCTTTAATACAATAAAAATAAATATATTCATTTTTTTATTATTTCAAAGATTTAATATAATCTTTATTTTAAATTGAGTTTATGTATCAAGGTTTTTAGCATTGAATGACCACAGCACACCCCAGTTTGATGAAATCAGTGCGATGGATCAAGAAGAAGCTATTACGTCACTAAACTCAATACTAATTAATTCGGGAAAATGGGAAGATAAAGTTAAAGCTGCAGAATTATTAATTCAATATCAAGATTGTGGAAGTTTACAATTACAGGATGTTAAAACTGTTTTTTTAAATGATAGGCATCCTCAATTACGACTTAAATTAATTGAACTGCTAACAACTTATTATAATAGGGAAGGGATTACGTTTTTAAAGAAGCAATATAAAAATTGTAAGGATGGAAAAGTCCGAAGAAATATTATTCAAATGGTTGGTAATTCTGATATAATTGGTTCAATACAATTCATCATTGAAGCATTAGGAGATCCTAACGTTGAATCTAAAAAATTAGCAATTATTTTCTTAGGAAAAACTGGAGAAAGAGAAGTGTTAGTACCATTAATTGAGATGCTACATTTTAGGAATATTGAACTTTATAATTCTCTTATAAATTCAATAGTTAAGATCGGGAGAAAAAAAGAAAATATTGAAATTATTTACGAATATATCGATTCAGAAGATCCCAATATCAAAAGAGAGATCCCAATAATTCTTGGGAAAATAGGACGTAAACAAAGTGAACATAAACTAACAAATTTTTTGAAAGATGAAAATCCCATTATAAGAAAAAATGCAGTAAAAGCCTTGGAAAAAGTAATTGAGATAAAAAATCTGAGTCATATATTAGACACTCTCAATGATACAAATATAGAAGTAAAAAAAGAAACAATCAGAGTTTTAGGGAAGATAGGAAATAAAAAGGCTAGTAAATCCTTACTTGAAAATCTAAAGGATAATGACATAAAAATACGAAATCTAGCCAAAAATGCTCTTGTGAAAATTTATAGTAAAGAAAAATCCTACGATCCTTTATATAACGTCTTAAAAGGGAGAAACCTTAATGCAAGAAGGGAAACTATTAAAATTCTAGGCTTGCTTAGAGATCAAAATGCAATTGACATTTTGATCAAAACTTTTAATAGTAAAGTTGCTAGTATTAGAAGATCAGCTTATAAAGCATTAATACAGATTTTAGATAAAAAAGTAAATGAAAAGATAATACAATCTTTATCAGATAAGTCTTTGCAAATCAGAATGTACAGTACTAAAATTTTAGGGGAAATTGGGGATCCTAATACCATCACTGATCTATTTAATTTAATTGGAGATGAAAATGGGAATGTTAGAAACTCAGCTATTGATGCTTTAATTAATTTTAATATGGTAGACAAAATTATTCCATTAGCAAAGGATTCATTAAAAAGCTCAAACTGGAAAATTCGAAGGACTGCAGTGAAATTATTGATAAAAACTGGTAGTAAAGAATCTACCACCACATTAATCTCATGTTTAAATGATGAGGATGTACACATTAAAAGTTGGGCTGCCATGGCTTTAGGAAAACTCAAAGATATTGATTCTATTGAACCATTCATTCAACTTTTAAAAGATAGTGATAATAAAATCCGAATTTCAGCAATTAAAGCACTTGGTGAAATTGGTAAAAAAGAAGCAATTAAACATCTCATCGAAACCTTGGGAGATGATAATTGGGAAGTAAAGAAGGAAGCAGAAAACGCTCTAGCTCAAATTGAAAAGGATTGGATGAGTTATTTGTAAAAAATCGCTAAACAAATTGATGTCCATTAAAGATTAACGCTATTAAATAATAGTATTTTAATTTAGGGCAGCCAATTTCTTGGAAAAATATTGTAAACGATCTAGTACTAAATTCACAAGCGATTCAGCCTTAGCAACCAGAGTTAAAAAAGCTCTATCCTCAATCTCAACAATAATAATTGTTTTCTCTTCTAACTCCGTGATAATCTTATTCACTTTATTATTTCCTATAGTTTGTCCAAGACCTGTTGCACTCTCTAATACCGAAGCACACATAGAGGAGAACTTTTTTCCATCAAAACCATTACCAACGTTTTCAAAAATCAAGCTCCCATCTCGAGTAGCATAAATGATTCCTAATAAATCTCCTTTTTCTTTTACTTCTTCCAGTATTAGCTTTATTTCTTCAATTTTTTTTAGATCAGAATGATTCATTTGATGGCTTTTCTAATTTGCTTTGTATTAATATGGTCAATTAATTAAAACTATTTAACTATTGTATTACTAATGGATATTGTGAATTCTACCTCCAAAGTTGATTCTTTAATCAGACAAAATAATACAGAATTTATTGAAAAAGAATTGCGTCCTTTTTTGAGGATTCCAAGTTGTACGCTTAGTAAAGATGGAATTAATAGGACTAAAAAGTTCTTAATATCTTATTTATCAGATTTTGCAGAGGATATAAAGGAACATTCAGGAATAATCAACCCATTAATTACAGCTAAAGTACGGGGAAATTTAAACCATACTATTTTGATCTATATGATGTATGACACTCAACCTATAGATAGAGAGGAAGACTGGATAAGTGACCCCTTTGACGCTGAAATCCGAATTCTTCCATCCCCACTAAAAACATTGGGCAAATGTATTATCGCAAGAGGTGCTTATAATTCGAAAACTCCTTTAATATCATTTTTAAATGTTGTAAAAGAATTAAAGAAGAGAAATAAACTCCCTATATCCTTGCTTTTACTTTTTGATGGAGAAGAAGAAAAGGGTTCACCCGGATTGCCCCATTTCCTTCAAAACAACAAAGTTCTTTTTAAGCATTGTAAAGATGCATATTATCCTTCTACAAAACAAGATATTGACGGAACTCCTGTTTTAAAATTAGGATATAAAGGAATTCTCTCAATCACAATAATTGTTCACACTAAAAATAAAAAGGTACACTCTGCCTTTAGTTCTTTGATTCCAAATCCCACGTCTGAATTAGTTTCGCTCCTGAACACTATTTACTTTAAAAATGAATTTCTAATTAATAGTTTAAAAATCCCCTATAAGCTAACTGATGATGATAAAATCATACTTAGAAAACTTAAAGAGAGATTAGACCTTGAAAAAATTAAAAAGAAAGCTGGTATAAGCGATATTTATTACAAAAATCCGGGAAAAGCATTCAGCGCTTATTTATTTAATCCCACATTTAATATTTCCACACTTAAATCGGGCTATTTGGATGAAGGAATAAAGAACATGGTTCCTAATCAAGCAATATGTAATATTGATATTAGATTTGCTCACAATATCTCTGTAGATGATATATATTTTGAAATTCAGAAAAAAGTAGATGAGTTTGCTGAAAATTCAAAATGCAAATTTAATATAATTAGAAATTCAGGGTATAATGGCTCAAGAGTCAGAAAAGATTCAGTTATTGTTGAAAGTTTGATTGAAAGTTTTAAAGGTCTTTCTTGCGAAATCTGGCCAATAAGTGCCGCCGCCGCTCCATTGAGTGAAATTCAACATATTTTAAAAATAAATTTTATTACTGGTGGTTTAGGGATAGGTGGTTATGCGCATTCTGCCAATGAATTTATTCAGTATGACTCAATTATTAATATCCGATTATCAAATTATAATTTTCTAAAAAATTATTCAGAATTTTGCATAAAGAATCAATAAGTTCACAACTCATAAATACTGTTTGTTTTCATAAAGAGATAATTATACTAATCGAATAAACCTTTAATTCCTCTGCTTCTGCCTTCAATCGCTGTTTCTGGACACATTTCTGCACAACATAAACATGAAATGCATATTTTTCTTGAAAAAATAGGAAAGTTATTTTCCTTAAAATCTATTGCTTTTGTTGGGCAAATTTGAGCACAGTCCCCGCATTTAGCACATTTAGCTTTGTTTAATTTTGGGATTTTTTTTATAAACTTATATGCTGTACGAGTAGCCATATAACTGATGAATCTTGAAAGTCGATTTCCTGGAACATTAAATTTTGGAACTTTTCTTTTTGCTTCCTCTAAAGACATACCAACAATTTCAATATCCTTTAAATCATTAACACCTAGATTTCTTTCCATAGCATTTTTTAAATGAGGAACATTTTTGGCTTTATATTTTCCAATTTCTAGAGCAACTATATCAAGTGCTAATTCATCAGTTCCAGCAAGAATTAAATCCCAATTAGTGATATTTCCCGCTGCAGGTCCTTTGGAGCCTTCCATAATCTTATGTAAATCATAAATAGTTAATCTGTTAGGTTTATTATTTCTCACCCAGGAAAAATTGTCAGCAAGAACTTCCCCAAATTGTTGAGCGTTCTTTCCATATAAATGGTATTTAGCTTTTAGACCTCCCGGAATAATACCCCAATAATTCTTTATTGCTCCTGTGATCGTAGCTTCTATATGAGTTTTTAATCTTGGTAAATTAATTAATATATCGCAATCATATACAACCTTAGCAACGCGATAATCTTTTATTCTTGAACTATCATAAATCGATTCAATAATAGGGGGATCTTTTTCAAAATCTACAAAATGAATGTTATTCTGTTCACAAATTTCAAATAAACCTATATCTTTAGCAACATCTGAAGCAAACTTATTAATTTGACCTGGGGAGTCTCCAATATAAACATTATCGAGAGAAACCCCTATATTTTTAAGATAAGAAATAACACCCTCTACAAAACTTACTTGAGTGCACGCATCTTCATTAGATCTTAATAAATTTGGTTTCAAGAGAATTTTGTTTGAATTTAGAAAGTTGAAAGTAAAACTATTATCTATCAATTTAATAGCTTGAGTTACAGCAATAGGTATGCTATCATAATCACTAACATCTACAATACTTACTTTTGTTGACATAGTTTTTCAAATTCAATAATGAATTAAAATGTACCTATTCAAGGTTATAAAATATATTAATCCAAAATTAACACTGTCAGTTAACTGAAAACAATTATTTTTATAAATAGAATTTATTATAATTATAAAATAAAATAGCTATCAGTATTACAACTCTATTTGATATAAATTTTTAAGATTACCTTAGAGTACTGTATAAGATCTTAATAGTAATTCTAAATATAACTCAAAAGACTAAAAGAACAGAGGGCTAGACTAACATTGCAAGATGCCATGTTTAAGATTGTAATTTTTGGAGATGGAGGGACTGGAAAAACGACTCTAATTAGCCGATATCTCACTGGTGTCTTCAAAAGTAATTCAATTATTACTATTGGTGTAGATTTCCACGTAAAAAAAATTGAAGTTGAGGGAAAGCGAGTTAGCTTACAAATTTGGGACTTTGCAGGTGAAGAAAGATTTCGATTTTTGTTATCCAGTTATGTCATTGGAGCATCTGGAGGAATTTTCTTATTCGATATAACTCGATATTCAAGTTTAAAGAATTTTGACTCATGGTTACAAATTTTTATGAAGGGATATAGAGGAACCAATCACCAAATTCCAGTTCTTATGGTAGGAAGCAAATTAGACCTCGAATTTAAAAGAGCAGTATCTCGAGAGGAAGCATTTACAATTGCTAAAAAAAATAATTTATATGGTTATATCGAGTGTTCTGCTAAAGATGGACAAAATGTCGAGGAAGTTTTTATTGAAATGGGGAGTTTAATGCTTAAAAAAACCACCTTTTAATTTATCGCAAAAAAGTAAATTTTGATGATTAAGAAAATTTTGTTACTTTTTTTTGAAGATCTCACTTAAATTATCTATAACAATATTAGGAATGAGATTGTTGTCGAATATTTCTGATATTTGAGATTGTACTTTTAAATTATCAATCATTTCAAGTGTTGTAACTCCCGTTAACACGGCAATTGTTGTTATCCCTGCACGATTACCTGCTAAAATGTCTGTATTTAACCTATCTCCGAAAATACATGCATTTTCAACAGGAATATTAGTATCATTAAGTATCATCTGAATTCCAAGTGGTTCTGGTTTTCCAAAGATTCTTACTGGTTCAATACCTGTACAAATTTCTAGAGCTTTAACCATAACTCCCGCACCTGGTTTAAAACCATCAACAACAGGTAATGTAGAGTCCGAATTTGTGGCATAAAATTTTGCGCCTCCTTCTATAATACATTTTTGAGCAAAAGCTAACTTATTATAATTAAAATCTCTATCAAGTCCTACAATAACATAATCAATATTATTGAAATCTAACGTTTCGTCTAGAACTCTATGTCCAGATGCGCGTAATTCCTCTTTTAATCCCGTTTCTCCTATCACAAAAATATTTGCATTTCGCTTTAACTTTGTTATTTCCATAGAAGTTAGGGAAGCACTGGTATAAAAATCAGAAATTTCACTCTGAATGTTGAAGTCTCCTAACTTTTCGACATATTTTTGTCTTGTCGCAGTAGAGTTATTTGAATTATAAACTACTTTAATTGAATTTGCCTTCAGCTCTTTTATTATTTTATCTGCATTAGGAATTAGGGTATTTCCTCTAAAAATTACTCCATCTAAGTCGAAAATTGCCAATTTTATGAAATTTAAATTATCTACCAGTTGTCGCATCGCACTGTTAATAACTTATTTATAATTAGGACCACCAGCCAACTGGGAATCCTAATATTAGGATAAAGAGCTGAATTCCAATCGGTATAAAGATG
>SDBS01007698.1_pt1 | contig 10448 bp, 5 predicted proteins | sample 2277091 | NCBI WGS metagenome assembly SDBS01 (sample SAMN10404972, study PRJNA504765) | marine sediment metagenome | isolation source: marine sediment core GS10_PC15, 163 cmbsf | place: Arctic Ocean: Southern Knipovich Ridge | collected 2010 | reverse complement strand
GCGAAAAAAGGGAAGAAAAGGAAAAGGAACCTCCCGAGAGTGAAGAGCAAGGTGAGAGTGAGTTGCTGGCGGCATTTGATGATTTTGGTGAAGATTTAATTGAAACTAAAGAGTCAAAACCCGAATGGGCTCTCGGTTATAGTAGCGATGATGATAAAATAGCATCAGCTTTTTTTCAGCAAAAAAAAGAGTATAATGACGAGGAAGAAGCGCTAGGCACGATGGAATATGGTAAGCATACTGCAAATTCTACCAATATATCAGCAATCTTCGAAGAAAAGAAAGATCGAAAACAATCCATGCAGTCCTTTTCCATGGCGCAATTAAGCGAAAGAAAAACAGTTCTGGAAACAGCGCAGCAAGAGAGTAAATTTCAACTTAAGAAATAAAACGGGTGGATTTAACTCACCAAAATAGGAGCAAAAATTATGGGTAAAATAATATTAGGTGAACTCGTAGAAAAACGTACAGATATTGAAGCTGTTGCAACCAAGAATGGCGTCGAAATAATAGGCGTTTTTGGTTCGATGGTAGGTGGGCAAGATTTTACTTTTCGCCTAGATGGTAAAGCTTGGGATATTCAATTGCTTGTTAGCCCTAAAGCGGATGCCAGTGACTTTAATACATCAGGATTTGAGCTTGATTTAGAGAAAATATTTAAAGAAAAGGGCGAAATAAGCATTATTTGTCTTACTGAGAAAAGCATAACGCTAAGCATTATCAGCTTCAAGATATTTCAATCTTTGGGAGATAATATATTGAGTATGGGAAAAGCAAATACATTAGATCATTTGGAAAAACAAATGAAAGAGCAACAAGCTTCTGCCAAATTGATTCAATCTGAATTTTCTGTGCAACTTTTCTTCTCACCCGAATCTAAACAATTAAGGATAAACTCCCCCCAAGGACTAGGAGATGTACCTCTCCTGCGAATGATGAGTATGATTGATAAAGCATTACAGCTCTACATTGAAAGCTCTTCTAAACCTGTAGACGCCGCACATAAATCGCCTACAGATTCTCCTATTGGTCATGTTCCTGTCAGAGAACAAATTACCACTTCATCATTTAATAAAAAGTAGGTGGTTTTACGGAATCTTTGAGCCATCTCGATTATGTTTCATGATGTTTAAAATTGAATGTTTTAAATTATGTCTGATACCCATGTTGATATCCTTTTTCTGTTGATCAATTTGCTAATAAATGATGAGTGTAAGCACACCGTCATCAAAGTTGATAACGTGCCGCATAGCGACGCTAGTGCAAAGTGATAGCTAAAAATAGCTATCGAAACTGACCTTGACGAAATTGGCGCCCAAATTTAAATGAAGGGATTCATTTAAATTTGTTGTTGAATACAAAAGTTATTAGAGTTTTGGTGATAGAGATCTAAGTGAAGATGAGAGTTGAGATGCTATAAAAATAGCAGTTAAACATATGGCCGGTTGATAGGTCATATGGAGTTTCCCGGGCTTTGACGCCTTCATCGCTTTCATGGCATGCGATGATTTTTTTATAAGTTCGCGATTTTGTGGTAACGCATAAAAATTAGCACTACGCGCTAATTTTTATCCCGTCACCCCAAAATCACTTGGTCTGTCGTTTAGTAATTCCTTGATTATTATGAACTTGTGCCAGTCGAAACCGACTGTCACTACCTTAAATTTTTGTTTAAAAAAATTGAGTTGAAATCTTAAGGTAGAGACAATCGGGTTTGATTGATCGATTCGTATTCTGCAAGCTGGAAGTTCTATCTCTTTCTCTAGCGCCACATTATTCAAGGATTGCAAGCCACAACAAAGCCTCTCAGATTTCGCATGCAATAGGGTTGGCGTTCTTCAAAGATTAAATTGTGACCAGCATTCTGGGGTTTTTAATTTCTTGTTATTTGTTATTAAAGCTATAAAATCAAGTAAATTTTAATTAAGCAGACAAGAAAAGTGCAGTTAATAAGCGACGGTCCAGATATTCCGGATATAATCTTCAAAGCGCATGATGAGGGGCGCTTATTGTTTTTTTGTGGCTCAGGGATTTCTTGCAATTTAGGTCTGCCTACATTTGATGAGCTCGTTAACGAAGTCCGGAGCAAGTTAACTTTAGATGGTGACGAAACACTATCAAAAGGGATTCCTCAAGAAGAGTATGCTGGAGGTAAATATCCACGTCCTGATCTGTTTTTAAATTATTTGGCGAAAACTATTGATCCAAGTTCTGAAAAGGGCTTTATAAGAGTTAAACATGAAATTATTAAAGCGTTAGAAATAAAGGCAGACGCCGAATATGAAACACATTGTGCCATTTTAAAGTTATCTAAACAGGGTGATCATTATCGTCTTATCACCACTAATGCCGATCACGGATTTATCAACGCATCAAAGCGATTGAAACTAGAAAAATTTAATGCTGATCAATATCCAAGATTACCTATTGTGCATAAAAATTCTTTATCTCTACCGGTGCACTTGCATGGATTAATTGATACAGAATCTGATCCTGATGGGCATCATTTGATTTTTACCAGCTCAGATTTTGGAAAAGCCTATTTGGTTGATGGCCGGGCAGCAAAGTTTGTCACGGAAATATTTCGAGAGGATTTTATCGTATTATTTGTAGGTTATAGTTTAAATGATCCTGTTTTAAGATATATTGTTGATGCGCTTGCAGCCGATGGCCAGCTAGAAAATTGTTTTGCTTTTTCTGCATATTGTTCAGGAAGTTCAGTTGACTCGAAAGAATCAATAGAAAAACAATGGGAGTTTAAGGGCATCAAGCCAATTTTATATAATAAAAAGGATAAGCATGCCGCATTACATAAAATACTAACACAATGGGATTGGCTGGTTAATCTTTATGGTAGGAAGAAAGTTATTTTTGATTTTGCTGGCACTGATCCTGATATGCTAAGAGAAGATTTTGATATTGGTCATAAAGTAGAGTGGGTGCGCTGGGCGTTAAATGATGGCTCTGGTGAATGTGCTAAATATTTTTCCGAGATGGAGCCACCGCCTCCTGTTGGTTGGTTTAAAAAGTTGGTTGATGGTCAGTTATTTTCTTTTAATTTCGATGAAAAAATTCCTTGTTCATTTGTTCATAATAGATCGGTTCAGTTGCCAGAGCTGAGCTCGGTAGCAAACTCTTTGTTGCCGTGGCTAAAAAAACACCTAAACAAAAGAGAGTTGTTTCATGCCGTGATTCAGCATGGAAATTACTTGCACCCGGCGTTTAAACAAGTCATTTGTGAATACATCCAGAACGAACCGAATCAAAACAGCGTTTCTTGTCGTGCGTGGCGCTCGCTGCTAAATATAGAGATTTTTAAAGTAGAGCTTGAGGATATCCGTAGCGACTTTATATCTAAAGAGACTTTAAGGCCTCAATTAAGTCCGTTCATAGTAATATCTCCGCTTACAGAGTATGAAAAGCAATGTTATACAGATGCGGATGATATTAGAAGCTGGGGACGATTTGAAGTCAAACAACATGATTTTGCGGCTGATTTGGCTTATAGGCAATTAAATGGCGATAAAAATTTGTTGGCTGACTCTTCATTTGAGTTAACAGGTTTGTTAAACCAAGCTTATTATTTAAAAGGATTGTATGTTGATGATCCGATCAGTGATGGAGATCGACCATCGATAGCTGATCATCCTAAGAATTTACACAATAGAAAATGGGTAAAGCTATATGATTTTGTTCGTGATTCGTGGGCTGTTCTTTTGGTGAAAAAACCAAAATCAGCTAAAGTCTTATCTGATTATTGGCTGTCATTAGAACCCCGTGTTTTTAAGCGGTTTGTTTTGTATGCTATGACTGAAAGTGATCTGTACTCGCCAAAAGAAATAGTTGATTTTCTGTTACAAGATGATGGCTTGTTATTATTTGGCAGGGAATTTGAACGTGAAAGATATAAGCTTATTAGGGCAAAATTCAAATTACTGACAAAGTCGCAGGTAAAAGAAATCATCAAAGTCGTAATGGGAAGATATAAAGAAGATGCTTTTGATGCTCGTGATTTAATTTTGTTGTTGTATGATATTTATAGAAGCGTTTCAAAAGATTGCCAGTCTTGTTTTTCTGAAAGAGCTAATAAGATTGTAGAAAAAGCCAAGAAGATAAAGGGAAAAGGGTGGAAAAAAAGATTCTACGTTGAGCCTAGAAGCCACTGGGTGGGAGAGCATTCAGATAAATCTTTTTATGAGATGAACCAATTGTCGGCCCCAGAATTGTATGAGTTTTTAGCGCATAATAAAAATTACCTGCAGAAAGGAGAAAATTTAGAGGAATGGCGTTCTGGACTAAAAGGTGATTCCAGCAGTGCAATGAATCTTGCAAAATATATGTTTAAACAGCAGTTGTTTGTTGAAAATGATTTGTGGAGTTGTATTTTTTATGGTGTAGGAAACAATGTTTCTTCTTGGAATATTTTATCAGAAATTTTGTTTAATAATACGAGTGAAGAATTTATTCAGAAGAACATTCACGGAATCTTTTCTTGGTTCGGTGAAATAGTAAAGCTTATTGATATAAATGAAAATGAGGTTTTTTTTCGTCTGGCTGATTTGTTTATAAAAGATCTTCCCGGTTGTCGTCAAGAAGGAGGAGATGTTTACGAGAAGGCAATCAATCATCCGGTTGGTCAGCTGACTGAAGCAATTGTCTTCTTTTTAGATCGTCAAAAGTCACAGAAAAAAACAAGTCTTCCTGATGATTTTATTAAAGTTTTTAACCGGCTCTTTAAGTTAGAAGAAAAGTTACTACTTTATGTTTATTCAGTGTTTGGTTTTCATCTTCATTACATGTTTTGCATCAATCCAAAATGGACTGCTGAAAATATTATTAATAAAATGGATTTTAGTGATGATTTATTATCAAATGCCATCTGGACTGGATATCTTTACAATAAATATCTGTCTCCCGACCTATTAGACTCAATTCGGTCGAGCTTAACTAAATTAGCAAATGATAAGGTTGTACGAAATAGGTTTCCTGGTATTTTAGATGGCCATTTTATAAGTTTCTATGTATCAGCAACGTTTTTTAATTTTGAAAAATTTGAAAAAAATAGCATTCAAGCAACTGTATCAAAATTTTCACCATCGGAATTGGCTATTGTATCAAGTGTGTTGTTTAACACTTTAATGGCGGCGAAAAATCCTGATATTTTTTGGAAAGAGCAACTAAAAAAATGGATACAATCATCTTGGCCTCAAACAGCAGCTTTGCAAACTGATAATTCGAATAGCCATTTAGCCATGATTGTTTTATCTTTAAATGAGCAGCGAGATGATGCCTTTGAGTTATTTAAAGAATTCATGCCAAAATTTAAAGAGACCACTCATTTACTTTATCATTTTGATGGGCATTTGAAAGATTTAGATTTTTCATTAAAAGTAATGGATCGCCTTATTGCTGACAGAAATAAGCTTGTTGGTAATCTTAAATATGAGGTGCGAGACTATTTAGACAGGATTGAAAGTCATGATAAGACAATTTCAACACATCCGTTGTTTAAAAAGCTGAGCCGTCTGTGTTCCAGTAAGCTTTAGTTTGACAAATGATGTGTCAACACTTTTTAGTACACAAATTTGTTAAAAATCCTGAGCTTTCTCAAGCGCAACTGGCGACAAATAATCATTTGCCGAATGCATTCTAATCCGGCTGGTTCTACAATGCAATGCAGCATTGTATAATTAATAGCCAGGACAAATTATTACAATTGTTCCTTGAGTCCGCATATATAATATAAACAGCTTGCGTGACTTTTGCGTGACTGGGTTGTCATTTGTTATCTTTTGTTGTACGATATTTAACTAATTGCTGCAATGGGCGATCCTGCAAAAGTTTAATAAAAACAAATAGTTAGCGCAATATTTCGAAAATGGGAAAATCACTCTCTGAGGATTGTGATTCCGGTCGTCGTGGGTTCGAGTCCCATCGTCCACCCCATTTATTCAGTAACCGTCCATGGCCAGTCGTTTCCGCCCCCTGTCTGCATAGTTGTCGCCTCTAGTTGTAAAATTACTGTCGTCAGTATGGCTTACACAGCCATCAACTACAGCAGTGGAAGGAGATATTGATGAGTGATGATAAATCAAAAAAAGCAGATGGCGAGAAAGCAAAGTTGAATAAATTAAGAACGAAAAACAAACAATTACAGCAAAAACTTTGTTATAAAGAAAAATTTCAAGCTATTTTAAAACAGCGTTTTGGTTTTCAGCGATTTCGACCAGGACAGTTAGAAGCGCTATGTGCTTTGATGGAAAATGATCGTTTGTTGTGTATTCAGCCAACCGGTTATGGCAAGTCTTTATTATACCAAATTCCTGCTGTTTTACTCGATGGCATAACGCTTGTTATTTCGCCGCTTTTAGCTTTAATGCGTGATCAAATGATGCAATTACATCAGCGATTTAATATTACTTCTGCGTCAATTAATAGCGATCAAACAGAAGAAGAAAATGGTGAGGCGCGCAAGCTAGCCATCGATAATAAAGTTAAAATTTTATTTGTCTCTCCAGAACAGCTTGATAATCTTGATCAATTTGAGTTTTTAATTCAGCTGACGGTTAGCTTGATTGTGATTGATGAAGCGCATTGTATTTCAACGTGGGGTCATGATTTTCGCCCGAGTTATCGACAAATTATTCAATTGGTTCGTGCTGTTGAGAAAAAAGATGAATCGGTAAGAATTTTAGGATTGACTGCGACAGCAAATCATAAAACGGCCGATGATATTAAATTTCAACTCGGGAAATTAAATCACGCGATTTATGAACATCGTGAAAGCATGGATCGGCCGAATATTCAGCTGTCGGCTTTTCAAGCTTCAGGCATCGCAGAGAAATTATCAATCGTCGGTCAAATTGTAAAAAAACTTTCTGGCGACGGTTTGATTTATTGCGCAACGCGAGAAAATACTGAGCTTGTTGCAGAATGGTTGCGTCGCTGTGACGTGAATGCGGTTGCCTATCATGCTGGATTTCATTCTGATGAAAAGCGACGATTGCAGTATGAGTTTACACACGGAAAATATAAAGTTATAGCGGCAACTAATGCGCTTGGCATGGGGATTGATAAATCAGATTTGCGATTTATTATTCATTTTGATGTGCCAGGATCAATTACAGCTTATTATCAAGAGGTCGGGCGATGTGGGCGTGATGGCTTGCCTGCACAGGGTGCTTTACTTTTTGATCATAAAGATAAAAAGATTCAAGAACATTTTATTAAGTCTGCACAGCCGACACCTGGTGATTTTAAAAAGATCCTTCAGATTGTTAGCGATGCGGATGAGTCGCTTAAACTAGTGGAGATTAAAAGATTAGCTGGTATGCATCCAACACTTGTGACGGTGATCGTTGCAGAATTAGTTGAACAAGAATATTTAATTAAATCTAAACAATCAGGCTCACAAGTTTATAGATTAAATTTAAAAAATGCCGAGCCAAATTTAGATCGCTATAAAAATCAATATCAAATAAAAACGGCCGAGTTGTTTGCAATGCTTCAATATGGTGAACAGCTAAATCAATGTCGTATGCAGATTTTACGACGAGCGCTCGGTGATCTTAATGCAGTGCCATGTGGGCATTGTGACGTATGTGCAGATCCATCTATTGTTATAGTTCAAGATAAAATATTATTGCAACAAATTGACACCTGGCTTGCTGAAAAAACAGTAACTATTTCGCCGACAAAGAAAAAAGGTGTTGCCTCAGGCGTCGCGATATTTGATGCCAAATTAAGATCGCCACTTTTTGTTCATTTTATGCGTCATCGTGCTTCGGATATAAATATCACTGCTGATTTGCAATTGTTAATTAAAAAGCAATTAGAAACATTGTTAAATAAGCATCAATTTACATGTGTTATTCCAGTCCCTTCGAAAACTTGGATTGCACGTGATCTTTTTGCGACCTTTATTGCTGAACAATTAAATGTGCCAGTGTTTTTAGATTATTTAAGTTGGCGTGAAATGCCTGAAAAAAGACAGGGCGAGTTGCTGAATAATGATCAGCGGCGATTTAATGTTTTAAATAAGATGAGAGCGGGTGATCAAAACGTTTTGTTGGGCGGCACTATTTTATTGTTAGATGATTACACGGGTTCGGGTGCTACGATTCAAGAAGCAACACGTGTTTTACAAAAAGACATGAAATTTAAGGGTGAAATTGTGCCTTTTGCCATTGCATCTATTAAATGGCGATTGGGTAGTGTAGGGATGATTTGACAATATAAAATCAGTATAACTTTTGATGCAGCCCCAGTACTGGAGGGTGATTAAGGGTGGGAGAAAAGAGTCGGAGCTGGTGGCGGCGCATTTTCTTCATCATTTTCTTCTTTACTTTTTAGAAAAAGAGGACTTGAGTCAACTATCAACGAAGCATCAGGCAAGGCTGATTGTTCCTGGAGTAGGGGCGCTTTTTCTGGGTCCTGCTGTTCATCATGGTTTTGTTTATGGCACATAGCATGACGAATTACATTAGTCGTGAAAATAGTCAGAGACGCTGCTGAGACTGCAGACGTGCGAATAATTAACGTCTTTGGTGTCGCAAAAACAAAGTACCCGACTTCTGCCATTGCAAAAATTCCGGTATAAAACATTTCAGAGTTTAGTTTGTTGAGCAAAGGCTTAATGCGGATAGCCTTTGTTGTTTTGTTTATTAAATTGCTAATAACAAGTTCACATTTATTCGGTACGAAGATCTCACTCATCACAACTGAAAAAAGAGAGGCTTTCGCTATCATAAATATATTGAACGATAGGGGGTCCGCTTTAGGATTTAAGCGTTCAATATATTCAAGAAGCGCTATCAACATAGACGCTACTTCAACATGCCTCATAAATGAACGTGATCTTAAATAAAGTTTGGAGTGTTGTTTATTAGCCGGAGGATTATGTCTTATAGAAGTATATACAACATAGACTAGTGCACCGCCCATAGGCACAGTACAAAGTGTTAAGGCTAATCCAGTTGAAATATTGACAGGATGATCAATTGCATTTTTATTATTTATCAATTCAATTAATAACGCAATCGTGCCTGCCAACGAAATCAAAGCAAGCACGCTAGTAGCTGCATAGTCAGCAGCTGATGCAGCTTGATCTTGTAAAAAATGACGGGCTGATTTTGCTTTTTCATAACGACGACTTGCTGTATGTAAAACAAGAATCAATCCAGCCATAGAGCAATACTCGGCAGCCGCAATCACCGTTGATAAAAGCTTGCCTTGTTCGGTTTGCATATATTCAGGATCAAAACCATTTAGAAAAATATCTAGAAAGGTGTTTATAGGTCCTGTAACCAAAACAATAAAACTGAGATCGAGCACTGTATCAACGAAGATGTTCCATGCTTTTTTACAGTAATTGTTATTTTTAAAATTAAACATGATAAAATTAACTATATACAGCTTGCACAGAATGAGAGGCTATCAATAAAGAGAGTGACATTGTGAAAGTGTTTTGCATCAGGAATTTGTGCCGAGTGATCTAAATTATAAGCAGTATAAGTAAGGATTTGTTTTTTTGCATTATATTGAGGGTTTTTTAAAGCCAAGAAAAGATCCAATGTTTTTATTCCTTGCACAGCATTTAAAGTTACAGCAGATAAGCTTGCATTAGGCGGATTGTTTTTCAGGCTGTTATTGCCTACTTTCCATGTGCGGAGAAATCTATTGATGGTAATTGCATGAACAATTCGCTGTGGCCGATCAGAAAAATAAACGACAATCGGATTAAATTGTTTTAGTGTTAACTTATAGATGCCACGTTTTTTATTCAACACTTTTATGTTTCCTGAAAGAGCGTTTTGAACAAAATAAACATTCAACATTTTTTGAGAGGAGGTTGTCTTATTCTTTATACAGCTTGGTGATAAATTAGCAGATACATGATGGTTAGCGCAATAGCCAGCTGAAACCCATAAAATCGTCAAAAGAAAAAGTAGAATTTTATTGAATTTCATTATTTACCCTTTTAAAAAACATTAATTATTCTTATGCTCTTTATAGTCTAGGTTCATAGTGTCTTACTGTCAAGAGATGAATAAACGGTGTCAGACTAGATGAAGTTGCCATAACAGTTTGTTTTATTCAGTTTTTTTTATATACGTTTCATCTAGTCGGTCTAGATGATTCTAGTTTGAAGGAGCCAGCGTAACCCGTATGAAGCGAAGCGCAATACGGGAATTTCCAACTTCGATGACTTTTCCCGTATTTCGCTTCGCTTCATACGGGTTACTTGCTTTTTACCCCATGCAAGCCAATCTCTTACAAAACTTTAAGACATTGGCGGCTATTTTATTGAGCATTTATTTGCTAAGGTGCTGCTCGAATCTCGGAAGTATTCATATCGATAAAAAACCAATAAAAACCTAATCAAACCCATCATGGACGTATGGTTGGATGAATTAATAGTATTCGTTCAAACGTGCACTAGCACCAAT
>SDBS01007697.1_pt1 | contig 10448 bp, 8 predicted proteins | sample 2277091 | NCBI WGS metagenome assembly SDBS01 (sample SAMN10404972, study PRJNA504765) | marine sediment metagenome | isolation source: marine sediment core GS10_PC15, 163 cmbsf | place: Arctic Ocean: Southern Knipovich Ridge | collected 2010 | reverse complement strand
GGCGTAGTTAACCTCGACGGCGAATTGATTGCCGTAAACGCTATTGACTCCAGCAACAGCACAATCGGAGACACATTTGTTCAAGCACTAGAGACCGCAAACTTCACAGTTTATGGCTATGGCGAGTACGGCGACAGAGACACTAACGGAACAGCAGCATACGCCATCAGCAGAGGAGACATTGACGCGATTGTAGTTATTCCCGCCAATTTCACAGAGACACTTACATTTCAATACACAGACAACATGGGGGCGCTAATCCCAACAAAAGCTCACCTTGAGCTATACGTTGATCCAACTGACACTACTGGTGCATTGATTACTCAGCAAAGCGTTCTTGGCTTCACCTCAGGATTCGTGAAGCATTACCAACAGATTGTCATCGAACAGGCTCCACCAGAAATGAAAGCATACATAGAAGTTCTCTCCGATCCTATCACAGTTTCAACAAGTAACGCAGAAGTTACAGAAAATGAGCTGCAATGGATAGATTACATGGTTCCGGGCACGCTGGGTCTTGTTCTTCTTTGGAGCGGACTAAATCATGCCTCCATGACAATCGCAACCGAGCGCACCAGAGGAACTTTTCAGCGAATGGTAATAGCACCTGTATCTCCCACGATTGTGTTGCTTGGCAAATTTATCTCAAACTTGGCATTAGTTTACATGTCTGCATTCATTATGCTTGTGAGCGGCGTTCTTCTCTTCCAAGTGAACCTTTATTGGAATATACCCTTAATCATCTTAGTAATCTTTTTGGGGTCGCTTTCGGCGATTGGAATTGGACTGATAATTTCTTCAGTTGCAAAGAATGAGGAGGCTGCCAACTCGATCGCAGTTGTAATCAGTGTTCCGCTCCAGTTCTTCATTGGAGTATTCTTTCCTCTCGAAATGATGCCAGAAGCGGCTCAAGCATTCGGCAACGCTCTACCATTCACAAAGCTAGTCGATGCCATGAAGGCTATAATGACAAGAAACTTGCCTTTTGATGCTGTGATTCCAGAACTACTTTACCTAACTGTTTCGGGTCTGATCTTGTTCAGCTTAGGAACAGTAGCATACAGAATAGCTCTAAAGAGGCTCTAAGTAACACAGCATCTTTATTAGATTCAGCCGTCACTTGTTAGTTAGGGTAATTTCCATGGCAAAGACAATCAAAGAACAGGTAGCACAATGTATTGAAGAAGTTAGACCCCAGTTACAGGCGGACGGCGGAGACATAGAACTTGTAGACGTAGAGAACGGCATAGTAAAAGTGAAACTTAAAGGCGCATGTAATGGATGCCCAATGTCAGCTATGACTCTACAATGGGGCGTCGTAAGCTGCATAAAGAAACGAATACCAGAAATAAAGAATGTTGAAGTAGTTCAGTAACAGTTCCAGCAATTACTATAGAAAGCATCCATGAAACTGATTCTTAGGCAAATAGAGGAAATGTCCGCTAAATAAACTACTGCAGCAAAGTGCATTTATGACCTTATCATAGTAAGAAGCATCTTAAACCGTTTAGTTGCCTTCAGCGCGTGGGGCTTGTTGGCGGGCATTATCACCATTTCTCCCTTCTTCAGCTGAACCGCTTTGCCAGATATGGTCACTTCAACTTCGCCATCCAATGTGTAAACTAAGGCGTCGAAAGGCGCCGTATGCTCACTCAATCCCTGCCCCTCATCAAAAGCGAATAAGGTTACAGTTCCAGCCTCTTTGTCAACTACGGTTCGACTAACCACCGACCCCTCCTGATAATCGATCAAATCAACAAGCATTACTGGCTGGGCAGAAACAGCCTCAACATCCTGTTTTTCGTTTTCTTTCATGAATTCTCACATCTCCATCCAAACAAACGCGCAGATTACCAAACATTAGCTCTCTTTTAGGTGACACTTTCCGCCTGTTGGACAGAACTTCTGTGCATGATTCTCAACTGCCTTGAAGAGTGCACCAATAGTTTCTTTGTTGACAGAATAGATGCGCTTCTTTCCATCGCGTTCAATGTAAACAAAATTGCATTCAAGGAGGGGTTTAAGGTTATGCGAAACCATGCTCTGTTCCTGCCCAAGTGACTCAGCGAGTTCGTTTACGCTCATCGGCTTTTTCATCAACTGTTCCAGTACGGCTAATCGGGTAGGATTTGCCAGATTTACGAAGAACCTGTAGCAGGTTTCGCTTAACCCTTTCTTCATGACTATTACACGTCGTTATTTATCCTAGTATTGCTTTAAGGTCTTTCTCTGCTGAAGTTATTGGCATTATATTGAAGTTTTTCACCAGAACTGCCAAGATGTTAGGTGTAATGAAAGCGGGTAAACTGGGTCCCAGACGGATATTCTTGATTCCCAAATGTAGTAGTGTCAGCAGTATAGATACAGCTTTCTGTTCATACCACGATAGCACTATCGATAAAGGAAGATCGTTAACGCCTACACCAAACACGTCTGACAGCGCCAAAGCCACCTTTATTGCAGAGTAAGCGTCATTGCATTGCCCCACATCAAGAAGCCTAGGCAACTCGCCGAGTGTACCCAAGTCTTTGTCGAAAAACCTGAACTTTCCGCACCCCAAAGTAAGAATGATCGTATCCTTAGGAGCCTTCTCAACCAATTCAGTGTAGTAGTTTCTTCCAGGTTTTGCGCCGTCACAACCGCCAACCAGAAGAATATGCCGAAGATCCTTGTTTTTTACTGCCGCAACAATTTTGTCAGCCACACTCAGGATAGTATTTCGGGCGAACCCAACCATCACACTTTTTCTGTCTGTGTCTTCTTGGAATCCCGGCATCTCCAACGCTTTCTCGATGACCGGAGTGAAATCCTTATCAGCAATGTGGGTTACGCCTGACCATCCAACGAGACCCGTAGTGAAGATGTTGCCCTCATAGTTTTCTAGGGGCTTTTGAATGCAGTTTGTTGTCATCAGGATTGCTCCTGGAAAAACTTTGAATTCTTTTTGCTGATTTTGCCACGCAGTTCCGTAGTGACCATAGAAGTGCGAGTACTTCTTTAGCTCTGGATAACCGTGGGCAGGTAGCATTTCTCCGTGGGTATAAACGTAGATTCCTTTGCCTTCGCTCTGTTTGAGAACCTCCTCTAAATCTTTGAGGTCGTGCCCAGAAACGAGAATTGCTTTGCCTTTCTTTGCGCCAAGAGGAACTTTAGTTGGCACTGGATGACCATAGGTTCTCGTGTTTCCTGCATCTAGAAGCTCCATGGCACGGAAGTTTATTTCTCCACATTTCAAAACTAATCCAACGAGGTCATTTGCAGTAAGAGATTTGTCAAGAGTAGCTGCAAGACCTTCATAGATGAAACTGAATACCTTGGTGTCTTTTTGTCCAAGAATGTAAGCGTGATCGGCATATGCTGCTACACCTTTAATTCCATAGATTAGAAGCTGTTGAAGAGAAAGCAGGTCTGGGTCCAAATTGGGATCGGATTTGATACCCACCAAGCTGCCCTGCTCAATCAGTTCCGTGACTGTATTCTTTGGAACAAAGCTTACGGGACCAGCAGACTTTATGGTTCCTCCAGCATTTTCAACCTTCTCTCCTAAATAGTCGCGTAGTTCCACAGTTTTTTTGATTAGGTCTACGAATCGGATTAGGTCAAAGTTTACGTTTGTGAGGGTGGAGAAAAGTGCTTCACATGCGAATATGTCTGTTTCTTCATCGGTTATTTCATGTTTTTTAGCTTCTATGGCTACTTGTGAAAGACCTTGTAATGTATAGATTAGCAGGTCTTGTAGGGTTGCAACTTCGGGACTTTTTCCACAGACACCAAAAGTTGTGCATCCTTTTTCGTTGGCGGTTTGTTCGCATTGGAAACAGAACATTTGTTTTTCGCTCATTACATCACCTATACAGATTTTTTCATGAATGATTCTTCATATGTATTATCATTCATATAAACTCATCGGTCACAGAAAGAAACAAATACACAAAACAAAAACTCCAAAAACAGCTACAAGTAAGCTTCCGAAGCGTATCTCCGCATCATCCTGTGACTGTTAAAGTAGTATGCAACCTTTCCAATCGAATTCTCCATTAGCCGTATCCAGTCATCCCGGTTCCTGTAGAACGTGGGAATAATCAGATACTCCAGTTTGTCGTACAATTGTGTAATCTCTCTGCGTCTTCTTTCAGATTCTTCCAAGTTTTCTTTTGGTGAAGGACCAATAGCCCAACCCGTGACACCCTCAATACAGCCCTCCACCCACCAGCCATCCAAGACACTAAAGTTTATCACCCCATTATGCGCCGCCTTCATCCCGCTTGTGCCAGACGCTTCAAAAGGCGGGATAGGAGTATTCAACCAGACGTCCACGCCAGAAGTTAGCTTAGCTGCCATCTGAAGATCATAATTCTCCAAATACACAATTTCCATTACGTCCTTCAGATTCTCTTTCATTTCATGAATCTCTTCGATTAACCGTTTCCCCATCCAGTCCCGCGGATGAGCTTTGCCCGCATAGACCACCTGAATCTTACCCACCCTGTTGATTTCTTCAAGCCTTTTCAGGTTCGAAAACAACAGAGTTGCTCTCTTGTAGCCAGTGAATCTGCGCGCAAAACCCAACGTAAGCACATTAGGATCAAACTGGACACCAGACAGTTCACGGACATAACGTATGAGATTTTCCTTCGCTTCTATGTGGGCACGCCAAATCTCCTCGTCTGGGATGCTGTCAACTCGGACCAGCAATTCAGGTTCGTTTGCCCATCCCGGCAAATATTTGTCATAAAGCCTTCTGAAACATTCACAAGTCCACGTAAAGGAGTGAACCCCATTGGTTATGGCTGAGATATTATAGCCCGGAAACAGAGTCAACGAAAACTCTTTGTGCCTTTTTGCTACCCCGTTAACATACTTGCTGGTGTTCAGTGCCAGACGGGTCATATTCAGTTGATCGGCTCCCCCAAGCTCCTTCATGGTTTCTAGAGGAATTATTTCACCCAACATTTCTTGGACAAGATCATAGGAGAATTTGTCGTGACCCGCCTCCACCGGAGTATGAGTAGTAAAGATGCAAAGGTCTCTTACGTTATCCAGTTCCATATTGTGGTTTCTCAGCAACTCCAACGTGAGGAGGCAAGAGTGACCTTCGTTCATGTGATACTTTCCGATCTTAAAGCCTGCGGCTTCAAGCATTTTCACGCCGCCAATTCCCAAGACAATCTCCTGCTTCAACCGGTAATCCCTGTCGCCACCATACAGGAAAGAAGTGATCTCTTTATCCTCTGGAGAGTTGCCCTCAACATTTGTGTCTAGAAAGAGAACAGGAACCAAACCACCAGTAGGACTCTGGTAATCGTAAAGCCAAGCTTTCACTTTGACTGTTCGATTCTGTATCTTAAGCTCGACTTGGTTTGGCAACTCGTTCATACAAGAGGAGGGCGTCCAATCGTCTGGATGTTCAATCTGTTTTCCGTCCTTAACCTTCTGTCTCAAGTATCCTTTACTGCTGACAAGAGTAACCCCCACCAGCGGAATCTTAAGGTCTGCGCTGGACTTTATCATGTCACCAGCCAGCACGCCTAAACCTCCGCTGTAGGTGTGAATATCATTGTTCAAGCCGATTTCCATACAAAAATACGCTATTCGCTTACCCCGCAAAAAGGCACGCTTGCAGTATTCGCCACAGAAATAGTAGGTGCGTCCCCTAACTTCATCCTTGAATTCTTCCTTAGTTTCAGTTAAAGGCAATCCACAAACAGGGTCTCTAATCATAACAAAAAACCTCTCGACGCGCACCTACACTCCGTAATTGTTGTTCGGCACCATTATTAGTTTTCATTTTTCAGTTAATCCAACAGAAATTCCGTCAGTAATTTTTTTCAACTGCTTTATTCTTTTTGCAGTTGCGGCAAGAACTTTCTTACGTAGAGCTTCTCCTTTCAACCTTTTGTTCAACTTGACCAAAGCTATCTTATCGGCTAGCTTGTCATCTCCAACAACTTGTCGTATCCAACGTTCAAAATCTCCTTTTTCCGTATGAAATCGAATAGAGCGCACATCAACTGTCTTTAGTGTTGAAGCAAATTCGCCTAAACTGTGAACTGTTAAACCAGATGGACGAGCAAAATCGTAAGAGAACGCAAATCCCATCCCAGCGGGAAGTCGCCTCAGAAGCCTTTTTGCGGCAAGCTCTGGCTTTTCTAGTTCTAAATGGATTCTAGCTTCAAGGTCTGAAAGGATTCTTGAATAGACAGCAAAGGCTTCTACGGGGCTACCCATGGAACTGAAGTAGTTGTGTACATCTCCTGGTCCACCTCCTTTCATGCTGAGGTAATACAGGTGATCACTGAGTTGGAGGTAACGCCACAACTGAATCAAGTCTTTGTCGCCTATTCCCTTCACTAACTGTTCTAGTTCCTTTAGAGAGTCGTAGCAGATGTTTTGCATGGGATTGCCAATCCATGCGCTGGGGTCTCGTTCAATGTCTGCCCATGAGACTGTGTTGTATTCGTGAACGTCGATTTCGTCGACTGGATCGTGCCGCTCAATAACTTCAGATGGGGTTCGCCAATTCAGGTGATGCCACTTATTCACTTCGTCGGGTAGTGCTCTTAGGAATTCGTGGATTCCGCCTTCTGGCCAGTGGTGCTCCCCAAAGGTTTCGTAGTCAATAAAGAGTACGATCACCTGTCCTTGGGTTCCGGCTAACCATCGGGCATATTTTGTTGCGTCTAGAGGATATTCGTTCCATTCGGTTGATGAGAAACGGAATCCTATGTCGTCGGAGAGGCGGTAATTGCGGAGTAACACGCGCAGGTTAGAGCCTTTGGCTTTGTAAACGTAATTGGGGCTTCGTCCCAAGAGAGTTTTATCGATACCTTCGGTGACAGTGCCCTTGTAGCCCAGTCCTTCCATGGTCTTGGCTATGGCATTGTTGTATAGCAGTTCAGTGTTTTCGATAAACTTTGGCTCATAATCGAAGAGGCCCTTCATGAGTTGCCGATGCATCTTTACCTGTTCCATAAACTCTGAACGGTCCGCCCCATAGAGGCTGGCTAGGGAGTGGTAATAGGTTTCTTCCATGAATTCGACGCATCCAGTTTCGGCGAGCTGCTTAAAGGACTCGATGAGGTCGGGGTTCCACATTTCACATTGCTCAAGAAAGACGCCTGATATGCCGTAAGCTAGCTTGAACGGTTTGCCTGCGCTTTTGCTTTTGTCGATCTGTTCCAAGATTATGTTGTTTGCTGGAAAATAGCATTTTCTTGCAGCTCTCTCGAAAACGTAACGGTTGAGTCCGTGGTCAAAATAGAGGTCGAAAAGGTCCTTTTTTGCTATTTTACCTTTAGATAACAGGTCTGAGTGAAAGTTTCGGTTCAGCCTGAAGGGTTGATGAATCTCAAACATTAAACAAACATCTGTCATGGTTGACCACTAAGCTGAAAGGACACAGGCTCCAGAAAACAGACGGCTTCGTTCCTTTTTATAATTTCTTATCTACCACTATTTTTTCATTTTTACTATTATTTTCGTAGTTGCTTCAAGAAGGAACTGGAAATATTAAAGACATCAGTTTTTGTTGTTGCTTGGTTTTCAAGAAAAAAGGCTGTTTTCAACAATGAACCTCTATTAGTCTCCTAATATGTGCCTCAATAACGCTTCAATAGGGTGATTGACATTCATTGAAGATTCTCAAAAAAGGGATTGGTGTGAAGATTAGGGAGTAGCATTATCGTTTATGGGTAAGTGAATATGTTGCTCCACCAAAGATTAACAGACCGAAGATGACTATAATCAATGGCCAAAGTTTTAAATCAATACCTGCAAGCGATGTTACTCCGACAAGAATTATTATTATTCCGATAATAAGTCCGATAATTGTGCCTCCATGAGGAAGACCAAAACATTCTTGTTCTGCTCGTTTTCCAAAATCTTCTCCCCATGCCTCTGCTCGTTTTCCGAATTCTTCAGCACCCTCTTCTATGCGTTTCTCTAGACTTTTTTCCGTTGACGCCTTAAGTTTTGCACCGCAGTTCACACAATACTCTGCAGTATCTTCATTTTTTGTTCCACATTTAGAACAGAAAACCATAGCTCCTCACTTCAAAATTATATCATCATATTTATTATATAAGCTATGATACGGGTGTATTTTTGGGATTAAATTTTAGTTTCTATGCTATTCTAGGCAGATGTGTGCTTCCAAATGTGTTCAGTGTTTTAGATGTTATCCCAAATTATTAAAAACCTAAAGAGATTATTCTTGATAAAACAGTAAAGGGAGTCAAACTGCTCGTGAATAAGATAATTGTTATAGGATCATTATCTCACGAGGAAGTAGACAATATTGAATGGACACATCCTTTTTGTGATTTAGAAAAATATGATTGCCTGATAATTGATTTGACTTCATTTCCAAAAGATTATCCGCGAACACTCTTCAAGAACATAGGGATACTGAAAAGAACGTCTCGCCTTTTCATCCGAGACAATAAAGAAATCTTCTGCATCATGGAAAAACCCTTCAAAATTTGGTTTAAAGAAATCGCCCTAAATTACTCATGGATACCTTTTCCACAAAAACTGACAGTTAACCCGATGCTGCTAGGAAAGACAATAAACAGTACAGATGAAAGATTTGCAGAGTATATCGAAAATGTCGAAAAATGGGATAACGAACTGTTCTGGGAAAACACAGACAACTGCAGTTTTGAGGCTATTGCAGTTAACAAAGCCCAGAACCCAATAGCTGCTACGGTAACAATGGGTAATAGAGGAAAAATTCATTTCTTGCCAAAAACAACAAAAATAAGCTGTTCTAAGGCAATGAAACTGTTGATTGATTTAGCCACTAAAAAAGAAAAAGAAGAATATCCATGGTTATCCTCAATAGAGAGTCCAGAAATTAACCAAAATGAAAAACTAGGGAATAAATGCAGTATAACTCTTGAAAATTACCGTAACCTGTTCTCGGTAGACGACAAAAAAATCACAAAAGCAGTTTATCTAATCTTAGAAGATTTGGGCATAACACCTACTCAAACATCCGAATTTGACTTAACCAACTTGAAGGGCAGCATATCTGTTCAAATAATATCAACAAAAGGAAAAGTTGAAGCACAAAACACCAAAATCAATAAAGTAGCAAGATTCATTGAAAAACAAAGAAACAAAGGAAAAATCATAGTTGTAGCAAACACGTACAAAGAGTTACCAATCAAAAACCGGGCAAACAAACAGCACCTCGATCTTGCAATGAAACTTTTTTTCGAAACAAACAATACATTATTTTTGACAACCTTGAGCTTATACAATCTCTGGAAAAAAGTCATATCAGGTCAAATCAGCGTCCACGAAGCATCTTCACTAATTCAAAACGAAAGTGGCGAAATAGGAATATGACACACAATCTGGTTGCTAGTATGTCTCCAGAGTTGTGGTGAATTCTTATTTACTGATAGTCAAGGGTTTGCAGGACTTCTTTTTCGTGGGGAGGTCTATTCAAGGTTATGTCTTCAACGTATGCCCGTAATGGTTCTGCTACGCTCCAAGCCTGAGCAATACAGCCTCTGGGAATGTGAGGCGCGTCGCCATCAAATATTTCGCTGATTGTTCCTAATCCAGCCTGCGATAGTTGCACTCGGAAAAGGGGCTGTAAGAAGTTCTTGAAAGCAAATTTCCGCCAAGATTCTTCATGACTTTTTGTCTTCAAGAATGCCGTAGTGAATGGACCAAGAAGCCACGCCCAGACAGTACCATTGTGATATGCACTATCGCGATTTCCCCAGTCGCCAAGATATTTTCCCATATACCTTGGATCAGTTTCAGGAAGCGTTTTTAGTCCATACTCTCCCCACAAACCTTTCCAGACAGCCTCAACGACCAACTCTCTTTTGGTTCTGTCAAGCATGGGAAAGTCCAACGATGCAGCAATCAACTGGTTTGGCCGTAACGTTGAGTCAGCTCCATCCTTGTTCACTACATCGAAAAGGTATCCGTTTTTGGGGTTCCAAAACGTCTCTACAAAGCTCTCTTTAGCTTTTTCAGCCATGCTAGAGTAAGTTTCTGTCTTGGATGCCTGATTGAAACGTTTTGCTAGGAGCTGCATGGTCTTCAGGGCGTTATACCATAGGGCTTGAATCTCAACTGCCTTCCCGTTTCTGGGTGTAACAAAACGGTCAATCATGGTAGCGTCCATCCAAGTAAGTTGTGGACCATGAGCGATCAAACCGTCTTCTTCCATGCAAATACCAAAGATGGTTCCCTGAACATGATATTCAATGATCTCGTTCAATGTGTTCCACAATTTTTCTTGAACAAAGTCAAAGTCGCCAGTGTACTTGAGGTATTGAAGAATTGCGTTGAAGAACCACAATGTGGCGTCCACAGTGTTGTAGAGGGGAATGTCTCCAGCCTTGTCCGAGAAACGATTCGGAATAACGCCTTTACTGCAATAGTGCTCAAAAGTTAACAGAATCTCTTGTGCATCCTCAAATCTT
>SDBS01007696.1_pt1 | contig 10448 bp, 6 predicted proteins | sample 2277091 | NCBI WGS metagenome assembly SDBS01 (sample SAMN10404972, study PRJNA504765) | marine sediment metagenome | isolation source: marine sediment core GS10_PC15, 163 cmbsf | place: Arctic Ocean: Southern Knipovich Ridge | collected 2010 | reverse complement strand
TCTCTGATTGGATCACCGGGCTTCTGTAATTTTGGTCGTATACCAACCATGTCCGGTACAAGATCATTAAGCTCCAGGAAGGGTAAATATTTTTTCACAGACAAAAAGAAATCTTTTGCATGCCCGGGATCAATGGAATAATCAATTTTTCTGTCAGTCATAAACAAGGCATTTGGACCAAGACGAACTCTGCCACCAAGATCTACAGTGGTGTGTATGCCAAGACCTACCATATTAGACTCAGGGGCAGGATAAATCAGGCCTGAAACAAATTTGTGCTTGCCATTGCTGAGGCTGAAATATTCACCTTTCCAATAAAAAATCTCGTTCTCAGGTATATTTAGTTCTAACATGGAAGCGATTTTATCAGCATAAAGTCCGGCTGAATTGATGACCTTCGCGGATGTGAAACTATAAACAGACCCTCCCTGCTCTTTCAATGTAACTTCATATCCATTGCTGAGTTTTTTCAGAGAAACTACTTCTGATCCATAAACAAGCTGGGATTCATTGTTAATTGCATCTGTTTCAAATTGCTTCATCAGTGAATGACTGTCAATGATACCACTTGAAGGGAAATAAACTGCAGTGTCTGCAATAATATCCGGCTCAATATCATGAATCTCATCTTTATCAATGATCCTTCCATCATTAACCCCGTTTTTCTGCGCCCTTTGAAGGATTTGAATAAGTGTATTCTGACCGGCCACAGATGAGGAAACAATCAATTTTCCGCATTTTCGGTAGGAAATCCCGTTTACGTCACAATAATTGTAAAGCATTTCTTTTCCCTGAATGCATAAACGGGTTTTTAGCGACCCATAAGGGTAGTGAATTCCTGAGTGCACAACCTCACTGTTTCTGCTGCTGGATTCCTGCCCGAATTTCAGGTTCTTTTCAATAAGAAAAATATTAGTCGAGTTTTTCGATATCTCTCTTGCAATAGCTAAACCTATTACTCCCGCACCAATGATTGTAATATTTACATCCATACTGCTCTTAAAGTATTTATTATGATTATGATAGCGTATTAATTAGATTAAAATTCCAGGCATTCCTTTGTTTCAATCCCTGATGATTATAAAAGTACAATTAATATCATGGAGGATTAAATGTATGCTTTATTTATTCATGTAAAGCAACCTTCCGGGCTTAAAAGTAGTCTGTTATGAACATGCCTTTTCAGAGAATTGATTTTTACAAGGGGATGAATTGCAAAAAAAAATATCGAAAAAGGTAACAATACTATAAACAGTACGTTTAACTAAGAAGAAAATATCCTTTATATTAGACGGGAAATAATTATTAAACCAAAATTGAAGATCATGAAAAAAGTATTATTTGTTTTTGCATTTTTATTGATGGTAGTGGTTGCACAGGCTCAATTTGGAATTAAGGCCGGTATCAATACCTCTTCATTTAAGATTGAAAGTGCCGATCAGGCAATAACTGAAGCTAAGGATGCTACATGGGGATTTCATGCAGGTATCTTCTACAGATTGAAGATTGCCATGTTGTACTTGCAACCTGAAGCATATTTTAGCTCAACCGGAGGCAGCTTTACCTATACTAGCCCTCTGGGAGATCCCCCTTCTCTTGAAACCATTGACCTGAAAAGAATTGATATTCCTCTATTGATTGGTGCAAAGCTGGGACCAATAAGGTTAAATGTAGGACCGGTTGGAATGTTAAAGATCAGTGAAGAATATAGTTTGGATGGAATGGAAGCCGATCTTAAAGGTATGACCTGGGGATGGCAGGGAGGCCTTGGATTTGACCTCTTGGGTAAAATAACTGTGGATGCACGCTATGAAGGACCAATAACTGAGGTAACCAATACAATTTCTTTACCAGACATTGTTGGCGACCTTGAACCAAGTACAAAGCATAGCCAGTTCCTGATCAGCGTTGGTATTATGTTCTAGAAATTCTATAATAATATAATAAAAAAGGCCGCCTTCAGGTGGCCTTTTTTATATTGTTTTTTTTCTATATTTTAGAGGAAATAACTTAAAAGGCCATCAATAGCATTTTAGACATATTGTGGAGTAATTTCTGGACTCATATAAGCTTGTTTATCTCAATCTTATACGGGATTACTATCCTGTTTATTGTTTTGTTGATTATTCTTGAAAACAGGGATCCTGTGAAAACTATTTCCTGGACCCTGGTTATTATGCTTATACCCGTTATCGGGGTAATTTCCTATATTATTTTTGGTCAGAATTACCGTAAGCAAAAAATCTTCTCGAGGAAGGGACTGAGAGATCTGACCAGGATGGCTGATCTTAGTACGCAACAACTTCAGGATTTCGAAAACCTCGATATTCTTGAGAATGAGAAAATTAAAAGTAAATCTAATATAATTACCCTGCTCCTTAGAAACAGCAAGGCTTTATTAACAAAATCAAATAAGGTAAAAGTACTGTTTGATGGGAAAGCCACCTTTGATTCTATATTAAAAGCCATTGCGAATGCAGCCGACCACATACATATGGAATTTTACAGGTGGGAATCCGATCAGATAGGTCATAAAATCAAGGATGCTCTTATTAAAAAAGCCAGGGAAGGTGTGAAAATCAGACTTATATATGACGACGTTGGGAGTTGGAAGATCAGTAAGAAATATGTTCGGGACTTGCGAAACGAAGGAATACAGGTTAAAGTTTTTATGCCGGTAAGGTTTCCATATTTCACAAGCAAGGTGAACTTTAGAAATCATCGTAAAATTATTGTGATAGATGGGATTCTAGGCTATGTGGGAGGATTGAATATTGCAGATAAATACATTTATGGTACCAAAAAACTGGGTGCCTGGACTGATACACACCTCAGGATTGAAGGGGAAGCAGTAAAATCATTACAGACTATTTTTTCTATGGACTGGTTCTTTGTCTCCGGTAATGCCATAGGAAGCCCCAACAGGTATTTTCCGGCTCATAAAACTACTGAAGAACATCAGGTCATGCAAATAACTGCCAGCGGTCCTGACTCAGACTGGGCTTCCATTCTTCAGGCATACCTTGCAGCCATCACTTCAGCCAGGGATTATATTTATATTTCTACTCCTTATTTTTCTCCTACAGAATCTATCCTTACGGCTTTATCAACCATGGCCCTGAGTGGAATTGATGTGAAAATCATACTGCCGGCAGTCTCTGACTCAACGGTTTCATATTGGAATTCATTTTCGTATGTAAGAGAAATGCTTGATGCGGGAATAGAGGTTTATTTATATCAGAAAGGATTTAATCATTCAAAACTATTGCTTGTTGATGACATATTTTCATCGGTGGGTACCGCCAATCTTGACAATCGTAGTTTTGATCTGAATTTTGAGGTAAATGCCCATATTTATGACGAAGAAATCAATAAAATCCTGGTAAAGCGATTTAAACAGGATCTGGATGCAAGTCGGAAAGTAAATTTGAGCTCATGGAGAAAAAGACCTTTTAAGCAGAAATTAAAGGAATCCCTTTCCCGTATCCTGGGACCACTCTACTAACCACCCTGTTATTTTAGCCTTTCTGATTGCCTGTAAGCTATATACTGTTAAAGTAGCCAATTACGCCAGGGCTTTAATCCTAAAAAGTATTTTGGAAACGGAAGAGATACATTGCGTTCTTTCAAATGTGAATGTAATTCAGGCAATGACCACACACAGGAGAAATTTATTGACAAGGATTATCAGCCCCAGCATTACTAAGAAAGTATACCATCATACAAAACTCCCATTATTGGTGTTTCACTCAAAAGATTAAATCTTCCATCCTTTTTCCTGTTTTCGCCACTTTAACAGATGGTTTTATACCAATAAGCTTATTTGCCCTGGAAGGGCAATATTTGAATAACCTTCCTGGTTCCGGTACTCCGGGATCAGGAGGGTTACTGTCGCTCGAAAGATTTCATCCCCGAATGGGGGTGAATAATCGCTTAAGGAAAATACCAGTCCTCAATTTGAATGCCTTTTGACTCAAGAAGTTTTCGAAGCTGGACATCTTGCTGGTTTTTGTTGACCCCTTTACAGGGATCTCCTATTGGGGTCGCTTTTAACCGCCCCGTTCCGGGACGGTTATTCAATTTTAGCCACTTCGTGGCAAAATATTCCCACTATTTCTATTTTTGTCACTCCCTCTATCATTAATATTTTAATTTCACATTATACAAACCTCCCCTGATGATCCAGCATGTTCCATCGCATTGTCCCTCAATTTTATGTCGGTTGAACTCATCACCGTCTATGGCATAGGTAACTGACTTTCCTGATTTATACTTGGCCATAACAGAGTAATATTCATTCAAGGGAACATCAATGTAGCCTCTTGGTTCATAAATTGTGTCTACTACAAGCGTATCACCTTGTTCTATCTTACCCCGGAAAACAATTACAGGTATTGCCGGATATACTTCATTCAGGGTGACATCTATGTATAGTGCCGCCTCCAGAGGTTTGTCAGGAAAACATTCAGAACAATCAATTTCATCAAAATTTTCTGAACAACTCATGAAAGTAGTACAGGAAATCAGAAGCAGAGAAATAAAAAAGATCTTTTTCATATCTATCAAAGTCTGTTAATACCAATAAATTTCTTTATTCACTAAATTTAACCTGCCGAAGTGAAACCTGTAATAAATTCCAAAGCCTATCCACTGTGGTGAAGCTTCAGGTGTTTCTAACGAAAAATATTCATAATTGACTTCAAACATAAAGTTTCTTGAGCCATAAAACCATGCTATGGCAGGACTGATCTTCCAGAGCGGATCAGGTTTCATTTCAGAACCACTATAGGCAGGTCCAAAACTATATAGTCCTTTAACTCCCAATGAAAAGCCTGTTTCCCTATTATGCCTGGCAATGGGAAAGTAAAAACGCTTACTTAGATGTAAGGCCAGAATTCTTCTTTTCTCCCAGAATTGATAATTGGTATTTTCATCTATTTCATAGAGAATTCTTTTTAAGCCCAGTCTCGACCTGTATTCAAGGCTTGCAGTTACACCGGTTTGGAGTTCTTCCACCCCAGCTGACATTCCAAGCATAAAATCACCTGGGTTTGTAAGCATATTTGCCCCAATGTGTGCAGAGGATAGTGTAGGTTTTAAACTGGATTCTATTTGATGGCTCTTTAACCACTTTCTTGTTTCTTTATTATGACTTTTCCTTGCGAGAAGATAGGGTTTACCCGACATAAGCTCTTCCTTAAGGGATTTTTGATCCTTTTCCCATAAAATATCCAATACCTGAGGAAATCCATTGTAAAGAGCTGAATTAGCAGCACTATTCCCATTAAGGCTTTTTGCGTTAATATTTGCGCCATTTTCAATATAATATTTTACAAAGGCTGTATCTCCGGCCTGGGCAGCTATCATTAGAACAGTAACTCCCGAGTAATCCTTTTTATGAATATCTGCTCCTTCTTTAAGTAATAATGATGCCAGTCCAATGTTCCCGCCATAAGTAGCTGCCATGAGTGGCGTAGTTAGATCCGGGTCTACAATGTCAGGTTCCACACCATAATAGAGTAACATATCAGATATGTTAAAATAATTATAAGCAGAAGCATAGTGCAGTGGAGTCGCTCCATATTGATCTTTGTCTGTGATTTTCGCTCCTGCAAGGATTAACTCTTCTGTAATTTCAAGAAAACCACTTCTGCTGCTGCTAACAATAGCTGGCTCGATTTCAAGTTTATTATAGTTTGGATTAGCACCATTCAACAATAATATTTTTACTATAGACAGGTGCCCATTTGATGAAGCGTACATTAATGGTGTTATGCCATCGTAGTAGGAATAATAATTTATATTGGCACCCTTGTCCAGCAAACGCAGCACTTCCTGGTCGTATCCTTTATGAGCAGCAATTAATAAGTTGAAGTTATGATCACCAGGAATATATTCACTGGTATCTGGAAATGAAATTCCAGCTTCCTGAGAATAAGAATTCAATAGCAGGAAAGTTGAACAAAGAAAGAGTATGCTTGTCCTGGTCAATTCAATACTTTTTATCATAAAGGTAGTAAATCAGTGAGACTGTAATTTTAAAAGCCGGGATTAGCAAGCTCGGGGCTGTTCAGAATATTTCTTCTTATTTTGAATAAATTCAGTTTAATGTCTGTAATAATCTGAGTATGTGAGCTTAGTGGGGTTTATAATCTTTATAAAAACGCCTTTTACAGATATTTATTGTAAGAATACTTGTATAAGAGACTAAAATGTCTTAATTTTCCTATTGAATTAGGGTGAGTGATAGATGAGGTTCAAACATTTCTTAATTTTAGGTTTAGTTGTTGGTTTATTATTCTCTTCTTATTCATTTTCACAGCCGAAAGGCTTAGTTTTCAAGAGTTTGAACCTCATCTATTTTTAATTTTCTCTCAAAAAATCCCATTCGTGAACAAGAACGTGAATAAAACAGGCTGTTAATTCAGTCTTTTTTTATTGTTATACCTCCAGACATGCATGAATCCCTCAACCTCTCTATAGATGTTGAGGGTTTTTGTATTATGGATGTTCTAAAATATTACTCAAATTAATAAATTGCGTTATAAGCGTTCTTTGTTTAAATTATATTTTTTTGTAAGTTTGGGTAAATCAATATATTGCATCGGCTAAAACACAATCCCAATGAAAAATCCATCCTGGTCCGAAAAATTCAAAGAAAGAAAAATTGGCCAGGCCCTGGCCATTTACCTTGGCAGTGCCTGGGTTCTTATTGAGGCTATTAATTTCGTGGTTGATAAATATAGGTTAAACACCACTATCCTCGATATTCTCATCCTCCTGGTAATCTTCGGATTGCCAGCTATCCTGATTTATGCCTGGTTTCAACAGAAATTTACAAGGAAAGCGATCATTCTGCAAGCAATAAACGGAATAATTGGATTATCCATCATTTTATTTACCCTGGTAAATCCTGGCCGTTTGAATCCTACTCAATTACGGCTGCTTAAATTCAAAGACAATCAGAAAAAGCTTGCCCAAAAAATTGGATCAATTGCTATACTTCCGTTTAATAATTTTACCGGGGACGAAGATAAGGCCTACCTTGCTGCAGGCATGCATGATGCATTAATTTGTGAACTAGGTCAAATGGGAGCAATTAGAGTGGTATCAAGAACATCTACATTAGCATATGCAAATTCTAAAAAATCAATTAAGGAAATTGCTTCCGAATTAAATGTTGATGCCATAATTGAGGCATCATTACTGGGGGCAGATGAAAGTATCAGGGTTCAACTCAAATTGGTCAATGCTTTCCCTGAAGAACAGCAACTCTGGTCACAAACCTATGATACTAATATGGATAATATCCTGAATTTGTATAACAATGTATTAAAGAATATTGCTGATGAAATACAATTAACACTTTCACCCGAGCAAGAAACTAAGCTTGCCGAAACAAGGGAAGTTAATCCGGCTGCATATATGGCTTATCTTCGTGGCATGTATAATTTAAACCAGCTTATACCAGAAGCCCAGGAAAAGGGAATAAAATATCTTCATGAGGCAGTCAAAATTGCTCCAGACGAGCCTTTTGCATATGCCGGACTGGCCCTTGGATATCTTGAGATTGCACATGGATTCAATGATCCTGGTGACTCATATACAAAAGCTGAAGAAGCTGTATTTAAGGCACTGAAACTTGATACTACAATGGCAGAAATTTACACAGCTCTGGGTGAATTATATACTTACTCATTCTGGAAATTTGATGAGGGGGAGAAGTATTATAAAAGGTCACTTGAGTTAAATCCAAGTTTTAACCAAACACATTATCATTATGCCTGGGCCCTTTATCTTTATGGTCGAATGGAGGAAGCAATTGTTGAGCATGAAATTGCGCAGAAAGGTGATCCTTTAAATCCTTTGTATACTGCAATGCTTGGAGCTTTGTATAATTACAATGGCCAGTATGAAGATGCAATACAGAAAGCTCTTAAATCATTGGAGATTCAAAAGGATTATCCATTTGGTTATTGGGTATTGGGTGAAACATATTTAGCAATGGGCAGAGATGATGAGGCGATAGAAGCACATAAAAAACTTGCTGAGGTTGCTCCCTTTTTTAGCTGGGCTCTTGGTAATACTTTTGCACTTACAGGGCATATTGATGAAGCAGAAAAAATTTTAAAGGTGCTGGAAGAATCTGAAGTCAGTAATTGGAACGCTGTGGGACTTTCAGTGATGTATGGAGCATTAGGCAGGAATGACGAAGCATTCAAATGGATTGCATATGAACCGCATCATCTTTGGATACCATGGGTTACTGTTATGCCTATGTGGAAACCACTGCATGATGACGCCCGTTATGATGATTTTGTGAAACGCTTAAATCTTCCGAACTAGTTGCTGTTTCAGATTCTGTATTATAGAATCTATTAATTATCTTAAACTAATATACCTTTTATAGCAATATTTGATGCTGATTCTGTTCAATTGAAGGACAAATCCAGCGTATATTGAATTGCTCCAGCAAATAAAATTGCCCTTGTAAAATATAATAAATAAAAATGAAAAATCAATCCTGGTCAGAAAAATTCAAAGAAAGAAAAATTGGTCAAACACTATTCGTCTACCTTGGCAGTGCCTGGGTTTTTATTGAAGCCCTGAACTTCCTGATTGAAAAATATAGCTGGGAAGTTGGGGTATTAGATACCCTGATTATTCTGGTGATTTTTGGATTACCGGCCGTAGTGCTTTACGTTTGGTTTGATGGAAAATTCACAAAAAAGGCTATTCTACTCCAGGCAATCAATCTGGTAATTGCTTTTTCTGTAATTGGATATGATTACATAAAACCTGGTAGCATTGAACCAAGGCAATTGCGGTTGATTAAATTCAAAGACAATCAGAAAAAACTTGCTGAGTCTATTCAATCCATTGTGGTACTCCCATTTGACAATTATACCGGTAATGATGAGTTTGAATATTATGTTGCAGGAATGCATTCCGGGCTGATAGGGGATCTGGGAAAAATCAGTGCCCTGCGGGTAATTTCCAAAACCTCATCCAGGCTCTTTAAGGGTGCTAATATGTCGATACCGGAAATCGCATCTGAATTAAATGTTGATGCCGTAATAGAGGCCTCAGTATCATGTGTTGGAGGGGATAGTGTATGTATCCAGATAAGACTGGTCAGCGCTTTTCCGGAAGAGCAACAACTTTGGGTTCAGGACTATTATGAAGATAAGAGTCAGATCCTGAATTTGTATAACAGGGTAACAAAACAAATTTCTGAAGAAATTAATATTATTTTGACTCCACAGGAAGAAAATCTGTTGGCTGATACGAAAACAGTAAATACTGATGCCTATGATGCCTACCTGAAGGGCATGTATTACTGGGATCAACTTACCCGGGATGGTTTGCAAAAATCCTTAGAGTATTTTAATATCTCATTGGAGAAAGATCCGGATTTTGCCCCGGCATATGCAGGAATTGCACAAGTTTGGGTTGGTATGATGCAAATGGGTTTTGCATCACCTTCCATTGGCATTCCTAAGATTTATGAAAACCTTAACAAAGCCCTTGAACTTGATCCTAATTACCCCGAATCTCATTTTACAAATGCTGTAATCGCTGTCTGGACTGAATGGAACTGGGAAAAAGGTGAAAAAGGGTTTGTCAAAGCGCTGGAATTAAATCCAAACGATGTTATGTCTCACGCTTATTATGCACATTTACTAATGATTCTACTCAGATCTGATGAAGCATATGATCAAATTAATATAGCTATGGAATTAGATCCATTAAATCCTCTAATTCAGGGATTATATGGAGTAGTATTATATTATAAGGGAGAGTATCAATCAGCTATTTCAGAAGCGGAAAAGGTATTATCTGTTGTACCAAACCATACCCTTGCCTGGCGCGTCTTGTGTCTATCCTATCATTCGATGGGGAATTCCCGGAAATCATTTGATGCTTACATGCAATTTTCAACATTAGATAATGATACAAAACTGGCATTAGAGAGCACTTTTGATAATAAAGGATTTCTACCTGCCATGAAAGAAACTATAATAGCTCTGGAGTTAGCGTCTCAAACCCGGTTTATTCAACCGGTCTTTGTTGCAACGGTCTATATCCAAATTAATCAATTCGACAAAGCATTAGAATGGCTGAACAAAGGGTACGAAATGCATGACCCCGATATGCCATATATTCAGTGCCTGGATTTTTACAGTCAAATTAAGGATGAACCCGGATTCATTGAATTGGTGGAAAAAATGAATTTTTAACCAAGCGAAATTTATACTACCTACCTGGCAATAGTCTTTTAATATGGCTTCATAAAAGAATAATATCATATAATTATGGAACATACTGAACATCCAAACAAAGGAAGCATTGCTAAAACGCTAATTGTTTATCTTGGTGGTGCCTGGGTTTTTATCGAGGCCATCAATTTCCTTATCGATAAATATAATTGGAACACTACAATCCTG
>SDBS01007695.1_pt1 | contig 10450 bp, 8 predicted proteins | sample 2277091 | NCBI WGS metagenome assembly SDBS01 (sample SAMN10404972, study PRJNA504765) | marine sediment metagenome | isolation source: marine sediment core GS10_PC15, 163 cmbsf | place: Arctic Ocean: Southern Knipovich Ridge | collected 2010 | reverse complement strand
AGATAGCTCCCAGGGAATCTTCACATCCACACCTGCTCTATGTCCATATTTTATTCTCTTATAGTATGTTTTTGGATTCCATCTATGCCCAGATTTAAAGTCGATATGCCAGTCAATTGGTTCATAGTTGATAGCTGATGGTGTTCTTTTTTGAGCTATGAGCGATGAACTATGAGCTTTGTTACTATTAATCTTCATATCGTAACAATGCCCTTCAAAGCCTTTGGCCTTCATCCCATAACGAACCTTAACTGGTCCACTTCCCAAAAGGTCAAAAATATGCTCGTAAATCTTATCAGCCTGTGCGATGATTTTGTCCAGAGTACTTGAAAAATGCTCATGGATAAGCGAAGCGACATCTTCCCGTTTTAATGAATCAATAAAAAATTTCGGCTCCTTTCTTTCTCGGAAATGCTTTTGTAACTCTCTTGAATTCCTGAATTGATATTTTGAATTCCAAGCTTTTTGCAAAAACTCTGCATCATTCATCTCAGTACCAAATACATTAGCTATTACTTTATCAATCGTACTCAATCCTTTCCCTATAATCTTACGATAAGCTCTTCCAATCAACATCTCTGGTGGTAAGTTTTTGCTTTAAGGAGGTAATGTTTAAACTTGGCGAATACCTCTTGTGAATTTTCCCCATAGTTGAACTCCCTTACACTTTCTATATTTGTCTAAATTCAGAAATGAAAGACTTGATTCTATTCTTAAAGAAATAAATAGTGCCACTTGTTAAGATGATTACCAACAGGCTCTTATAGATAAGAGCGCTCAAGAGTGGCAAAGGAAGCATCCAGAAAATGAAATTCAGTGTCAGACCTAGGAATAAAATCATTGAAAGCGGGAGCCACCTGATCTTAATGTAATAACATTTTTGGGAAGCTTTAAAATACAAAAAGAACATGATAAACGAACAGATTAGGGTTGCTATTGCCGCTCCATACATCCCCCACAGCGGGACAAGAAGCCAGTTTAAGAATAAATTCATCAGCGCACTGCAACCAACAATCAATGTGTGATAATATGTTTTTTTTACCTGATGAATTGATAAGGTAAACAAAGTTTCAGTAAAGATACTTGCAAAAGTTATAATAGCACATATAATCCATGAATAAAAATATTTTTTATTCAAAAACAATCCAATTAATTCCTTAGAATAAAATATAATCATAAACCCAAAAAACAGAGAAAATACGTAATAATAGAAATTATAGTTATATAGTTTTCTATGAGCACTGATTTGATCGCCAGCATTTGCTAATTTATAAAATAGAGGTATATAGGCAAGTCTGACTGAAGTAATAACCATAATATAGACACCTGCGATTTGATATCCCAATGAATATATTCCGACATCTGCCTGAGTATAAAATCTGTCAATGAATATTCTATCAGACAAATTTAGAATCCAGCCTGATAAAGCCACAGGCAATAAAGGTAAGGAGTAGTTCAATATATTCCCGGCCATTTTAAAATTCAAACTGATCCTTGAATATTTTAACTGTAAAAACAAATAAATAGGCAGCATAATAACATTAGTTATTAGTCCTGCTTTAAGAACGCCTATGGCTTTTTGCTGTAATACGATAATGAATATAATATTCAAAACCAAGGCGACAACAAGTTGAACCAACCCTATAGTAAAATATATCAGGCCTTTTTCCTTACTTATCAGAATCATTCTTGGCACAATTGCAAACATTCCGGTGTATGCGGATAAAATGGTAATAAAATAAAAAGGAAAAAAAGGAATAGTATGATAAATTTTTTCTATATACGCATTGAAAGTAAAAAGCAATATCACAAAAACAACAGAAATAACCATAATCAATGAAAAAACAGTACCAAAAAATACCCTTTTTTGTTCTTCATCTTTATAATCGTGATAAAGCCTGAACAATGAATGTTCTACAGAGAGAGAAAAAAGAATCGCAAATATGGCTGCCATAGTAGCCATAGAAGCAGTAATACCGTAATCTGCAGGCAAAAGATACATCGTATAGATAGGAAGCATAAAAAAGGATACTACTTGTGGCAGTATTCTTCCGAATGTATAAAACAATGAGTTGGTTAGTAATTTTTTAAACATTCACGTAACTTTTGCGCAAATAGTGGCTAAAATCTCAAGAAAATGAAACAAAGGTAGTTATGTTTAGGCACAATCCCTGCATTTATGAGACTTGCAATCGTTACCCTCGCTATTCACGGATTTCCTTTGATGATTGTAGTCATTTTGCCTATGCACGTAGAGCACTTTGCTGTACACGGGCACTATCTTATCATTTTTTCAAAGGAGGTAGGCCAATAGAGGGCATTAGGGAGCATTACGAGCTGGCTAATTTTGATGACTTTTCGATCACCGGATTTCTGGTTCCTACTGGCCACTATGCTCAAGAGATTGGACTCATTGATCTCTTTAAAGAGCATCTCAAAGTCAAGATGAAAACTGTTCATCACACTCCAGTTGAGAAAATCATCGAACTCTTTGTTTCCATGATCGCCGTCTGTCCCGACATAAAAACCCTCAACAATCGCCTGGCACCTGACAAGTTGTCAGCGGCAGCTTGGGATCAGAAACAGTTTGCTGATCAATCCCGGGTCAGTGAAGTGCTTCATCGAATCACCCCTGAGAATCTGCTTTAACTGGAAGAGATATTCCACACGCTCTTCTGTCAGCAAAGTCTTGCCCGGCGACATCCTCCGAATGAATGGCTGATAGTGGATGTTGACATGACTGGTTTGCCAGTTAGTCCGAGCACGGGAAGAGAATTTAGTGAAGTGTTCAGGAGACCGTTTCATCCTGGGAGTGCTCATTGTGCCACTAAATTGACTGATCCACTCCTCCTCACTGAGAAGCGAGTAAGTTCTCCTCCCAGCTCTTTAGTTAAATACAAAACTCGTACTCAGTTGTTGTTAGCCCCCAGGCTAAGATACTTGAAGATCGTGCTCGAAAGCGAAAAGAGGAAGCCTCCCGTGCACGTAAATTCCAGCGCCGAAGTATGCTCGAGCCCTGGTGTGGGCTACTGAGAAGAAATTATCAGCTCAAATCCTTCTTCCCCTCTTCAATTGAGGGGAAGAAGGACCGATATTTCATTTTCTTGAGATTTTAGTCACTATTTATGCAAAAGCTACGTTTGAAATCACTTTTTCTATAAATTCTCTTACACATCCCTCCCCACCTTTTAATTTGCAAACATAGTGAACAATTTCTCTATTTTGTTTCATTGCATCGAAAGGACAGGATGAAAACCCTACTACTTTCAGAACATCCAAGTCATTAATATCATCGCCAATGTATGCTACTTCATCAAGAGAAATTTTTGATTCTAGAGATAACTTATTCAATACATCGACTTTATTTGAAACTCCCTGAAAGATATAATCAAATCCTAATTTCTTGGCTCTACTCTCAACAATTTTACTCTCTTCAGAAGTAATAAGAGCGGTTTTTATACCTGATTTTCTTAATAACTCTATCCCTTTTCCATCTCTGGTATTAAATTTCTTTAACTCCTCACCATTTTCCGAATAATACATACCTGCATCTGTTAATACGCCATCAACGTCAGTGACAAAAAGTTTAATTCGTTTACTGTTTTTTCTTTTTGGCAGAATGTGCTTTCTCATCAATCTTTCGGCAATCATCCAATCATCCGGTTCATCAATATCCACTGCTGTAAATTCGGGCATTTCATAAATAACAATTTTACCAGAAAGACGATTTTTATACTTCCTGATATTCCCCACAGTATTGATATAAAAAGCACCATTTTCCATCAAACTTCCACTAAAATCCTGGCGCATTGGACGATTTTGGTAGTTATAATTGAACGGTCTTCTATTGTCATTCCAAAAAAAGCGTTTTATTCGAGCACAAGTTAGAAGAGAATCAGCTTTTTCTTTGCGATATAGATTTAATGCAGATTGAAAGTCAACGGACTGGGTAAGCGGTGAAGTGGCCTGAACTAAAATAAAGATATCTGCATCAGCCAAAGCCTGCTTTTCAATAAATTCAAGCATTACACTTTCCGCAGAAGAATTATCCTGGGCATTTTGAAGCTCTCTCATATATATCTGAACTTTAGAAAAACCAAAGTCCTCTACTCTATTCCTAATCTCATCACAATCTGTAGCCACATAAACTTGTTCGATTTCATCAACACCTTCCAATGCCTCCAGATTCCAGTAAATAAGTGGTTTTCCACAAAAATCTCTGATATTTTTTAGTGGAATAGACTTACTGCCACAGCGGGCTGGAATAAATGCTATTGTTCTCATAACTTTTACCTCTCTAAATTTAATATGACGGATATCGTATCTGACTTCTTATTTCTAATTAAATAATCTCTATAATCATTATCAAAATCTGCAAAAAATTCTTCAAATACCAAATTCCCACCTTTTGTTTTATTCTTTAGCCAATTTAAGTGATTGTCAATTCCATATCGCTGATGATATATGACTTTATCCATATTGTAATTACTAGCTTCAAAAATATATCTTAATGCATGTTCATTATAATACAACGGATGCTGTATTTGGAAATAAAAATCTTTAAATTCCTCAATATCATATAAACTAATAAGAGCATCGTCGGCATTTGGAACTTCAATTATAAGACACCCATCTTCTTTTAGTAACAGCTTTATTTTTTTAAGAAAGCCGATTGGACTAGTCATATGCTCAAATACATGGAATAGAAAGATTACATCAAACTTTCTGTTTCTTTTCATTAGATAATTCATATCTTCATAGCTATATGTAGTTATTTTTTCTTTAATATATTCCCTATTATTTTTGCATGGCTCTACTGCATATGTTTGCTTTGCGATTTTTTCAGAATAATATAGAAAACTTCCGGCGCTTGCCCCTAATTCTAAAACATATTTATTCTTTATGCGATCTTGAAATCTCTTACATCTCAGTTCTGCTTCAGTAAGTCCTAGTCTAAAAACCTCATCTGGACTTGGCATACTCTTGAAAACACCTCTTGAAATACATACTTCATTATAATTTTGATATAATTCAGCAATTTCCGAATTAGTTAAATATGGAAATAAGAAAATAACCCCACAATTCTCGCATTTAAAAACTTTTGACTCATCTAATCCAAAAACCTTATCATGAAACAATACTATATGTGTAGAATTACAAATGGGACATCCAAGCATCTAAACCTCTACATTTTTTAAGAACATCTTTGATTTCTAATATTTTAGCTTAGCTATGATATTAAAGATATTATTTTTTACCAAGCTGTCCAACCTCCGTCAACCATCAGGCAGTGACCTGTAATATAAGAAGATGAATCAGATGCTAAAAAAAGAGCTGCCCCGGCAACCTCTTCAGCATTACCCATTCTTCCTAAAGGAACAAGTTGTGAATATTTTTTAATAAATTTCTTATTCTGTTTATTAAAAATGCCCCCCGGACATATACAATTTATCCTTACGTTATATTTAGCAAAATATGTAGCAAAATATTTTGTCATTGTAATAATACCTCCTTTTATTAGTGGATAAGCAGGTGGGCAGGTCATTTCAGTCCCATCATAGATTGAAAAATTAGGTCCAACAACACCGTAAATGGAACTAAAATTGATTATTGAACCAGATTTTTGTTTTTTCATTAAAATTGCTATTTTTTGCGTGCAAAGGAAATATCCACCAAGATGATCTGATACATTTTCTTTGATCGAATCATATTTTACTTCTTCAACATTTTTCATCCAATCTTTTGTTTTGGGCCAACTGCAATTTACGAATATATCTGTTTTATAAAATCTATTTAAAACAAATTTTACTAAGTCATCAACACTTTTTTCCACTGTAATATTTAACTGGCAATATATTACTTTTCCTTTGTATACTTTATTTAATTTCTTTTCTAATTCTCTTCCTTTCGTATCACTTCTCGAAGTAATAACAACTGTTGAACCTTGTTTTAAAAAACCATCACATAATTTTTTCCCAATTAATCCGCTAGCTCCAGCTATTACAACAATTTTGTCCTTTAAATCCAAAAAGCTGCTTTTTGTCTTTTTGTTCATTAAACCTCCCCCATAAGATTCATATTTCCTATCACTTTCATATCACATTCTTGTGTACATTTTATGCCTTTTCTTAAATTAAAATGGTCTTTTCTAAATTGTGCATATTTTTCACCATTCCATATATCATACAAAGATTCTTTTTTAGCATCACCAAGAATAATTTCATTGTTGAAATCTTCCATACACATTGCAGCTTCGCCATTTGATTTAATGGTCATAGACATCCATGGATGTCTGCAAATTTCTGACCAATGTATTGATTTTGTACCATGATAATTTCCTCGATACCATTGTTGATCTTCACTTTTTAAATAAATATAAACATCCAATCCTTCAAAAGCCTCTTTTAATCTTTTAAATTCTTCCACTTGCCCTGTCTGATTAAGATCTAACATAGTAATAATTATTGTAGTTTTATATTTTTTTTCTTTTTTAATTTCAAGTAATCGAAGTATCTTTTTATAGCCTTCAGAAAAATTCGAGGCTTGTCCCCTTATCTCCTTATGTCGAATGTCATCTATAGTTTCGATAGAATATTTAATATAATCCAGGCCATTTTCAAACATTTTTATTGTTTTCTCGATATTTATATTTGAGGGGTTGCAACTAAAGTATGAAAAGAAGCCTTTCTCTGTTAGAACTTTAATATGTTTATGCATATTTTTATCCAAAAGGGGAGCTCCGTAACCGTGTAATTGTATAACTTTAGGTATGATGTGTAGAAAAAAATGGTTTTCACTCATATCGTTTCTATCAATTCTATACTTTTCTTCAACAAAGGTTTGCCAAGTTTCCCATTCTTCTTTTGTAAAAGGGTTTATTCGCTTTATGATTTTATTGAATGTATCTACATCAAGAGACTCTATTTTCCTGGTCATCATTGTTGTCCTGGGACACATTTTACAACTCATATTACAAGCATTTGTAGTTTCAATATTATAAATGATGGGGGCTTTCCTACGATGCTTTTCAAATTCACCAAAAATAAACGATTTATCAAAAGATTCTCCTTTCATTAATCTTTGGCTTAGGTTATGAGTTTTTATATAAAAATTGATATCAAACATATTGTATCCCTCCTTTATTTAACCTTATAATTTTCACTTCTAACCGCCAACGGAACCTCCTCGCAACAAGAAGATGGGTATCCGGCAACATAATACTTGCTCTTATTTCCTTAATCTTTCCCTAATAGGAACCTCGCTCTTGGTAACTGTCTTTTCTTCAGAACCTAACATAATATCTATATCTTTTATTCTTCTTGCTAACATATCCATAGATAAAACAATCAAACTTGATTTATGATCAGTTCCCCACATTTCATGAGATAAAGTAATGTGGCGCTCTACAACAACAGCCCCTAAGGCAACAGCAATCACGGTTGGTTCCAAACCATATTCATGGCCGGAATAACCAACTACACAACCATATCGCTTTTTGAGGAATGGAATGAGTCTTAGGTTTAACTCTTCTACCGGAGCAGGGTAACTCGAATTGGTATGCATTATAACCGGACTAACTCCATATTTTTCAATAATTTTCATTGCTTCATCAATTTCTTCCAGAGTTGACATCCCCGTGGAAACAATTAATGTTTTTTTTGATTTCGCTGCTTCAGTAAGCAACTCCTTGTTAGTCGACATTGCAGACGGTATCTTAATAAAAGGAACTTCATACTGTAATATGAAATTTAAGCTATCCATATCCCAGACAGAAGCGGTCCAATCCACCGGTTTTTCATTGCAATACTTATCAATGTAATCATATTCTTTCTTTCCAAATTCAACCTTATACTTATATTCAAGGTAAGTAATTTTCCCCCAGGGAGTGTCACGCATTGTATTTTTCTGTTTTTCCGGAACGCAAACATCAGGATTCCTTTTCTGAAATTTAACACAATGCCAATTACAACTAAATACTGCATCAATCAACTTCTTAGCAATCTGCAAATCCCCATTGTGATTAATTCCAATTTCTCCGATTAAATATGGCGTTTTTCGCTTTTCCAAATCAACAACCATTGTATCCTCCGGATAAACGTATTTACATATTATACAAAACTATCAATAGTTTACATTTTCACGTCTGCCTGAATCCTCTAAAAGTAATATCCTTTTCAAAATACAATTTTTTTATAGTATTAATTGCTGATCTTTTTTTCTTTTCGAAATAATTATTTAGTAATCTTTTATTGGCATCAAACAATGCCGCATAAAATTCTTCACCTGACAATTCAGTAAAATTAACTGCTAGTAGGTCTGAGTTAAGATATCTATTTTCATAAAAGTCTTCAACATCTTTTAATAGCCCTTTTTCTATTGCATAGTAGTACAAGTCGCATCCGGGATAAGGTGTTACTGGTCTGATGGTTCTCAACTGGGCACCATCATCATACTTCAACAAGAATTCGACCCCCTTATTTAAGGTTTTTCTATTTTCCCCAATATTTCCAAATATAATGTTATATCCAGGGCTAATCCCCTCCTTTAACGTAGATTCAATTCCGTTAGTTATTATTTCAGTCGTTAATATTTTGTTCATATTTTTTAATATCTGATTATCCATTGCTTCTATCCCATAATTGATAAAAACACAACCAGATTTTTTCATAACTCTCAAAGCTTCAGGAACAGCAAAGTTCAATCTGCCATTACAGGCCCATTTAATATTCAGCTCAGCTTTTATAAAATCCTCGGACAAACGTATTGTCCTTTCTACAGATGACATCAAAAGCTCATCATCAAAATAGATATATGTTATTCCGTAGTTTTTTTTCAATAATTTTACCTCTTCAATAATGTTTTCGCTATTTCTTGGTCTAAATCCCTTATCCATCCGATAACAAAAGTTACATCTAAATTTGCAGCCCCTTGACGATAAAAGAGGCATTACAAAATCTTTATTTGTTGCATAAGGAAATCGAATAAGTCTGTAATATTCTATTGGAAACAATTCATAAGCAGGAAAAGGAATTGTATCAATATCTTTTATTACCGCTTGACGTTCATTTATCTTAACATCATTTCCATCTCTATAGGCAATTCCCCTAACATTACTTAATGATTTTTTATTTTCTATTGCCTTAATCAACTCAATAATTGTTATTTCTCCTTCTCCAATGACAACGGCATCTGCATGGGTTATTCTTAAAAAATATTCAGGTTCTGGAGAAGGTCCGTGACCGCCAAGAACAAAGAAAGGTCTGTTACGCGAATTATTTATTGCATCAGAGAGTTTTAGTAATTTCCCATATTGATAATATCCTCCTATAACACCGATTCCAATTAAATCAAACCTTTTTTGATTTAAATATTCTGTCAAATGATCTTCTGAATAATGATAGATGTCCTGACTGTAAATTTCTACTTCATATCCTTGTTTTTTTACTGCAGCAGCGATATAGGCAAGATTTAGCGGAAACCAATGTATATACGAATCATTATCATATACTACTAATAAAACTTTCATAAACTCTCCTCTTTAGGGGTGGTTAACTTTTCTATCTTGTAAGTCGTTCCATATTTGTTCCTGTCTGGATTGACTAATACAATATTCAGGTTTATTTATATCTAATTGGTCATCAGTATTATTTATCAATCCTTCATCTAAAGCTCTTTTAGTTATTTCAGTATTTGGGAAAAATTTTAAAGAAAACATATTTATTAATTTAGCATCTAATTCTTTCATTAAATCTATAGTTTCTTGAGTTTCTTCTTTAGTTTCCCAAGGATTATCAAAAATAATATCATATTTAATACTTATATCATATTTTTTAAATATATCTACTTGTCTTCTTATTTGGTCATTGGTATAATATCTTTTAAATATTTCTTTTCTAACTCTTTCAGAACCAGATTGAATTCCTAACCAAACTCCAGTTAATCCAGCTTCTTTTAAATCTTTAGCTGATTTATCACTACAAGTCCCTGGACAAAACATACAATAAAATGGTAAATTTATTAATCTTTTATATTCTTCAATAAATTCTTTTTTAGGAATAAATATTTCATCATAAAAATTAATTCTTTCAACATTAGGTAAATTGCATTGAATATAAATTAATTCATCCATAACATTATTAATATCTCTATATCTAATATGAGACCAATTAGGATAAACATTTTTCATATAGCTATTACTGCAATAAGTACAACTATAAGGACAACCTCTTCCATACATAGTTCCATATCTGGTATTATGAAAATAAGGTTCTCCACATTTTATCTTTCCATTATCTATAGAAAAAGTATGTTTATCATCAAAAATTAATTCCGGATAATTTATATTATTATTCAATGATTTCATATAAACTTTTTTATTTTTACTATTAAGTAAATCGTAAATCATTTCTTCTATAATATTTTCTCCTTCTCCTCTACATAAAGCATCACA
>SDBS01007694.1_pt1 | contig 10450 bp, 4 predicted proteins | sample 2277091 | NCBI WGS metagenome assembly SDBS01 (sample SAMN10404972, study PRJNA504765) | marine sediment metagenome | isolation source: marine sediment core GS10_PC15, 163 cmbsf | place: Arctic Ocean: Southern Knipovich Ridge | collected 2010 | reverse complement strand
TTCTGGGGAAAGACCCTCTACTATCATAGGCCACTTTCCACCTTCCATCCTGAATCCCTCTTTACCTCGAAGCAATCCGATGACTTCTTCTTCAGAGAGTGTTATATAAACATGGGGCGTTTCGCTTTCTCCTGCTGTAATCCCACCACGAGGCGCGGTGCTTGCAATCACTCATGATACGTTCATGATTAACAGATCTCTCTTTTCCCGCCGCAGTGCAAACAGATAACCGTCTTACGTTGCTCACACTTAGGGCAAGTATTTGATTCCCGCCCCCTTCGTTCCTCAATCATCCGATCCAACCATTGCATGGCGGCTTCTCCAGAAAGGATGACCGGCATTCGGTCATGAATACTGGCGACAATGGCGTTGGACGTGGTCGTGATGATGGTACAGGATTCGATAGCTGGCTGGGATTTCGCCCAACGTTCCCACAATCCGGCAAAGACAAACGGACGATTGTCTGCCATATGAATGAAATAGGGCTGTTTGTTCTTACCGGCTTGCTTCCATTCATAAAACCCATCGGCAAGCACCAAACAACGACGAGACTTAAACGCCATTCTGAACGATGGCTTTGAGGCAAGGGTTTCGGCTCGGGCGTTGATAAGACGATGACCTATACGGATGTCCTTTGCCCAGGAGGGAATCAATCCCCACCGAAGCATTGTCAACTCTCGTTCGTCGCTGTTTGGATTGTTGCGGACAACGGCAATGGATTGTGAAGGAGCAATGTTAAACCGAGGCTCCCATTCAAGTTGTGTCTCTATCGAGTAGAGCTGCAATAATTCGTCAAGACGGGTTCTCAGTGTGAAGCGACCACACATTTTCCAATTCCTGTCTTGCAATAGTGTGAAGAAACTTAATTCTTCCGATTACACCTGACTAATAGTGCACATTGGTAATGGTGCAAACGAAGCGTCAGAATAACGGGCAATGCCCAGCCCTGTCAAGAAACCCCCCGAGAAAGTTGGGAAAATGCCAGATTGCACGTCGAATTGTTTGTGGGCGTGGACCAATACGGCCAGTGCCCGACTCTCCCGCCAGTGTCGCCTTGCCGTAGGACACGAAGAATGCCTACTCATCGTACAGCCCGAGTGCATCGTCCGTCGCGCCAATCGTGGCGAAAATTGAGTCGCGGGCGTCGTCATCGTCCAAGTCCTCGACCGTCATCATCCAGTGCCGGGCAAGGATCGCGGCATCAAGGTCGTCTACCAATCCGTCGGAATTGAAATCACCTTCTGCCCAGGTGGCGGACGTTTGCTTTTGCCAGTTGCGGGCAAGTGTGCTGGCATCGGCGTTATCAACAATCCCATCGAGGTTGGCGTCGCCTGGCAGGATTGTGGACGCACTTGGCCGACCGTGTCGGTACTTGGCCGCAAAAAGTGCCAGATCACCCAAATCCACCGTGCCCGAGCCGTCGAAGTCGGCCGCATAAGCATGTACGCTTTCGGTGGTGATGCCTGGTTTCTCGCGGTAGACCGACGCGAAGAAGGCCAGGTCGCCTAAGCCGATTTGCCCATCATTGTCGAGATCATAGGGTGATGATGTTGCTCCCACGAAGAACTCGCCAGTGCCGTAAATCGCATCCGGAGCCATCGCGACCGAAGCAGAACTAGCCGACGAGCCGGCCGTAACCATCGGAGTCCAATTAGCAGCCATCAGCGTGGCGTTGATGTCATCGACCTGGCCGTCATTGTTGAAATCGCCGTGGGCCCAGGTGGCACCGGTTTGCATTTGCCAATTGGTGGCCACGATGGTGGCGTCGGCCTGGTCGATCGTGCCGCTATAGTTGGCGTCGCCCGGAATGATTTGGATTGACATGCTAGCTGCAGCGGCATACTCATAAGCACCGATGTCAACGGTTCCGTCTTGTATGCGGGGATTATCCAATATGTCCGTTAAGAGCGGATTGCCATCCGGATCGACAGCCAAGGCATTGCTGCCTGCGTCAATGGCAGGACTACCGAGTGTCAAACGTAGGTCGCCGTAGTCGTCGTTGGCCGATTCGTCGATGCCGGGCGTGGCGGGATCATCTCCCCAGCCATCGCCACCATCGGACGGGTTGCGGACAAACAATGGATCGGTACCAATCAGATTATTGCTGCTCTGCGGGGCAAGTGTACCGTAGTAGTCAGGATCGTTCGTGGCAACATTCAAAGAGAGGATCGAGTTGGTAACGGTTAGCGTGTTTCGGTTGTAAATTCCACCGCCGCCCGTCGCGGAACCGGTACCACTGACCACGTTGCCCGAAAGTGTAGAATTTGTGACCGTCAGTGTGCCATCGAGGTGGTTGTAAATCCCACCGCCGTACCTGCTGGCCGAGTTGCTAGACAACGTGGAGTTCGTGATTGTCAGGGTACCACCAAAATTGTTAATCCCGCCGCCACGGTCGCTAACTGAGTTGCCAGAGAACGTGGAGTTCGTCACGGTCATAGTGCCATAGTTGAAAACACCTCCTCCCCCGTAGGCAGCCGAGTTGTATGAAAGCATAGAGTTCGTGAGCGTCAGATCACCATAGTTATCAATCCCGCCGCCTTCTTCGTCCTTCCAATCATTCGGATCAATATCCTGCGCCGAACCGCCGGTGATAGTGAGGCCGTCGATCATGGCAGTGACGTTAGCGTCAATATAGAACACTCGGCTTTGCTGGTTGGCATCGATGCTTAGCAGTTCGGCCCCGGGTCCTTGGATATCGACGTCGCCCGCGATTTCGAGTTGTGTGCCGTCAAGCGTGATAACGCCTGGGCCGGAATCAAATAGCGATATATCGAAAGTAATCACGTCGGTTTCCAGTGAGCTACCGGCCATCGCGTCACCGATAGCCGTGTTTGTGTTGGACGCCTCTAGAGCTTCACGTAAGGTAACAACTCCATCGACAGCCACCACATCCGCCAATGAGTCAACAACATACCTCGTAAAGTTGGTAAAATTAGCAGCCATAATTGTGGCGTCTATATCATCTACCCGCCCGTTACCGTTGAAATCACCGTCCGACCAGGTGGCCCCGGTCTGCATCTGCCAGTTGCTGGCCACGATTGTTGCGTCATCACTGTTCACTTGCCAATCTTGATTCGCATCACCTGGTATCAACGGCATAGTCGTCGCTTGGGCTTCAGCAGACCATGGGGAATCTCCCGTCATGTTGTGCGCTCTGACCCGGTAGGAATATGTTGTTTCCGGGGAAAGCCCGATATCCTCGTAGGTGGTCGCGTTTGTCCCGACTAAAGCGATCTGAGTCCAGTCACCTGTACCATTTGCTTCCCGCTCGATGAGGAAGCCGTTCTCAATGCTAGATTGATCGTTCCAAGACAAGGCAACACGGTTCATTGACTGAAGTGTAGCAGTCAGATTGGATGGCCCCAGCGGCCGAACGCCAAAGGATTGCCGTGCTGTGCTGGTGGTGTTCCCCGAAGTTTCGCTTGCGACTGCCCAATACTCAATCGGTGACCCGCCAGCGAGCGTCCCGAGCGACACCGTGTTGGAGAAAGATCCTGCGAACAGAGGAGTTGCGTCCCCCCACGAAACGCTGTGTTCCGTGCCGTCGTTCCAATACAGAGTGACCGTATCCAGATACGTATTGTCTTGAACGGTAAGATCAAGCGATACAACGTCGCCTTCAGAAGGATTGGGGTTCGTCAACGAGATATCGACAGTCGGTGCTTGTCCCGGTCTTTCCAAAATCTGGAAGTAGTCGGTGTATATATACTCGTCAACGCCATTAGTATCCTCGACGAAAACTTCCACTCGCCAATCGCCGGTTTTCTGGGCGGCGTTGTTGCCGTCAATCTCAATCCAACCCCATGTTCTATACCAATCGTAATAACCATCCGTTGGTGGGGGATCCGTGGTATGAGTCGGTGGAGTGTCGTAGAGATTACCGTTTGGCTCGAAGAACTTCCAAGTAACGTTGAGCGATTCGCTCACCATGTCAAAATTGGCCCATGTTAATGCTCTCGCATCATCCTGGTAGAATATGCTCGTCTCACCTATTGGCATGTAAGGATCGGATGATTGAACGTCTCGCGACATACGCTTTTCGGTAAAATCATAACGATAGACAAACTGGTCTGTAGCAATTTTTCCTTTGGATCCACTGTCCGGTTGGTAGTACCAGTCATATGTCCACACACCTTCCGTTATCAAAGTCGGCGCATCGTTCCACCCATAAGGAGCCCACCACCAACTGCCACTACCATAGTTAAGGTTGTACCAATCGTATTCCCCCAAAACAGAGCCGTTAGGCCTTCTAACTTCGACGCTAATTGTGCCAGAGTCAGAGATGTTTTCGAGATGAAGAAGTCCCCAAAACTCACCCGAGTGTGTTGGAGAGACTGCATAGCTTTGGTGAGTTTCGGACCAGAGCTCCGTATACCAATCTATGTCGGTACTATCATCTCGTGGGCGGGTGCCATAGTCGCTCACCAGAGCAGACCATATATCGCCAATATGGAATTGTGATGTGTCAACATTCATATAGTGTTGCGCCGACCCAGACAATCCTTGAGGTCCTGTGTCTGTTACGACCACTGTGAGATAGCTTGAAGATGCTGTAGACGGTATCGTAATGTATTGCTCATATTGGGATTGGTAAACGGGTGCAGTCCATACTTGTCCTGCAAAAGTAATTGTCGCAGTGGCCGCTTGCACTGGATTTCCATTGTTGAAGAACGCTTCCCCATAAACTCTTATTTCGTCCCCGGTTGCCACATTGGTCGAACTTGCCGACACCGAAACATCAATCGCAGTAGCGTCCGGATCACCGGCCTGAATTGTCACTTCTCCCGGAGCGTAATAGTAACGAGTGTGTGTCCCATTGTCGATTTTCACAAATATCTGATAGTCATCAAGCGCCATGTTTGACGTTCCGAGAGCCAAGGAAAGGCTATCGTCGAGCAGGGCCGTACTCCACGACTGCTGGTTCGCGCCGATCATACCGTCGTAGGGATTTCCATTACTGTCGTACCCTACGGTAATCGTCGCGTCATCATTGCGGTCCTCAAATGCGATAGACAGGCCTATGTATTCGCCCTGCCCCACTTGAATATCGTTGGGAAGGTTCAGAATCTCGGCATTATCCCACACATTCGCCCCGGTTACGCCGAGTGATACCGATTCTCTTGGCGCCCCGTAGCGTGCTAAGCCCGACAATGGCCGATAACCCCCGCGAATCCTGCTATATGCAAACCCGATTTCCTCACGCGGGCCCATGTTGCCTTCATACCATCCGGCATCCTCCGGCACCCACTCAGTGCCGTCGTCAATGGGACCGGTTGTGTCGATTGTGCCATGATACCAGAGATGAGCATCGCTGTGTTCAGACCCATACCCGGGATCAGACCAAGGAGGCCCTCCCAACACAGATTCGCTCAGTTGACGATCGAATGCGCCGTCAACACTCTGTCCATCGAAATCGAATGAGTTCAACGGATTCCACCATGGATCCCTTCGCCAGTAGTTGTCTGCAAAGCGGATATTGCTGCTCAATTCGATCGGTGGGTCAGGGGGTGCTAAGCGTGCGATGGGTATGCTGTCTGGGAATCCTGGGACACCAAGATAAACACCAGCGTCCGGATATGTTAGTGGGTGCGGGTCTATCGGTGTGACATGGTCGACCCAAATCCCTTGCTCGCCAAGGAGTTCCGCTAGTTCCACAACCGCAGAGCCACCGCGGCTGTGGCCGATAAGGTGTATGGGAAGTTCTGCCAAAGGGTGAGAGATGCCCGTAGCCTGATTATCTTGAAGCAAGAAAGGCAAGACTTGGCTGGCAACAAGATCCGCTGGGAAAAGCGGAGTCACCGTGTGATTTGCCACGTCCGACCAGTCCAGGGAAATCACTATTTCCCCCGTTGTCGACGAATCCAAGCCCGGCCCCCATTCCTTTTCAAACGAAGACTGACCGGAAGGGAGATCAAAGACTTCCATCCGATACAGCGTAACGTCCGTTCCTGGAGTCCCTGCCTCCTTAGCTATCTCATTCGCCATCTCGTTAACCCAGCCGGGAAACGTCGTGTCCAAACTGAAACCGTGAGTGACCAAAGTGACACCGCTCAACAACCGCCGATCCTCCAACACCTCGCACCGCAACCGCCGCCCAAACACATCCCGCATGGAAAAACGTCGACGCATGATTTCACCCTCCAAGGAGTATTGAGAAGTCTGCCCAGCCGCTAGCCTGGGCACGCACCATTTATCCAGCCATAACAACTCCCACATTTCCTCTGATTTTAATAGTTGCGAGATTTACGATCAATGACACCCGATCGAGGGGGCTGGCTGGTGACGAAGAGGTTTTCACGCCGGAGGTTGGAAGCGAAGATTCGTCCGCCTTTTGTTGCTCGCTGATGGTGAGTTGCCAATCAATTGCACGTAGCGCCGATGAGAAGCCGCTGTGATGAAGTGGGCAAACGCATCTCCTGGCGGATTCTTTCGCATACCCTCCACGGCCAAGCCCTAAGGGGCTCGTGAGGGACGTTTGCCGGAACTCGTGACGCGCTCGATTTAAGGGGGTTTTCGACGTGTCTCATGCGCCACGGATACTTGGGACTATCAGTCGATTGCAGGTAGTTTCACGCTGCAGGAACATGCGGAGGTTTGTCGGACCGACGCGTGCAAACCATTCACCGTGAAGTTGATGTGAACCGTGCCAACCACCTTTCACCACCCTTCGTCATTTCCTCATCGAGCTGTGCGATGCTGTCTTTGACACTTATCGGCGCTCGTGAGAGTTCATCAAAGATGATCCGGAAGATATCGATTGCCCTGTGCATCAGCCGCAATCGGTCTGAATCACGTGATGAATTGCCGTGAACAATGTTGCACCGCGCCCTGTATAGCTTATTCATCAACTTCATTCGATCACGCGGTGTTCCGAAATGAGCGGGCAAGAGGGCCGCTCCCCGTACTCGGAATTTGAAACTGATTTCGCCAGTGGCGCTGTCCGGAACCAGCAAGCCTTCTAGGGCGATTGCAAGGTCTGTTAATTTGTCGTCTATGACCTCACGACCTGCAGCAGCCCTAAATCGCCTAAAAGCCAAGACTAAGTCTTTGGATTGGCGATCACAGATCGTGTTTATGTTTTCAAACACATTGCAGTAACGATCGACGTCTTCTGACTCCAGCATTACAGGCGGACCGTGAGGGGAGGAGTGAATATGGTGCTCTGTACCGTAGTGAACTTCCCGAAGGAACGGGCTCGTGGGACCCTCACAAAGGAGACTAAACCACGCGTCCCCTTCTTTCGATAGTCCAAGTGCACCTATTAGCCGATCCCAGTTGTCGCGTGAGCGATGTGGCGCGGTGAAATCGTCCACGCGAAAGGTTTGGGTAACATTACAAATCCAATCCCGCTTGTTCAGTCTTGGTGATCGACGAACCGGGAGCGGTTCGTAGCCGAAGTGTTCAATGTCTGCATCAGAAACGGGGCGAAAGCTGATCTTATCGTTCAGCTTGAATGCTTCAGATGCAGAGAATTGTGAGACTTGAAAAACAGTAGCATAAACCAGTTCGTCGCTTTGCACTTCAGCAACGTACTTTTCAGCGATCTTTCGAAGCACGGATTCGTCGACTGCAACTGACCCGAGATCCGAGAAATAGCAGTCACAGATAATTTCCGCCGTTTCGTCAACTACAAATTCCGGCCATTTGATCTTTCGAATCTCGTTTGCCAGGGAGCGGAGTTGAGCTATACACGGTTCAGCATGCAGCATTTCCGCCACGAATCGAAAATCTGTTGCTTTACGAAGCATTGTCTGAGCCGTTGAGCCGGTTTCATCATAGGGCTCCCACCAGGTAACGGCATGTTCGAAATCTCTCGGTGTGATCCCTTGTGTAATCGCCGTTTTTACTACGGCTCGTAAGGCTTCGACTAGTCTTTCGATATCTGCATTGTTCATAAGGTCCATGATATAGTAGTGTTGTGGCGGTGAGTGCGGCACCAATACGTTTTCTATACTCCTAAATGTAATCAGGAGACTACACTACAGGTGCACGTTTCAAAATGCAATTCTACTCCGCAGAAATGAAATCGCAATAGAGTCTACAACTCTGCGACTGTTTCGAGACCCCTGCTTTGGGAAGCATTTGGCACGCTTCGGTTCGACGTACCGGAGCAAGTTGCGCACTATCCAGGAAAAGGTTTCTTTGATGCCGTCTATTCAGAAACGACGAGTTTCCGAAACGATGACCCGTCTAGTGAGGGGTGCCCGGATGTTCGAAGGTGAGCGATGCGATCGGTCGTGTGACAACCTCACTGGCATCGGCTGGCTTTCGTAATACGGTCCTTTGATGAGACATCCGAGCAAACGGATGAAATTAAGAGACCGGTTGGAATTCGCCGCCTTACTTCCTTAGCTTCCAGAACGCGACGTTCTCATGCGTTGTGGACACGATGCGCTGCCGCTTCGCCGGCGCCGCGTTGTGACGCATCAGATCGTGGATGTCGTGCAGCAACGCCTCGGCCTGGGCGAAATAGGAGTGGCCCAGTAGATCGATGTCGAAGTCAGGCACCGCCACCGTATCGACGCCGTGCACCACGGTATAAGGGAGGTAATAGCCGGCACGCGGCGCGGTGTGCAACATCGCCGACAAATGCACTGCTCGGTCGCCGTCCGAGGCGTACAGCGTCGTGCGTTCGGAATGATCCGGGTAGAGCTCTGCCAGGTCGAGAAACAGGTCCCGATCCACATCTGGCGCGGCGAGGAAGATCTGGCCAAACTTCACCTTGCCCCGCGACTCGGCATTGGCCGCGATCCGCTGCAGCGCCCGCAGCAGGCCGCGATTGCCCATGCTGTGCGCGATCACATGCACCTTTTCCGCCCCGCATTTTGCAGTGAACTCCACAAGGAAATCCGTAATCGCCCGCTCACTGGCCTGGATGGTTGCTTCATCCGCCTGATAGGCCGCCATATTGCCGCGCGAGGGCCAACTGAAAAACGCAGTTGCTCCCGGCACCTTCAGGTCGCAGCCAAGCTGCGCCGCGCGGATGGCCGCCTCCTCGAAGGTCACGTTGAACCCATGCAAGAAGAACAAGGCGTGCGGCTGTTCGCCGGTCTCGCGTGCCTCCTGCATTGTCTGTTGGATTTCTGCGAAAAACGCATCTTGCTCCTGGCATTGCACACGTTGTACCCGTAGATGGTCGTCGCGTATGTCGAACCGGAGCAGGCGTTTCCAGAAGGCCGTACCCGTTTCGCCGAACCGATGCGCCTCCGGTACATACACCTCCACGCGGCCGCGGGTGACGCAGTTGTGACGCTCGTTGCCAAAACCGTCGTGCTGTGCCGTTGGCTTGCGGTTTGTGCCGAACCACACGGGATAGACCACACCGTCGTCGTTCGCGGCATAACAACTGCGATCGGGAATCGCTTCAAACGGATCATCGGCACCATTGTCAAAGGACTCCTTTTCTCCGCCATTGTCATAGGACGACTCAAGCTGATCCAGTCTGGCCATCAACTCGCGGACACGCCGCTGCACCGCGGCTTGGTCGGCCGCCTCGGTGGCCAGGCGTTGCAGGATCGTCCGTTCGAGTTGCACGGCCCGATCGCGATCCGCGGCGCCGATAGCAGTTTCAAGTTCCGCGAGCAAATCGGCAAGCGGCCGTTGTGAGTCGTTGGGCATTGGTATAGCCCCCCTTTCTGTAATAAAGATTACTCCTGTTTCATTGAGCCTGCCGTGCCGTTTCCAGCTTCTGATCCACGGCGGCCTGCACCGCGTCTACATCCTCCTCACGCTGGGCGAGCCACTCCTGCAGCGGGTTGAACACGGGGACGGCCAGCAGTTCGGCCACGCGGGGCGCGGCAAACTCGGTGCCGGCGGCCCGTGCGCGGCGGAAGTCGATGGCGTAGTTGCGCAGCGAGTACTGCAAGTCCTGCCCCAGCCCGGCGACGAGGCGATAAACGAGGGCGGTCAGTTGGTGACGGGTGGACTCCGCCAGCTCGGCCGGGTCGCCGCTACGCTCAAGGTAGCTGGCCAGGTTATTGTGCGACGTGGCACGGTCGCTCGGAGCGGGCAGCTGCTCTAACAGTGCCAGGGCGCGGCGCTGCTGAATGATCGCCTCGCGGACGTCGCCCTGTTTGTCGAACAGGTCGGCGAGGGCACCGAGCGTTGTGGCACGGCCGGCGTCATCGTTTCGGAAGACTACAAGGCATTCCTCCAGTTCGGCCTTCGCCGGGCCAAAGCGGCCCAGTTGCACCAGCACGTTGACACGGTTCATCCGAGTGCCTGCGATGTCTTCCGCCGGCCGATTCAACAATCGCTTCACCTCCAGACTGGCATCGATGCGGCCCAGGGCCGGCTCCCAGTCCTCCTGGGCAACGTGAGCGCGCATGACGATGTCCAGCGCGGCGATGAGTGTGCGAGCAAGGTTCTCGGGGTTGGGTGCCTCCGGCACACTCTCACCGGACTGGTGCCGCTGCCACCATGCCTCCACCTGCGTGAGCCGCGCCTCCAC
>SDBS01007693.1_pt1 | contig 10454 bp, 12 predicted proteins | sample 2277091 | NCBI WGS metagenome assembly SDBS01 (sample SAMN10404972, study PRJNA504765) | marine sediment metagenome | isolation source: marine sediment core GS10_PC15, 163 cmbsf | place: Arctic Ocean: Southern Knipovich Ridge | collected 2010 | reverse complement strand
TTCTGGTACATGTGTATTGGTAGCCCGGAGGAGACCAAACGTCTCTATTCAATATCCACTAAATGTCTAACATCTGATTCTTATTTTCAAGGCTTGAATCTAGGAATTCCTTTCTCATCATTTCCATGAAAGCATCACGTATGGTAGTTCTACGTTCCTTTTCATAGTTTACTGGACTGCATACGGTTCTATGCGGTTTCATTATAGCTCTTCTCAATAGTTCTTTATCAATACGATATCCTTTACTTCTTAGAATATCCTCAACGAAATCATAAATGTCCGATTTATCCTTTTGCCTAATACATAGCCCTGCCATAGCATACTTGCTTCGAAGGAAATCGATACCCATCGAAGGAATATCATTATAGGTGCTTATCACGTGTCCCATCATGTACTCGATATATTCTGTTGAGATTGTTCCGAGCGATCCTAGTTTAGTTCTGAAGTATTTCCGGATAGAGTGCGGTCTTAGTCTATACCTTCTTTTTCTCTTTGTTATGTCGATGAGTCCGGCTTTTATGTAGAGTTGGTGTATGAGACGTCCAATGCATGCGGGTGATACAGATTTTACGTTTCTTGAATGCTGATCTCTAATCAGTGGCGAGTTTGCATCAATCTCTTCGGGAGGCATATACCATGTGCCGTTTCTTCTTACATCTAAGTACACCTTGAGGTATTCTACTGCTTCTTCACCGATAAACGTGTCATAGCTACAGTATTCACCTTTAGTTATTTCAGCCTCAACGTGAATGTGAACTGGTACTACTCCGGCTTCAAGATCCTTCTTAACATGCCTATATTCCAGTTTAACAAGTGTGCCTATTCTAAGCCCAGATGTAGCTAAAATGCTTACAATGGCTTTCTCCCTGATATCTGCTAGATTTATGATTTTTTCCAGTTCTTTCTGGGTAGGTGCATTATCTACGTATTTGACTCTTCGCTTAACCTTATATGTCTCTATGGCGATTCCGTTTGCTCTGAAGAGTGCTCTTACACTCTTGATGTAATTTGCGATTGTACCGTTTGCTAACTTTTTAGCTTTCAATTCACCTACAAAACTATCGATTAGTTCAACGATTTTATGAGTCGATTTGTCTTCCAAGCATTCCTTGACTAGAATATCCGATGTCTTTCCGAGCCATTTAAAGAAAGCATATACACCGTAGGTGTACTGGTAGAGAGTTGCATCACTACCCGTTGTGTGCCTGTATAGGTGTGTCGCCAACTTCAATACAGTCTCATTTCGGAAGGTGAAATGAATTAGAGCCGGCATTTTCCAACAGAGAGCATCTATCACGTATCGTCTTACAGCTTTGTCTCCTTGTGAAAGGTTGTCAGGAATCTCAAGAACGATAGGTCGCTTCAATCGTCTACCGCGAGGACTCTTCTCTATGACTATCAAGCCTTGAATGTCATCTACGACATTCTTGTCTGCTTTGTTCAGCATTTGCATTTTTCTTACCTTTTTTCCAATTATTAATTAAAGTTTGACAGTTTATTTAACTTCCCGCATCTCAATAATGTCTGATTTTATGAGAATTAGACCGCTTTCAAGGTGTTCATTAGGTAATCGTTCAACGCTTCGATCGTACAAAATGACAATATCCTTTTCCGTTTCGAGGATTAGCCAACCTATAGCTTCCCTAAGATTGCCATCAGAGTAAAGTTGATGACTTGAATTTTTGAATTCAAGATGATCCCAGTATACTGCGTGGATTAACCTATTGCTGTGACTATTTGGAATAATGCTACTTGCCCCTTCGCCTCCTTTTAATTTATTTTTTATGAACATTTCTACTGACTCGAATGAGTTTGTAAGTAACTATCGTCAAAACGTTTAATATGACTTATGGTACTCTAAAAGTAACCATAATTACTTTATAACGCGTTGTAAAGTAACATGTCCAGAACATTAGGCATATTCACAGGGAAGAAAAGCGAGTACAACAAACTCATTCTTAAAAGTCTAGTTGTTGGAGTTAAAAAAACGATCCAAATTGCAGAATACATCTACCTAAATAAAAATGGTTTCCATTTAAAAATCAATAAAAATGAAATAAAGAGCATCAACAGTATTATCTGTCGAAAAAATAGTCGTCTTAACGAATTATCTGAAAAAGGTTACATACGAAGAGAGAATAATCTTTGGAAATTGACGTTTAAAGGTCTCTGTGTTGCGCTGACATTATTCAATGACTTCGCTGACATAAGGAAACTTATCGATTTTGAGAAAATACATCAAGATTTTCAGAGCGTAGTTAGAGAAGCTGATATGCATCCGATTATTGCTCTTTTAAGGACAAAGGAAGCAAATAACATCATCAAAGAACAATTCAATAGAATTGAGAACGACTATCAATTCAGTGAACTTTTTCTCTTCAAGCTAAGAGCATTCACTAGCGACATGATCCTGCAAGGAGTCAACATTGATATTATGTTAAAGCTAGAATTTCAATTGCTAATGGCAAACAAAATATTCTTCTGGATGATGGAAGCTAGCTAATGCTGTACAAACCCTAAACTTGATTAAACAATTAAACAAGTTCTTTGAATCCCAAGTTGAAATACCTAGAATGAGAGGGGGTAAAAAAAAAGACTATTGAAACTTTGATTGATGAAGAAGCTTTGTTAATAGTTAAAATCCTAAAAGATGAATGGATTAAGTATACCCCAAGGATTGTAAATTGATTATTTAAATGTATTCAGTAAAGCTTAACTAACGAATGCTTAAATCACACTTTTTAATATTTTCCGTATTTATTAGTTAAGTCAATGAATGCTGTGTCAAGTTCTTTTACCGTTAGTTCAGATGTTCTAATTCTTGCTTCTGAGAGATGAGCAAGTTCAGTGAGAACCCAAAATTTACTTTTATTTAAACTAAGAAGCAAAATAAATACACTTATCGCGATAGGAATCAAAATTAAATCTGGAATACCGCAAGACTTAGAAAGCAGGTGACCATCAATAACTCGAGTTATTCCTCCAAAAATGGTTCCTATATAAATAGTGTGTTCGGTAGATGCTAAAAGATGATACATGTCCCATCTCCTTTCTACTAAAGTGTGGAGACTTTTCCTTTTATCTGAATGACTAATGTAATCCAAAACTGCTAACAATTTCCTTTTTTCATCTTCGCAACAAATAGCCAATAATTTTTTTTCATCTAAGTTAAATGTAGTAGCAAGCGCTGAGATCATTGGTTTCTTCAATTTGTCAACTCCTAAAATCCCAACTTTTCTTTGAAAACGCCACCAATATACTTGGGTGACTAGGAACCCTATCGCTGAACCACTTAATAGAAATGTAAGAAATACGCCAAATGCAGGAATATTTCCAACTATTGGTTTAATATGAAGTAAAGGATTAAGGTTAATTCCAATCACTAACAAAATGAGTGTGTATCCTGGAATCGCATATCTTAAAGAAAAGTAACCCCTTTCAGATATAACTATCACCCGATAACTTCTCTGATTTTAATAAGGTGTTTTTATCTATTAAATCTTATTGCATATAATGAACGTTTAAACACGCCCTTTTTTTGGGTTTGGAATTAAAATTTAATCCTAATTCTCTGTTACATAGTCTTAATTATGTATATAACGTATCAAGTCGATATTTTAAAGAAATAGTGAATACTTATTTCTTATTTTCTTTAATAGTCGTAGGTTTTGGTGTTTTTGAAGGTATAACTTGAGTTTTTTTAGGTATAGGGATTCTTTGAGGCAATTTAATAGTACGTCTCTTCTGAGGTTGTTGAACAGGTCTTTGTGTTGTTCTTTGAACAGTTCGTATTTGTATATTAGAGGCAAGTGATACTGACTCACTTTCAAATAATTTTGCTGCACCTTGTGATTGGTGATTTTGAAGATATACTACCTCTCTGCAGTAAAGTTCCCATATTCTACTCCATAATTCAGAGTTTTCTGGTATTAATTCAACGTTGAGTTTTAAAACATCATGGGCTTCTTTAAAATCTATTACCTTACCATGTGATTTGTAAGCTTTCCCTTCTGATAGCCATGTAGCTACTTTTTTTGCTTGTTTTGGATCATTTTTTAACATATGTTGTTTTAAGCAATTTTCTGCTATTCTCCGCGATCTATCTATTGCGCTTTGACACATAGCAAGGATTTGAGGACTTATTTGAGAAAGCATTGGATAATACATTTGAACAGGATCTCCATCATTAGTGATATTTTTCCGAATCATTTCTAATCCGTCGAGAAAAGATCTTGCAGGAATAGCAGATCCAGTAAACGATGTTCGTAGTTGTGGATCAATTGGACCTAATTCAGATAAATATCCCATAAGTATTTTATCGCTACCAAGAGCTATCATAGTTGCTGCACTTTTTGCATAATCTGGAACTATTATATTAAATTCTTCTGTGAAACGATGTCTACACATCATAATAATTTTTTCAGCAACATCTGCACTTCCACCTGGAGAATTTATCATTAAATGACATTTTTTAGCTGGAGCTATAGATCTAAGCAAATCTTCGAACAAAATTATATCTTGACTTATAATACTTGAAGCTGGGTGAAAAGGACTAGCAATATAAATAATCAATTTTGATTTTAATATTTTCTGAATTTCTTTAATAAGTGGTTTACGATGTCTATCATAAACATTTGTTGATATTATACTTAGAAAAAGAGGATCATTGAAAGACATATTACTCACTCCTTCATTTGTCTAAGAATTACATATCACTTGTTACAGAAAAGGTATATACTTCATTTTTTTGAACTACAAGTTGATCCAAAATTTTTTGTAGTTCTCTTACTTTATCGACCTCTTCTTGATTTTCTATTATAACATCTCTAAAAAAATCAATAGTAGACATTTCTAATCAATTGAATGTTATACTTTATACAGATATATCTTTCGTTTACTGAATATAGATTTCAATAAATGATCATATACCCTGAATATTCAGTATTGATCATTTTACATCAAAATCTCATTTAGAACTGTTCTATCATTTATTATCTTCAGCCACTCATTATGCTCTATTCCCAATTTAGACGCAGAAAAAATTCCAATAAAAATCCATTCTACTTGAAGGTGCAACTTATTCCCAAAAAGATCAGTTTGAACTAACTGATATTTCATTTCAATAATTGCATATAGTATTTCATGGAAATCTCCACTAACTGCAAAAGAACGCTTTCTGAAAAGCCAACATAACGCTAAAGTTAACGTTTGAGATTCAGCAGTAAATTTGGATAAATATTTTGTAATATATCTTATTCCCTTCTTCAATTTTTGAACAGCTTGAACATCCACAAAGCTATGATAGGATCTCTCAAATTCTTTCTTCTCTCTGATTCGATAAATCCATCTGGAACCTTTTCTCCTTCGAAAAATAGTGAAGTGGTGATCGTGAAAGATCATTAATACATGGATGTGAGAATACCCTTTCTTTGTTGCTTCCCAACAGCGAAGATAAGAAATATGCCCATATTTTTTGCGTATGTTTCTTATCCACTTGTTAAAGTCTTCTCCGATTGTTTCCCAAGCTTCTCGAATTGTTGAACGTTTAATATCATAAGTAAGGGTTACAAATAAAACATTTGAAGACTTACCATTACCATGAGGATCAAAGAGTGTATGATCTTTCAAGTTATACAAGAATTTTAAACGTTTCCACACTCTCCACCAATACACATCATTTCCTCTCTTAGCACACTTGACTGCAATCGTCTCTTTCTCAACCTCTCCTTTATTTCTTAAATTCTCTGACTGTTTCTGTAATACAATATACTTATCATAGTCTCTCCAGTTACGATAGAATTTTTTTAACTCTTCGAAATCGAGGTCTTTATCTAAACTAAATTCCAGAAAATAGTTTCTTGCAAAGTTCAGTCTCGGTTTACGTTCAGCATCATATAATCCTTCTCTAAACTTCTCTCGTAACGACAAATTATGGGCTTGTAGTCAATTGCCCAATCATCACAGCAATATGGTCGTTTCACTCACGCTAAACTCCCACCACCCATCCCCACCAACCATCGAATATCAGAAATGTTCCATTCATAAGAGAAAGACAATAAAAAAGGGGGATGTGGAGACCAAATAGAGAAGTGTGGTAGACCGGAGGAGATTCGAATCCCTGTCGTGCGAATTAACGCATACAATAATGGACTCAACCTCACTAATGGTCGGATATCATTTAACCAACTATTTGTAAACTCGATTTGTATGCGAGGATACTAGTCTCAATCTTTGAGTTAAAGTGTTGTATCATAAATCGAAAAGGGGGGAAGGGTCTGACCCCTGCTTTTCCTTTCTAACGTTGTGTCGGTTTTCGATATAAATATAATTTACGTTGTTGAAACTTGAGGACTGACTTAATGTTATACACTCCTCTTGAAGTCGTCCAAGTTTTAGTTTTGTATTGTTGCATCTTAAGTCGAATAATGAATTTTAAACGGTCTTAGAAGAGCCTATCAGTAGTAGAATCATTATTTTGTTGAGGATGTAAAATTGGGTAGAGTAGAAGTAATGTATTATGTTGCGAATTGATTAGTTTTAAAAGAAATTCTAGTTAGAAGTAAATAAGTATGATTATCCCCTAATCTACATAAACCCTGCAGCTAACTACCGCTGGGTTGGATCTGAGGGGTCCATCAGTCTCGTATTTCTATGTTTTGTGATTTGTGACAGGCGTTGAGGATTCGGAATAACCTGTATGTTTTTCATCGTGGTGTAACATTTACTAATCATCATTCGTTTCAGAAGAACCATTCCCTTAAGAGGATAAATGGAGATATTGTGACTCAGGATGTATCATCAAGAACGTGAGTGAAAGGAGAAAAGGTGATGAAAATGGTAGGTTGCCCCTTCTCAACATTACCACTAACTAGAGTTGAAATTTTAATCAAACAACTTACAGCATTTCCTCTTTCAGATATGGAAATAGAGAGAAACAGAGTACTTTTACACAGAAGTTAAGGACTGAGAATGGGTTATCGAACTATTTCTTCTGAAATTCTTTTAGAGAAATATTTTGTTAAATAAGTTAAGTATAGAGCTATCCCTCTACCTTTTATTCTTCTCATTTTACAGAGGCCTGTAATCCAGCGAAATATTTATTGAACAGTAAATCTTTGTTAGCTTCTTTAAACAACGCTCCATAACGATCGTTTTTGAAGATAAATTCCAAGGATTTAGCTTCCTTCTTTCTAAAGAGTTTCCCGTACTTTTTTGATTTCACAAAATTGGCTTCTACAGACGCATGCTCTTTTTTTAATATACTGAAGAGGTTTGTGCCTTTCGTTGATTCAGATGAACAGTTTGTGCAGTAGGGGAAGTTAAACTTCCAATTCCTCCAGTGTTTACCTGACCAATTAGTATGCTCAATGGTTTCAATTGCGATCTGTTGTAAAGATGAATAGTTTTGACCGCAGTTACAGCAAACTTGAGGTATATGCCAAAGGTTTGGAAGAAAAGCAAGTTCAACTTTCATTTTATTCTCAACCCTGAGATATACTTATGGAACTTTTGAAACTTTAATATTTGTTCATAACCATTCAAAACAGTCCATCTCTATTTATGCTCACAATACCCTGATGAATTGATTTAAATAATGTTCAAAAAATTGATACGAACTTAGTTACGCTACCCAAATATGTGCAAGAAATATTGACACCTGATTTATTAAAGAAGTTATCCGAAGAATGTGCATCTCTAAATGTTCTTGCAATTGATGAACAGAAGATTCTAAAAATCTTCTTGTCAAAGTATGAATCAACATATATAAAATAGAAAAGGAATTCTCTGAATCTGAAAAAAAATGACAGAGGAATAATGCTCAAGCTCTCATGAATATCCTTATCATCTTCCTCAACTAGAATGCTCTTCTCCAACGCATATTCCACTCCTAGGATTCAGATTTAAAAAATTGTGATAGAAAAATAGAGGTGTTTGAATCTCATCCAAGCTATCATCTGTCTCTATTTAACAGCCACATACCCCAATTTTTGGAAGATATAAAATTCATGCTTTGCATGTATTAAGCTTCCATCATATGATTAGGGTTTAGCTGTCACCGTTTAATGGTTTAGACCGTTACACTAGATTTAGATTATGCCATAGCTTAAATCTTTGATGGATTAAGTAGGATGCGTTTGACTTCGTGGGCACGGTTTAGGATGCTTGATGCGGATTTTTAGTGAATTGATCACAGGTTTAGATCAAAAGTTTTTGGGGTAAAGAGGCTAGAAACTGATGGAGCAAGAGGAAAAGAAAGAAGGTATGGTAAGAGATCTGATTGAAAAAAAGAGGAAGGGAGAAATAACTTCAAAAGAGATACTGCAGGAGATCCAGAATAGGGGTCTTCAACACGGTCAATATGGACATTCTTGGATAATGATCCTCTGTATGATAGGATGGGGTATACTGTGCTTTATTTCTGTGATAGTAAAGATAATTGATGTGTCAATGCTGGGACCCTTTACTCAACTTCCTGCAATCAAGTTCCAACCAATCATAAAAGATTTAGCAGCCATCTTTGCTCTGTCAGGTCTAATAATCGGGGTATTCGCCACTTATTTAAGGGCAAAAAAGGGAGGAACTGGATGGAAAGGGGAGAGTGAAACGATTATAATGATAAAAGAAGGCCCTTATAGAATTATAAGACACCCCGCTGCTCTTGGGTTATGTGGGTTTATGATCCTCCTCACAGTCTACTTGAGTGAATACGTTCCTTTCAACATTCTGTCAGTAATCGGCAACATTCTTCTCTACTTAGGAAACTATTACTGCCATCTAGCAGAAGAAAAACTTAACACTTTGAAGTGGGGAGACAAATACAGACAATACATGAAAGAAGTTCCAAGATTCAACTTTATCTTCGGAATATGGAGACACTTCAAGACAGAGAGGAGAAATCTCATCAACTCAGAATAAAAACTATGAAAGAATATGTATTTGGATCATAATGGTGTTTCTAGTCTTCCAGATCCATCTTAGATTGACAAACTCAACCGTCACAGATGAGATTGAACACACACAAGCTTCAAATCAATTTTTCAACGTGTGATTATAAGCGATAATTAAAAATGAGACATAAAATTCATAACGAAAAATGATAATTCAAGACATGGGTTAAAGATAATCTGTGATCAATATTACTTGATGATCGAATAATACTTGACAGATATCTTTGAGTTCACAGTCAGATCTCTCTTTATCCCATCTGATTTGCAGAGCTTATTCTTTCAATTGATAAACAAGATGTACATGCTTTTCACTTTAAGCTTGTAGTCGACTATTCAAAAAAGATTCTTTTAAAGTCATCATATACTTTATTTCTATGCCCGATAAAGAGAACATTAACTTTTGAATCATTCCAGATTATTTCATAAATTGCACGATAAACTCCAATTCTCATTTTTTTAAAGGGAGTTGAAGTTAAAGAGTTTCCTTTTGTGTCTGGTTCTTCAGCTAATTCAGAGAGACGATTCATTATTTTTTCCTTTGTAACTGAATCCAAACTGCTTAGAACATCATCTGCCTTCGGGTGCAAGTAAACCTTAAAGGGCACGCTATCTCCTCTTCATAATGGTCAATGCTAAATAATTCGCTTCATAATTTCTGGTTGTTCTTTAGCTTCCTTGCTTCTCTCGGTTAACATGTTATAGAATGCTCGTGTTTTTTCTTTCTCTTGAAATAGAGCCATAACCATCTTAATCGCTTCACTTCTACTTGAAAATCGACCTTCACGTATCCATTGATCTATATCCTCCACCATACCTTTTGGCATTCGCACTTGTACCTGAACCATCAACTATTCACCCATTAATGTAAACATTATTGTTTACACAGCTATATAAAAGTTACTTAATTACGAGTGTAATTCCTTAATCAAGTTTTTTTATTAGAAAGCAGGACATTCTTCTAGTTAGTATTTTCAATTAGTGAATGTGAAAAATGTTGAAAAATTAACGCTTCGTTATGAATAAGCTCATCTACGTCTTCATTACTATAAAAAAATATTATCTTCTTCATCTAAAATCTTAAGAAGCAGTTTTTGCATATTTGTTTCCACATTATTAGACATATTAGAAAATTATAACAGTTATTTGTTAAAAAATTTATATACCCGTTTGATACGTTCAATGTCTTTTTTCTATGGACTCATTTGCTTCTTAGTGTACATAGTTGTTCTCATCTTTGATGAAGTTCTCTCAAATGGGTAACCACCCATCAGCTACCAGCAGTATTTCGGTTTATTTCCAGAAACGAATACTTTAAGCGAAAGTAGTTCATTAGTTAATTTTTTGTCAATAATTTGTACTCTCTGAATGAGATAACTTTTAAGCCCTGGTGCTTCGCTAGCACTTTTTGTACAGCTGCGCAATTATCCTGGGGGTCCACAATTTTATATCCTACTCCATCGATTTTAACATTCTTGGCGAGTTTACATTTAGCATCCATTTTTTTTT
>SDBS01007692.1_pt1 | contig 10454 bp, 7 predicted proteins | sample 2277091 | NCBI WGS metagenome assembly SDBS01 (sample SAMN10404972, study PRJNA504765) | marine sediment metagenome | isolation source: marine sediment core GS10_PC15, 163 cmbsf | place: Arctic Ocean: Southern Knipovich Ridge | collected 2010 | reverse complement strand
AAGGCGGCCGCCTCGTCGCAGCCCACCCGGGCGTCTCGCACTGCTACTCACGGACCGGCAGCTACAACCTCTGGTTTACGCTCGCAACATCACCCGCCAGTTCCCTCGGGCCAGGCAAAACTGTCGAATTCCTCGCGCAAGAGGCCGCAGCCGAGGCTTACCTGGTTCTGCCGGCAACGCGGAAATACAAGCTGCGAATGCACCTCGCAAGCCGGTCGCAGCCAGATGTATTCGAGACCCCAAAAGCCATCGACAAGCCAGGTGAACCTGCCAGAAGCGGTGCCGCCAAACTAAGCGAAGCTCAAATCTGCGCGATTCGGGCGCTTCAGATCGATCTTCCCAACTGCTCCGATCCGTTCGCGTCGATATCGGCCGAAGCCGGCCTCGACGCCGACATGCTGCTGGTGCACGCGGCCGACCTGCTGGCGGCGGGGTACATGCGGCGCTACGCAGCCGTGCTGCATCATCGACGCGCCGGGGCCGAGGCTAACGTGCTGGTGGCCTGGCGTGTTAGCGAACCGGCCGCCGACGCCGCCGGAGCCAAATGCGCCCAACAGCCGGCCGTCAGCCATTGCTACCTCCGGCCGACGGCGGAAGACTGGCCATACGGTCTCTATACGATGATTCACGGCCGAAGCCGCCAAGACTGCCGAATGACGATCGAGGAAATCGCCGCCGCAACGCACCTCCAAGACCGCGCCGAACTCTGGACCAACCACGAATACAAGAAGCAGCGCATTGGCCTCTTTGCCGGCGAAGAAACCGCCTGGGAAGAAAAAGCCCAACAAGCTTCGTGAAGCCTTAAATGCCCGCCGGTGTGGTAGGATCATGCGAAATATACCGGGGCGGTCCCGGGCGAAGGCCGTATGGGAAACCCCGATCAATAGGAGAAACCAATGTTTCGAGGCTGGAACCGCAACATCTCCGTGATGAAGCATATCTTGAAGCGCGCCGGCGAGATGACGCCGTCAATGCGCTGCACGGCCGAGACCGTCGAGGAGTTCCAGGCGTGGAAGAAGGCCTTCAAGGCCAAGCTGGACGAGTTGATGGGCCCATTCCCTCCGCGCATCCGGCCGAACGCCCGCACGGTCGCGAGGGTCGAGCGCGAGGACGATTTCGTCGAGAAGTTCGTAATCGACGTCGAGGAAGGCCTCGCCATGCCCGGATATCTGCTTTTGCCCAAGGATCTCAAGAAGGGCGAAAAGCGGCCGGCGATCCTGGTCTGTCACGGCCACTGCCCGGGCGCCAAGGACGGCCCGGCCGGCTTCGTGGCCGAACCCCACAAGGAGACCGACGAGTACGCCCGGCTGATGACCAAGCGGGGCTACATCACGGCGATAATCGACTCGCGCGGGTTCGGTGAGACGGCCCTGCCCATCAAGACACACGACGAGGAGACCCGCTGCAACTATCTCTACCTGCTGTACGCAATGCTCGGGTATCAATTGCTGACGCTGAATCTTCACGATCAGTTGCAGACGCTGGACTACCTGATCTCCCGCAAGGAGGTGGACAGCGAGCGCGTGGGCGTGCTCGGCAGGAGCTACGGCGGGACCAAGGCGCAGTACGTGGGCGTCTACGATCAACGCGTCAAGGCCACCGCAATTGTCTGCTACCTGTGCATGACGCTGGAGTACACCTTCGAGGACGTGAACAACAATTGCGGGGCGCAGTTCGTTCCAGGCCTCTACCAGTACGGCGACGTGGCGACGGTGGCCGGGCTGATCGCGCCGAGGCCGCTGCTAGTCCAGAGCGGCATCGCCGACTGGTGCTTCGCGATCGACTCGACCGTCAAAGCCCACGAGGAGCTGCGCGCTATCTACAAGGCAGCCGAGGCCGAAGACCAACTTACGATCGACGTGTTCGCCGGGACCCACGACTTCAACCCGCCAACGGCTTATGAATTCTTCGACAAGTGGCTCGGCCCGGCCAGGTGAGGTCTTCGGCTTCATGGACAGTCGGTTGTTTTGCCTCTCTTACTCGGCCTGCGGACGAGATACAGTGATCTCTGCTAAGGAAACTTAGGTAGCTGCTCTATTCATGCCACGGGAAGAATCAGGACATGGCAACAGGGAGCGCGAGATGATAAACATAGAACTTGGCCCGAGAAACTCGACGCGAGGAAGGAATTGCGCCCGTCTCCTGTCGAGTCGAGGGCTGGTTTGTGCGGCAGTGGTCCTTGCGTTGGTTAGTAACATTTGCACTGCGGGAGGCGGAGGCGTGAGTCAAACAGCGGCGTTACCGAAAAAGCATGGTTGCGATTGTGGACTGAAGATTTTTTCCGGGCAACCCAGGCTGGTTGTGGTCAACGGTTACTCCACGTCGTTCATGTGGCCTGCAATGCTGCAGCGCAAGTTGGATAGGTATTTCGGCGGCAAGAGGATTATCGAGGTCAAGACCGCGCTGAAGGGCGGCACCCCGATCGCCAAATGGATGGACGTCAAGACAGGCAAACCGCTGGGGCCCTGGAAGAGGATCACCGACGCCTTGAAGAGCAAGCAAGATCGACCGGCGATCCTTCTCGCACAGCAATCGCTACAGTGGGTCTGGGAGGATCAAAGAGTGGGCATCGACGGTCCGGACGACAGGAAACGCATCAAGGAGGGCGCCGATGCAATCGAGAAGTACGTCAAGAATCTGCTGGATAGCGGTGCAGACTTAGTGTTCGTGGCCGTGCATATCTACAAGAAACCGATGGAGCCGCGGATTGGCAACGAGCGGCTCGCGCTGGCACAGGCTCTCAAGCGCGGCGTTGCGAAGTTCCACGCCGGCCCGGATGTCTGGGAGCCAACCAGCAAGCTCCACCCCGTAGCCTTCGCCAAGGACAAGGTCCACCCTAACGAGATCGGCGCGGAAGTGATGGCGCATCATTGGTTCGTCACGCTTCTGAAGCACGACGGGCTCAAGGCTCCCGATTGGAGCAAAGAGACGATGGAAAACGCCATAAAGGCTGCCGCCGCAACTTCTCAGCCGGCAACCGTAGAAACCCCCAGACCTGAGGGCAAATAGGACAGTCACGTGTTTTTTTTTCTTCCCCGGTCGACCGATGAGGGATAGCGGCCTATTCTGAGAAGAATGGCTGGCTGCCCTATTTAGAAGCTCCCGATGAGGGTGCTGTCTTCTTAGACATCAATGTTCGGCCGAAGAACGCCTCGATCGCCGGGCGCGTCCTTTCGTGCTCGTACACTCCGTGAGGGGCGCCGGGAATCTTCAGATACGTTACATCTCGCGCGCCGGCGGCTTTGAGGGCTTTGGAAAACGCGTCCGACTGCGAGACCGGCACGGCCTTGTCCGCCGTACCGTGAACGATCAGGAAGGCAGGGGCACTCTTGCTGACATAGGTAATCGGCGAGGCCGCCTTTTGGCGTTGGGGCAGCGTTTCTGCAGGTCCTGCCAGAAAGGCCGAGACGGCGCCCGAGCCTCTGGCTTTCCTGCGCTCCATGAGTGCCTTTAGGTCTGTGGGCGCGCAGACGGCCGCCACTGCCTGCACGCCGCTGGAATACTTCTCATACGGACTGTCACTGCCTAAACCAGGCGTCGCAGAGGCCAGTCCGAGCATGGAGACCAGATGCCCCCCGGCCGAGACCCCGACGGCGCCTATCCGGTTGGGGTCCACGTTGTACTCTTCGGCGTGCGCGCGAAACCACCTAACGGCGCACTTGACGTCTTCAAAAGCCGCCGGGAACGCCGCCTCCCCGGAGAGGCGGTAGTTGACGTTGATGCAGGCGTAGCCCTTCCCTGCAAAGCTCAGCGCAATGCCCTGGAATCGCGGTACTTTCTTGTCGCGGCCTCGCCATCCGCCGCCGTGGACAACAACGATGCCCGGGCGCGGACGTTCGCTGCGCTGGGCCGGGACGACCACGTCGAGCTTTTGTTTGTCGCTGACTCCTTCGCGGTAGGCGATATCCCGGATCCATTTGATGCCCATGCCCACGGATACGTTTCCTGTCCCGTCGGAATTGCTCAGGAACTTTTCGACGATGATTTGCTCTGGCGTTTTCTTCTCTTTTTCTTCTGCGTCAGCCATTGCTGCCGTCGCGACGCACAAAAATCCGCCCATCAGCAATCCACATAGCATGCCCTTCATAATCGTGCCTCCAGCTTGACCTTACTGTCCGCTGTTTCGCAATCAGCACAAGATTTCACGTATAGCACCAATCCCTGCAGATCGCAAGCCAACTAAAAAGGACCTCCTGCGAGCTGTTACCCCGCTGCGTAACGTGGTGCGGGTCGCTAGGTATGACAATGCGTGCGGCCCTTGGCATAATGCGAAGAACAGCCGATGGCGAGCAAACCGCCAAAGAATTAGGCGGCTGTCCCTATTTGGCCTTTTGCCACTATCCCCCCCCCCAACGGCTCACAAGGGGCACTGGAACCCGCGTGGACGTTTTAGACAAAGTCCAAACAGGCAGATTAGCCCTTGTCGGACCTGGTGGGCCGAGCGAGAATGCCCGTTGACGGAATAAAGAAGGACAGTAAATTTTTTTCTTTCTTGCTCGCCGTTTGCTTCAGGACGGGCCGTGGCGCGTGGGGGCGATTTGCAGATCGGCGGCGTCGGTTTGGCTGTCCTGGACGACGGCTACGCCTTCGGCGACGAGCTTCTCCCAGTGCTTGTCGTTGAAGATGCAGCCCGGGTCGCCCGCGTGGAGCTGGCCGAAGTAGGCATCGGCCCTTGCCCTGCACCCGCCGCAATAGTCGCGGAACGCACAGACCCCGCAATGGTGCAGCCGGCGGTCGCGGTCGTTGAGGACCTCCCAGAAGATGCTGTTGCGAAAGATCTCAAGCAGCGGCGCCTGGCGAACATTGCCCATGATGCGGTGCGGCATGTAGACGCATGGTGTGACGTTGCCGTTGGGTTCGATGCAGACGTAGGTTCGCCCGGCCCCGCAGCCGCCGAGATACTTGGCCACCACGCGTGCCTTGACGCCGCTGCCCGAGCCGGCGTGTGAGCAGCTCACGCGCCCCTCAGCCAGTGCCGCCCCGGCCAGGCAGACGCGCCCCAACTGCGGCGCTGTGGAGATCACACCCATGCCGCCGGCCTGCATCTTCTCGCTCAGGATCGCCAGCAACTCTTCCCGCTCCGTGGGCGTGATGTCGCCGGAGACCATCCTCAGTCCGCGCCCGACGGGAATGAAGTTGAAGTGCGCAAAGCACTCGGCGCCGAGGTCCTCGGCGAAACGAATCATCTGCCGGACCTCGTGGAAGTTGCCCTGGTGAACGCACATGGCGATTCCCAGCCGCAGGCCGTCGGTGGCTACGACTGTCTTGGCACCCTGGACGGCCTGTTGCCAGAAACCCTCCCGGCCGCAGAATGCGTCGTGGCGGGCCGGGTCGACAGAATCGAGCGAGATTTCCACGTATCGCAGCCCGGCCTCGGCGAGCCGGCCGGCCAGCTTCGGCGTAATCGTCGTGCCGTTGGTAGCCAGCGTCAGGTGCATGTGGTATCGGCTGGCCTGGCGGAGGACGGCCAGCAGGTGCGGGCTTACGGTCGGCTCGCCGCCGGAGATCGCCAGCATCGGCATGTGGGCCGAGCCCATCTGATCCACCAGATCGAGCTTCTCATCCAGCGTCAGCTCGTCGGCCAGGCCGCTGCGGCTGCTGTCCTGATAGCAGTGCTTGCAGGAAAGGTTACAGCGGTTGGTGAAGTTCCAGACGGCAAAGAGCGGCGCGACGAACCTCTGCGGGACTCTCAGGCCGAACTCCGCAAGCGAACGCGCCACGATCACAAGACCGCGAAGGACGGCGCGATTCTCGATTAGGCTCTTGCGAAATGTCTCGTCCGTGACCTGGCCTCGCATGCGGTCGATGAGTCGGTGAAACAGATAGTACTTGGCCCGCTGCGACAGCGGAGCGGCCGGGTCGCGGTAGGTGGTGATGATCCGCTCGAGAGCAGTCAGGCCGTGACGGTCGGCCCGCGAGAGGTAGCCGAGCAGCCAGCGAAAGGGCCTCCGGCCGAGATAGTTCTCCAGAGGATGATGACAGTCGAGCTGCAACGCCCGAGGCGTTACGGAGTCAACGCCCCCGCGGGCGTCCCTTGCATATTGGCTGCTGTTGACATGCCCGTCGTCCTGCCGGTTGGCTTGTAAGTCGGTGCTTTCACCCGAGCCAAACTGGTGTTCGTAGTGTTTGCCGATCGCAGCGGCGGTAGTGTGGGAGGCCGCGGCGGTATAGGAACCGTCCGCTTGTGGGAATTTCTTGCCGGTGGAATGAATCATCTTCTTACGTCACTGTCCCTGCGATTCGGGCAGAGGATTGACCTCGACGACCACGCCGGGTGAGACCTCGGCTCGGCCGTTCAACTCCACGGTAATCCGCAGCGGCTCGCCGACGGGCCAATCGGGCTCGACGGTCATGTCCATCATGAAGCTGCGCTTCGCGCCGGACTGAAGCGTCCAGAAGCTCATAATCATGGTGGTGCTGGTGGGGTAGCGCTTGATCTCTTCCCAGACCAATCCGGTGTGTCGAAAGATCCTCACGTACACCGGAGCGCCCGTCTCGGCTTCGATTTGCATCGGCTGGCGGGTCCTGTTGTGGGCAGTGACGGTCAGCACGAAACGCTCTCCCATCGTCAGCGATCGGGTGGGAATGTTCAGGGACACCGCCAGTCCGTCGATTTCGGTCACGTTTGTCGGGGTTGTATCGACCTCTTGCTTGTTACACCCTGCCGAGAGGAAGACCCCCGCAATAACCAGCAGCGACAATCTCACAATTTCCATCACTACTTCTCCGATACGACGTTGGCGCGTTTCTCGCCGACTGATTCTTTTTCGGCCACATGGGCGTCGCCGCTGGCGAAAATTCGCTCAACGATTGCGCGATACTCCGGCCCGCAGTTGTAAGTGCAAAACGGGAACACTCCTGCGGGCGTCGAGTACAGTATCACACATCGCTTGACCCGCTCAACGTCGTAATTGAACCGGTCCTGAAAGTGCATGCCGGCGCACAGCAGCGTCTTGTAGGTGTGTTGTTCCGCCTCGCCGCGCCCGGCGCTCTTGTCCAACATCCCCTCAAGCGAGCGCATGAACCGCTGGATGGTTAGGTCCGGCGGGGCGGCTTCGGCGTTGAAATGACGCTTAAAAAGCCGAAGCAGCCGAACTCTATCCAGCCAGGTTGTCCGCCCCCGGCGCTGAATCCGCGCCGCCAGGCGGTTCATCTCCACAAACATCCCTTCCACGTTGACCACCTGCGGGAAAGGATAGGCCTTGCCGTCAGGAGAAACGAAGAAGTACGTCCCGAACGCACAGTCGGGGTGGCAGGTTGGGGTGATCTTCGGCTGGCTGCTGAAGGCCTGGAGAATCTGCGAAAGCGGAACCACGATACTCAGCGGGAACATGTCGCGAAGCAGGCTGGCCCCCGAGGCCCCGGCGATGCCATGGGCCAGGTCGCCCAGCGTGTAGCGGCGCCTGGCGACCTCTTCGGGATCGATCCGCCCGCTGAAGGAAACCGGCTGGTAGCTGACAGCAGAGACCACGTCGATGTTCTCGACAGCGAAGCGGAATATCTCGCCGACCTGATCGTCATTGACGCCCTTGAGAATGGTCGGAACCAGGCAGATCTTCATGTCGAGCTGCCGACAGTTCTCGACGGCCGCAAGCTTCTTCTCCCAGATGCCGGGGAAATTGCGACTCTGGCGGTGGGCGGCCTCGCCCACGCCGTCGAACTGGAGGTAGAGGGTGTGCAAGCCGGCCTCCTGACAGCGGCGGGCAAAGTCGCGGTCGGCGATCTTCAGGCCGTTCGTGGCGATCTGGATGTGCGAAAAGCCCATTTCTCGCGCGGTCGCGATGATCCGCAGGAAGTCCGGATGGATGGTCGGCTCGCCGCCGGTGAACTGGATGGAGGTGCATGGAACCGGCCGAAGGCCCCTGAGCGTCTGCATCTGCCTTACCACCTGCTCGTAGTCCGGCTCGCAGACGAAGTCCTTCACCCCGGCGTTGGCAAAGCAGACCGGGCATCGCATGTTGCAGCGATTGGTCAGATCGATCTGGGCCAGGACCGAGCCGGAAAGGTGCTGGTTGCACAGCCCGCAATCTGAAGGGCAATTCTTGCCGCCGGTGACCTGGGGGAATTTCTGTCCGGCAAGCTCTTCGTAGGTCCACCAGGCGGCCTTGGAGTGCAGCAGCACGTCGGAATTGACGCAGTCGCGGAAGTAGCCGTGCTCGGGACAGGTCTTTTCGATGTGGACGCCGCCATCTTGAACGAAATACCTCCCGAGGATGATCGCGCTGCACTGCGGGCATAACGTCTCGACGGTCCGCGGCAGCCGGCGGACCACCGGGCGAATTCGCGAACCGTGATAAGTCACCGAATCGCTTCTGGGGTAATCGCTGGCCGCATGCGTCCAGATCCGATCGGAATGCACTTCGCGGTAAGGTCCGCACCGCCGGCAGCGGTAGATCAGGACGATCTGTTCACCGAGGCGATCGAATTCGGCGGGCACAACCTGCCGGCACTTCGGGCAGGCGGCCTGCGTCGCTACGGGCAGGGCCGCGTAGGTTTCCGCGAACCGGCGCATCGACTCTTTGAAGTCCGCCAGGCCGGCAAGTTGATCGGCTTGGCGAACCTCGGCTGGGCGCTTTGGGCTCGCAGAGGTGGATTCAGCAGCACTCGCACTCTCTACGCGCTCGGCCATCTCACTGCGAACTCCATTTCCACGTCGCTCTGGCCTGCTGGCCGCCGACGGTCAGGCCTGAAAGTACGCCGGGTAGCGGCGCTGCTTGCTCTTTCGCTTGCGGTAACTCAGGGCCAGCTCCATGAAGATGTCCAAATCCCGCTCCATGTTGGAGCTGGTCGCGTCGAAGTAGAAGTTCCGAATTGGGATATTGTCGTGGTCGTGTGCCAGGGTGTGATAGACCGCCTCGGAAACGATACCGTTCATGCAGCTGAACGGGCTGATGTCGATAATGCCGTCAACACCTTTGCCGTGCAGATAGCAGCTCTTGCCGATCGAAAGGGCCATCTCGCCCAGCGCCCCGTCGGCGGGCAGATACGGCCAGCCGCCCTTGAGCACCTCCTTATAGACGTCGTGAGGTTCCTCGTAGCCGACGAAGTCCTCGGCAAATAGCGTCAGGAGCTTCTCCTCGTCATGGCGCTGCACCATGTTCTTGACTACCGCGCCCAGCATGGAAAACGACAAGGTCTTGCCGTCGCGCTTCAGCAGCGACTTCTGCGACCAGTTGGTATACCAAACCCACTCGGTGACGTCGGACATCCAGACCTCCCCGCCGTGGGCCTCGATCCTGCGGATCGCGTCGGAGTTGCTGAAGGTATTGAGCCGGCAGAAGATCTCCCCCACCACGCCGATGAGCGGGCGATCTTTCGTGTAGCGCGCCGCTACATTACGGAATATGCCGCGCGACCGTCTCATCGCTTCTATCAGGGCCGGAAAACGCCGCCGCGAAGAGATCTCTGGATCTTCCAGCACCTCCTCGACAAGTTGCATGCTGCGTTCGAAGATCTCGTCGGTCGCGCCCACCTCGATTTCATAGGGGCGGGTTTTCAGCAGCATCTTCCGCAGGATGTCCGAGGCCACCAATCCGCGCCAGAGGTTGCGGACCATGTCCGGAGCGTGCTCGGCCATGCCGTCGTAGCTGTTCTTGCTCGTCGGGGAGATGACGGGGACCTCGCCGTAGCCCATCTCGTCGAGCACCTGCCGCAGGTGGGGAGCATATTGGCCGAACCGGCACGGGCCCTCGGCCGTCGGCATAAAGAACGCCGTCCCGGCCGGATCGAAGTCCTCGCTGTGGACAATCCGCAGGAAATCACCGAGCGTGACCTTTTCCGGATAGCACTCCTCCCCGCTGCTAAAGAGTCCGCCGAGTTCGAGGGTCCTTTCGTCGGATTCCGGGGTGACGGCTGCGTTAACGCCGACCGAGCGAAAGACCGCAGCCATCATCCGCGCACTGATGTAGGTCATCCGGGGAATCCAGAGCGTCCTACCGTCCAGACGATTCTTCGAAGCCTGCAAAATCATCTCTCCGACCTGCGAACAAATACACCGGCCACTAACATACTGCAAAACGTGGCCTTCTGGAACCATTTTAGGGCGAATTGCAGCTCCGATGCGCTTCCTGCGCGAGTCAAAAAGAGGTCTCACCTCCGGCCGCATCGGCCGACCGCATCAACCGCGCTGAAAGCCAGCGGAGGGAGTCGAACCCACAACTTCCGCTTTACAAAAGCGGTGCTCTACCGTTGAGCTACGCTGGCAGATACATCTACTCTATCGGCTCGCCGGCCGAAGCGTCAAAGGGAAATGACGCGCCGCACCCGGCCGGACGACGTCGTCTCCGCAGCCAACGGCCGAACGTGACGGAAAATAATTTCCCCTAGAACCCTTGCCGGCCGCCTCCTTTGGTGTTACCATAAGTATGGTCTAGATGGTGCTATACGGCAGCATCCGTCGCCATTATACCTGCTAACTTTGGGGACATATCTCAGCCGTATCCCACCATCCTGCC